>Ga0114966_10000169_pt1 | contig 61552 bp, 54 predicted proteins | sample M_130207_XF_Meta_FD_87029 | JGI IMG/M metagenome (GOLD analysis project Ga0114966, IMG submission 87029) | Freshwater microbial communities from Lake Montjoie, Canada to study carbon cycling - M_130207_XF_MetaG | ecosystem: Environmental > Aquatic > Freshwater > Lake | place: Lake Montjoie... | reverse complement strand
AAGCTGGGTGATAAACAATAGTAATATACTCAATAATGATGCAGAAGTAGAGATAGCAAGTACCACCCAAGGGTTTTTACCCCCCCATATGACCACTGCACAGCGCGATGCCATAGCTTCACCTGCAGCTGGTTTAACTATGTATAATACAACGGTAAACTGTTTGCAATCGTGGAATGGTGGGCTTTGGGTCGATGATGGTTGCGGAAGTATTTCTGCATACACTTCAGGCTCTGTCTTTTGCGCATCAGGGGTGGGCACAACAGTGGTAGAAGTAACCAACTCAAGTACAGGTAAAATTTGGATGGACAGAAACTTGGGCGCTAGCCAAGTAGCCACAAGTAGTACCGATGCAAATTCCTACGGTGATTTATACCAATGGGGCCGCGGCAGCGATGGACACCAGTGCAGAAATTCAGCAACAACCACTACATTAAGCAGCATCGACGTGCCTGGACATGGTGACTTCATACTTGCCCCCAGCTCACCATTCGACTGGCGCAGCCCACAGAACACAAACCTTTGGCAGGGGGTAAACGGAGTAAACAACCCATGTCCAAGCGGTTACCGTTTACCAACCGAAACCGAAATTAATGACGAACGCTTAAGTTGGAGTCCTAATAATAATAGTGCAGGGGCTTTTGCCTCTCCGCTTAAATTGCCCATGGCGGGCGGCCGCTACGACAGCGATGGTTTGCTCTACAATGTTGGGTCCTTCGGCTACTATTGGAGCGGTACGGTGAGTGGTGCGTATGCCCGCGACCTCCGCTTCAGTAGCAGCAATGCCAATATGTACACCTTCAGTCGAGCCTTCGGCTACTCTGTACGTTGCCTTAAGGATTGACACTTTGATTCATTTGATTCATTTGACACTTTAACTATGCCATTCCGCTTTTTTAAGCGGATGGCATAGTGTTATTACCGCGAAGCGGTCGTTTTTTTTGAGAAAAGTGATATGACAATAGCAGAAAAAGTAAGCCATAGTGCAAACAGCGCCCTGTTTACACTCTACAAAGAAGGCTTATTTTATAAGTGTATCTGATGGTGTAAAAATTAAAAAGTTATAACATTTTTTGCTTTGTTATAACTTTTTTTTGTACATTTGTGGAAGTATTTGTTTAATCATGTAAATAGAAAATTATGGAAAAGAGATTAGTGAAAATAGGGAACTCAATGGGGTTTGTAATTCCAAAAAGTTATTTAAACTCTTTTGGGGAGACTGTAATTATAGAAAAAACACTTACAGGCATTCTTATTAAACCCAGCCAACCACAAAAGTTGAGTTTGAGTGATTTATTGGCTTCTACTGATATGGATGCGATGTATAAACAAATGAAAATGGAAGTAAATGCATCAAAGACGCAGAAATACTATAAAAGCAAAGAGGTTCAAGATTTAGATAACTCAAATGATGTGGTAGATGAATATTAATCAATGGGAAATTTGGATGGTAGATTTCAATCCTACCAAAGGTGAAGAAATAATTAAATTACGACCTGCAATAGTAGTTAATGACCAGCATTTAGGTAAGCTAAACTTAAGAGTGGTAGTGCCAATTACTGATGTGAAGTTTGCTAATGTTTGGCATCATGAGTTAATGCCTAATAAATCCAATGGATTGAGTAAAAATAGTGTTGCCGATTGCTTTCAGTTGAAATCACTTTCTTGTGATAGATTTGTGAAAAAGATAGGTTCACTAGATACCATTCATCAACCTTATATTCAGTTAAAAATGATGTTGGTATTGGGATTAAAAGTATAAAATGCAAATAAACACGATCTGTTTTTTTAAATACTCAAGAATAATATTTACCACCATGGCAGCATTTTTTGACTAGTCATTTGAATAGGTAATTTTTTATTTGATTGGTTCTTTTGCCTTTACTTAATACGGTTTGGAGTAGTGCAGTTAGCAGCACGTCTGCTCGCTACCTCAACTTCACTAGAGCAGCAATGCCAGCATGGTCGCCTTCAGTCGAGCGTAGAGATTCTCTCTGTGCATTGCCTTAAGAATTGAATGTGTTTAGGTTACAGTCCTTTTTTAACAATTACATTATGATTAAAAGAATTCAAAATACGTTATTAATCTGCTTTGTTTTACTAACAAATAGTTCATTCAGTCAATCTATTTCTGGCAATCTAAAACTTCTAACCAATCAAGAAATAAAACTCGAAGGTTTTATTGGCATAAAAAACTATCCCATTTCATCCAACAAAATTGATGAAAACGGTAACTTTAAACTTAGCTATTCCAAAGCAGATTACGGAGTAGGTTATTTAAAGGTGGGTGATGAAAAACCGCTGTTTGTGATACTGAGCGGAGAAGATATTGAAATAGTTGGGGAAGCCTTGGGCTATATAGAAACCATCAAAATCATTAATGGAAAAGAAAATCAATGGTTTGAAAAGTACGCCAAAGAACATCCAAGAAGAGAACAGGCATTAAGTGCTTGGATATATCTGGAAAAGTTTTACACTTTAGACCCATTGTTTGCCATTCAATCAACTCCCTCTAATGCTATTCAACAAGAGAAAAAAAGAATAAAAGTAGAAGACTCCGTATTTCTGGCTAGTTTGCCTAAAGACAGTTACATTAGTTGGTTCCTTCCTATGCGTAAATTGGTGAGCTCGGTTTCTGTAGTGGCGCAATACCGTCCAGAGGAAATCCCTGCAACGATTGCCGCTTTTCGTAAAATGGATTACACCGATCAAAGGCTTTATAAAAGTGGTTTATTCAAAGATGCCATTGAAAGTCATTTTTGGTTATTAGAAAATAGCGGACGTTCTTTGGATTCTGTGTTTATTGAAATGAAACTTTCTATTGATACAATGTTTGAGAAATTGGTTTTAGATGAAGCCAAACTCAACGAAGTAACCAACCATCTTTTTGATTTATTAGAAAAGCATAGCCTATTTCAAGCTTCTGAGTACCTGGCTCTTAAAGTACTCAATGAACTGACCTGCACCATTGATAGCGATTTGGCCAAACAACTTGAAAGTTACCGCGCCATGAAGAAGGGAACTATTGCTCCAGATATTTCTTTTGGCAAGTCCTCCTATCTAAATGGAATAAAGCAAAACATATTTGGCAGTTTAACCAATTTAATTATTCCATACACTTTGGTTGTTTTTGGTGCCAGTTGGTGCCCTAAATGCATGGAGGAACTCCCTAAACTTATTCAAAACTATGTGAAATGGCGCAATTTAGGCATAGAGGTGGTGTATGTCTCTTTGGACACCGAACCTGCTTCTTTTGAACAAGCTGTAAAAACATATCCCTTTTTCGCCTACTGCGATTATGAAAAATGGAAAAGCACAGTAGTTAAGGATTATTATGTGTTTGGTACACCTACTTTTTATCTGTTGAACAATAAGAGAAAAATAATTCTTAGACCAAATTCAATAGCACAGGTAGATGCCTGGGTGGATTGGTTTTTGGTGCAGGGAAATAAATAACTGAAAAGCCCCCTCATGTATGGGGGTTTTTGTTTTTTACACATGCCTAAACAAATACGCATAAAAAAGGGCGATGTGCTGTTTGGTAAACATAGAGCCTACTTAAAGACAGTAACAGTTGGGTAACACAGTAAATCAAACAACAAAGAGCACCTTTGAAGAATTTGAAGCAGAAATTGCTTAATGAGATATTAGGGTAAAAGATGCACGATAAGCCAACATACAATCCGCAAATTCATCACAGGCGTTCAATTCGTCTGAAGGGATATGATTATTCACAGGCGGGATTATATTTCATCACCATTTGTTGCGAGGATAGGGAATATAGGTTTGGCAATATTGAAAATGATGAAATGACTTTAAATGAATATGGAACGATAGCATACAATGAATGGATAAAATTAACAGAACGGTTTTCAAATTTTGAATTAGATGTTTTTCAGATAATGCCCAATCATATGCACGCAATAATCGCATTGAACAACGTACGGGCGGGGTTCACCCCCGCCCAAAATTCCGACGTACGGGCGGGGTTCACCCCCGCCCAAAATTCCGACGTACGGGCGGATTTCACCCCCGCCCAAAATTCCGACGTACGGACGGGATTCACCCCCACCCATAATAACACCGTAAGGGCGGGGTTCACCCCCACCCAAAACAACACCGTAGGGGCGGAGTTCACCCCCGCCCAAAATCACAACCAAAATAAACCCGTAGGGGCGGAGTTCACCCCCACCCTATATTCCTCCCAAAATAAACCACAAAATAATGATGAAATATACGGTCAATCGCCAAATGGGCAACCGCATGGATTGCCCCTACATATAACCGATAATGATAATAGGGCGACCGCAAGGGTCGCCCCTACGATTGGCGACATTATTGGCGCATACAAATCGTTGGTGGCCAACGAATGTTTGAAAATTTGGAAAACAAAATGGGTAGGGGCGAACCCGGCCCCAACGATGGGAAAATTATGGCAAACCAATTATTACGAACATATAATTCGCAATCAACAATCTTATCAAAAAATTTCAGAATATATCGTAAACAATCCAGCAAAATGGCTGAAAGATAAATTTTACAAATAATGGCATTTAACAAACAAAATACTTGATAGTAAGAGAAGGAAATGGATTGATTTAGCATTTTCAAACTATAATATGAATTGATTACCAGTAATTACATGTAAACGTATCAGTAAATTATTCTAGAATTAGTTATTATATTGCCAAATAATAATATTCAACTTTCGAAATTTTTTATTCGCCTACACTCCACTTTTAACAGTATTTACCTATCTAGGGGACTGAAATAGAAGAGTTTACTTTTACAAAACAATAGTTACAATGAACAAATACCTTTATACATTTTTATCTTTTTTCCTCTTTTGATTACAAACTTATGCGCAATCAGATAGCTTAAAAACACATGTAACTCAGGAAATTTCCCAACCAAAAAAATGGTTTGAAAATTTATCCATTCGGGGGTATATGCAATTAAGATATAATAGACTATTTGAAACAAATGAAAATTTGGGTTGTGAACAATGTGATAAGTCATGGGGAAAAGATGGAGGTTTCTTTATGAGACGTATGCGGGTTATCATTTTTGGACAAATTAGTAAAAATGTATATGTGTATGTTCAACCTGATTTTGCTAGTAGTCCTTCAACTGATCGACTTCATTTTGCCCAATTAAGAGATGCCTATTTTGATATTGGCTTAGATCAAGACAATGAATATAGATTTAGAATCGGGCAAAGTAAGGTTCCTTATGGTTTTGAAAACATGCAGTCAAGTCAAAATAGAATACCTCTCGACAGAAATGATGCATTAAATAGCGCGGTTTCAAAAACGTGATATAGGTGTGTTCTTTTATTGGGCACCCAAAGAAATAAGAAAGCTGTATTCAAGTTTAGTAAATGATGGTTTAAAAGGAAGTGGTGACTATGGTGTTTTTGCTTTTGGAGCATATAATGGGCAAACAGCCAATAATCCAGAATTAAATAATGAACCTCATATTGTAAGCCGTTTAACTTATCCTTTTGAATATAAAGATCAAATCGTAGAACTTGGTGTTCAAGCTTATACAGGAAAATGGGTGATGCCAAAATCAAATCTAAGCGGTGGAGTAAAAACTAGTTTAGACTTAAATTATCTTGACCAAAGAGTTGCGGGAACTTTTGTTTTATATCCTAAACCATTTGGTATTCAGGCAGAATATACTTTTGGAAAAGGCCCTGAATTTAATAAAGCAACTAACTCTATAGATGTAATGCCTCTTAATGGAGGATATGTAACCTTAAGCTATTTAGCAAAACTAAATCAACAAATTTTCATTCCATTTATTAGATATCAATACTATGATGGAGGAAAAAACATGAAAAAGATGCAAGAAGTTATAATGTTACTGAATTTGAAATTGGTAGCGAATGGCAAGTAAATAAAAACTTTGAATTAGTTGTCAATTACACCATCTCCGATAGAAGGTATGAGGATTTTGTAAAAAGTGATAATTACCAATCAGGCAGTTTGTTAAGAATGCAAGCTCAAGTAAACTTTTAATGTAAAGTTTTAATAATAATACAGACAATAAATGGGATTACCTGCCCAACACATAATATTGAGCTATATATATGAACACTGAACAAATTGTGAAATCCTTTAAAACTTATACTGCTTTTTGTGTGATTGTACTGTCTGCTCTAGGTTTTCTAGGTTGTAATAATGAAGCTTCTCATAAAATTGCTGAACAAAAGCTTCAGGATTCTACTCAAAAACTGATCGATACAGTTCAACATATATCTATTGGAAAAGAAGAATCTAAACAAATCGATAGTGTTGATGTAGTTATGTGCTCTGAAAAAGAGATGCCAAACCCTGATACCGAAGATCCAATCATTAACAAAACTTGTCTATTTAAAGAGTATAAAACAATTTCTATTGGATCTCCTGATTATAAAGGAAGATATTCTTATGAATATAAACTCTATAAAAAACAATCAAATGGAACATTTAAAAAAGTAAAGAATGAGTCCATATTTAATGAGAAGAAGAATGAATTATTATCTCTCATTAATGCTAAAATCAAAAAAGAATATGATCTATATGCACAAGACCCAGAATCCAGTGAATGTTTTGATCAGATGTCTTTTGTGCCTTTTACTTTTGAACAATTAGGTGTCGATTTTGACAATAATTCTATCAATTTTAATGTGACTTTTGGTGTAGGTGGTGCTTGTTCGAGTGTAGATGGAACTGGCATTGCATTCAGTTTAAACGAGATTAAAAAATATCTAAACCCATAATATTGGATTATTCACCTTCATCAGTTCCCTTTTATAAAAGACGCCCTTCCCTTTTAAGATATAATTCTGCTTGTTTCCATTCTGGATAACAATGTTCAATTTCTTGCCAGAATTCTGGCCCATGATGAAAATATTTGGTATGTACTAATTCATGAATAATAAGATAATGAAGTGCATATTCAGGTGCACGCATAATCTTTGTATTAAAATTCAAATTCCCTTTAGATGAACAACTTCCCCATTTCGATTTTTGTGATTTTATAGTAATATTGCCATATGTAAAATTGAATCGTTCTGCATATACTGTTACTATGCTTGGAATAATTTCCTGAGCCTGTTCTTTATACCATTGTTTTTTTTGTTCAGGACTTTCAAGATTAATCGTCGACATAATAATCTTGTCTTCTTTATCTATAATCCCCTTAAATCCTGCATTTGTATCAAAATGTACAGCATATAATTCACCCATAAATAGAATAGTGCCAGGGTTTTCTTCGATATGAAGAGCTCTTAATTCTACTGCTTTAGACTGCTGCTTTTCTATCCATGATTGATGATGTCCAATAAATGCAACAATATCCTTATTTGAAGCCCTTAAGGGGACAGTACACAGAATTTTATTATCCTTGATTGATACTCGTAAAGTAAAACGTTTTACTTTTTTCTTAATTATTTCTATGTATTGGTGATTATCCATGACTATTGATCTATCAAAAAAAAGCCCCATTTTCTTATGAAAACAGGGCTTGAAATAATTGCGTTGGGATTACTTAATAATTGTCATAGACTTTGTAATTGACATGTCAGATGTCTGCAATGTATAATAATATACACCTGCAGGCACAGTATTCATGTGGACAGGATATTCATGCATACCAGCTTCCATCATACCAGGCTCTATATTCATTATTGAAGAACCCAATATATCACGAATTTGTACTGTTACTTTACTTGCTGATGGAAGGTAATATTGAATAGTAACATTTCCATCACTTGGATTCGGCTTGCTCCAAAGCATCCATGCATGATCATTATCTTCTAATGAAGCTGGGCCAATAACAGTATGCACCGCAGTATTTGAAGTATCAGCATTACACATTCCCTTTACGATACAATAATAAGAGCCATTTTGAGCTCTTTTTGCATCAGCAACTATATATGCAGGATTGATTGCGCCAGAAATTGGATTACCATCTTTATACCATTGATATGTTAATCCTGCGCCACGTGCAGTAATTTCTAATTTCATGGTATCGCCAAACTTGCTATCTGAAATTGTCGATAAATCTTTAATAATGGTATCATTTTGCATTCCTACAAAATTCACAATTGTTGAAGAATCGACGCCACAAGCTGAAGTAATGATACATTTATAATCTAAATCATAAGAAACCAGTGTTATATCTTCTAACTTTTTGATAGCAAGATTTAATACTAATGCCGATGTATCAGCACCCAATGATAAAATAGCTGAAGAAGTATCAGCACCAACTGGCCTTGGATTTCCACGCACATATACCCATTTATAACTTACATTATTACCTTTAATTATTGCATTAGCTTTAGCTAAAGTTCCTACGCAAGCAGTTATGTTTGGAACTGGTTGTTGAATAATAGAAGGTGGAGTATTTAAACTTAAACGAGCAGCAGAAGATGTAGAAGAAACAGATCCAATAACATTACCAATAGTAGTTGCTTTAACTGTATAATCTGCGATATCATTAATATCTGCATTTGCAATTGTTAATGTAGAAGTTGCTGAACCTGAAACATTACCTTGATCTGTAATTGCAATTCCATTTTTAAACCATTGATATGCAATATCAACGCCATTAGGAGTTGTTTTAGCATTGGCAGCTAAAATTGCACTAGACCCTTTGCAGATTTCTATATCTTTAGGATTACTTGTTATGCCAATACTTAATATCGAAATCTTTACTTCATCTGAAATAATCATTCCACAATTGCTTGGTCCTTTTGCTACACATGAATACAAACCAACAGAATCTGAAGGCTGTAGATTACGAATAATCAATGTAGGAGAATTAGCTCCGCTTATGCGTGTATCATCTTGGACAATTAATCCATCTTTAAACCATTGATACGTAATAACAAAATTGCCATTTGCTTCTACTTCTAATTTTACGGTAGACCCTTTAACTGCAATCTTGCTCTCTGGTTGACGTAATACTATTAATGGTCTATTGACATATAATACAGCTGTATCAGATGAAATATTACTACATGGAGCTTTTCCACCAATTGAACAATGATATAAACCAGATTCATTTGGGGTAGTATTAGCTATCATAATAGATGGCTTATTTTGATTTGTTAATGGTTTTCCATCTTTATACCATTGATAGGTAACACCTGTTCCATATGCAGAGGCTACCATATAAATAGTATCACCTAAACAAGTATTTCTTGATTTTGGTTGTAGCAATATGGTAGGAGGAATATAAAACGTTACCGGTATGATTTCTGAAAGATTAGTTGGATGTTCAGCATCTACAATGCGGATACTAGCATTAGTAGTTGAATCTTTAAAATCATTTGGAATCCATGTCATACTTCCAGAAGCACCATTTGCTTCATCATCAATAGAAAAATATGTTCTTCCTGTAGAAGATCCATAAGAATATTGAAGATTAGCTTTTTCAACACCTCTAGATACCCATGTAATTTGAAGGGGCTTTCCTACGCAGAAGACTTGTCCAGGATTGATATTAGTAATACGAATTTGAGGAGTACTAAAATTGATAGCATTTAATCCACCAATTTGATTTACTGTACTTACACCAGCCCAAATTCCATCTTCATCTGTCCAAGCACGCAATAAATTTCCATTTATATCTCTTTGTTCCATTCTTCTAATTCCATTAGCAGAACTACTTGGAATAAGACTGGCCCATGCACCAACTGTATTATCTAATAATTTATAATAAGGCGCAAAAGTAACTGTATCACTTAATGTTCCATCATCTTGAACAATGGCTGTTGATAAAGGATTACCTGTCCCTGCAGTATTATCATATAACATAACAAATGTTTTTTGAGCTAATCCACTTTGATTATCATAAATACCTGTTGCATTTGTAGACAAAGAACCAAAATCTATTGCTTTGGTTGTATTTGTTGTATTTAATGTATCTGCAACATATCCATTGATAGGATTATCGGTCAAAATCACACGCCATATAACATTATTTCCAGCGCCAAAAGCAGTATTTGCTGTCGGAACAAGATTAATCCACAATGTTTTAGAAGTCTCATTATTCCCTGTACTAAATGAAGAATTTGTAGCAGGGCTTGCTATTGAAGGTAAATTCCTATTTGAGCTATATAAATAGGTTCCAGTTGTTGCATCATAATGATAATTATTTCCGCCACCTATACCAGTAGTAACAACACTATTAACAGCACCAGATATAAATCTATATTGTTGATTTGGGATTAAATTATTTACTCTAACCAATGCCCAAGTAGGAACACGTGTTGCACTTGTAGCAGATTTCATGTATTGAGGAATAAAAAGCTCTGTCATGGTGATTTTAGGATAAATCATGATAGATCTTTGAACAGAAGCAAGATTAGTAGCAGATATATTGAGTGTATAAGATCCAGTATCTGAAAAACTTATAGTAGAAAATCTTACACCGCCATTTGCAATAGTACCAGTTACAGTGCCTAAAATATTTCCTAATCCACTTAACTTGGTAATTGTTATGGTACCTTGATAATTGGAATCAATCGTACCATCTGGTCTATTAACATTAACTGTAAATGGACTTATTGCTTTATTCACATTAGAAGCATTTACTAAACTATTGATATCAATTGTTGTAGCTCCTTGAATGACATTAAATGGAGCACTAATACCATCAGTTAATGGAGCTCCATTAGAAACTGCCCTTATCTGAACGCTATTCTCAATTTTTGAATAAGAAATTCCTGTAACAATTACCGAACTACTATTTGCAGGAATTGTTCCAGTAACATTTCCTAATAATACACCTGTTCCTGAAAAAACATTTAAGGTAAAAGGAGTATTTGTAGATACATTTGCAGGAGAATTTGCTGCACTTTGAGATTGAATAGATGCACTAAATGTACTTGTGGATGATACTGTAGAAGGAACAATAGAAGTGATTGCAAGTTTTGTAGGAGTAGCAATTGATGATGAACTTGTAATATTTATTTCATCCAAACGACACATTGGCCTAGAACCTAAACCACCTAAATTTAAATCATAAAATTTAAATCGAACATATACTATAGCTTGATTATCGCATGCCGAGGGTAATGTTGCATTTATCAGTTGATCTGCTGATGGTGCATTTAAACCAATAGTTGTAAACTCTACAGGAACTCCACCGCTTAAGACATCTGTCCAACCTGATGCCGATGTATTCCCTGTACTATACTGTAAACGAATAGCCCACTCACGCCTAGGTGCTGTTGGAAGAGTTCCATTCCATGCCGTAAGAGCAGCTGTAAAAGAAACATTTATTGAAGTTCTATTTGTTGTTTTTAATGCCACAACTGCCATACCAACAGATTGTGTAGCAGAAGAATTTACAAATTCAATTCCATTAGCTGTTAAGCCATTTACTTTTATCCCAGAAGTAGCATTATATGCCAAGGCATAATTGATAAATGCTGAGTCTAATAATTTCCCATCAGCTTTATCAAATCTATGGAATATCATATTTGCTGGATAAGTGCCCGCTAGATTTGTATTAGCCCAATTCGTAAATGAATAAGGCCCAGTTGCTAAATCAAAAGAAGCCGGATATGTTACTTGTGCTATAACTGATGCGGTAGAAACCAAGATAAGCAAAGCAAAAAACTGTAAGAACCGTTTCATAGATTCCTGAATAATATGTGTATAGTAATAATTAGCGAGTTATAAGAGGCAATTAGCCAAAATTTAATATGCAAAAATACGAAAGGTTATGTTTACAAAACTGTCTTTTTTATGCTTTTTGACTATTTAATCAAATAATATCATATAATTTTTATGTTCAATGACTCAATATCCCAAAATCAAGCCTTGTTGTTGTACAAAACCATATATATCAATTACTTGTACATTATAATATCCAATTGGAATATCCGATACATTAATAAAAAATTGTCCATTATTCTTATCATTAAGTATTTCCCTTTTTATCTCTTTTCCCTGTAAAGAAACAATCCTTATTGATTGTGCACCATGATCTAATTGATGAATGTATAATCGTTGTTGATGATAATAAATTGATGATAGTTGATCAGCAGATTCTTTGACTTTACTAACTTTTTTTCCAATAAGAATTGTAAATTCACCCGGACCAGAAAACACAATTGAATCCTGATTCCACGATTGAACATTCCCATCCGATAGTATATCAATTATACCCAAAGAATCGATTTGATTACCAGGAATGAGCTTTATGAGTGAATGTTTTAATACTCCTTTATTGCCATAATATCCTTTAAAGCCTCCTGGAAATGCTGATATAGCCATTGTAGTTCTTGTATCTGAAGACAAAATAGCAATGTCTGTTTCGGCATCTGTAAACTGTGTTCCATCTCTTAATAATAATACAAAATCATCTAATCTTTCTCCTTGCCACATCAAAATATATGTAGCATCACTATATGCTATAAAACCTTGCTCATTCGCGGTTAATGCAATAATCTTTTGTAAAGAAATATCAGATTTTACTAATGAAATTAAAAAACTCTTAGAGCCATATTCTATTCCTATTGCCGCTAAAGAATCTTGTGCAAGAATTATTTCTGGTTTAATTGTCTGATTCTTAAACCTTTTACGTGGAATAATAATACTACCAAATGCAGCTTGCAGGGTTGAATTTGTTGTATGCCTTATTACAGTATGAGTACCTGTTTTCATGTACGCTTCTTCGTGTACAGCAGTATCGGCCTTTAACTGTGCACCTTGAGTTCCTATAATTATGGCATCAACTGCAGCAGAGTCTCTTTCCCATGTAGCATTTCCCCCAGATTTAGTTTTTTTAACAAAACTTATACCTGTAGATTCTGTTCCATTAATTACACCATTGCCGTGCATTTGAAATGTATAAGAATGCGGCTTATCTGCCTTAATCCAATCTGAAACAATAAAGAAACTATCTTCAATATTGATAAAAGATCGTTTAATATCTGCTTCATTATATGAAGTTTCAAGATCCATATATTGAATACTATGCAAAGTACATTGATTTCTAAAATATACATCAGCACCACCTGGTGATAAAGGAGCTCCATTTGGAGGGCCCTTACCATCTATCAAAATACTATTATGATGTGTGGCTTGTCCAACCAACTCTCGCATTCCATATTGAAGATATCCTGGGTCTAAAAGCATTGGCCTACCATGTGTCCACATTAAAAAACTTGCAGCATCACTTTGAGAATGGCCAGCACCAGAAGTTCTAATTTTTCCATGTTTTCCATTAATATGCACATACCAATTATCAGATTGATTTCCTGCTCTAAAAACAGCAGAACCAGCTTGATCATTTACTTGTAATCCTTGTTGAGGCGTATAACCAGCATATTGTAAGGCACTTAAGTAATTTGCGCGCATATCTACGGTAGATTGCAATTGCTGATTTAATGCTGATATCGTATAAGGATATACTAAACCTTGATCATCAAATAAACCTAATTCCGGAAATCCAGACCCCATAAACGTATCACCTATCGCTGGTAATGTTCCATCAGGTTGCATGATTGTCATTATCCAATGTGCTATATTTCTATATCGTTTATCATAGAAAGGATGTCTGATCAATGAATTTTTTACTAAAAAAAATGTATCAGGATATACATGTTTCAAAGCCCTAAAAAAAGGAAGCATATTAAGCATTGCATATCTGAAATAATGAGGCCCCTCAGAGTAGCCTGCACTTCCACTATCAGCAGATTGACTTGCATCTGCTTTCCACATAATATCTTCTATTGCACCTAATGCAGTTTGTAACCATATTTTAGGTTGCTGTTCAGGAATAATTGTCTGATAATCCGATAAAATAACGGCAGACATACCAATTGCCCCAGCCGTCATTAAAGAATGATTGTTTTTTATTGTTCCAAAAAAAGTAAATCCAAACACTGATTTTGTAGCTTCTTGATGAAAAGTAGAGGCAAATGTTGAAAGCTTATTGAGTGCAGAGAACATCAATATTGAATCTGATTGTTGAAGTCCTTTTAATAGATCATAAGCAGATAATAAATCAATCAGCTCTTTTGATCTCCATTGCCAATCTTCATAAGCATTTGGTGTTGTTATACTTAAATTTGGAATACTGGTATTAGTAGCAATAAGGATTTTCTGTGCTTTATCAATTAATTGCAGGATTTCTGCATTGGATAAATCCACTATTTCATTATTAATTATCTGTTTTCCGATATATGCACAAAAAGCAGCATTTTTTGCTAAGATTGCTCTTTGTCTTCTATCATTACTTTCTGTATTTCCACTTGGAATTGGGGTTTGAGCTGAAGATAAAATACTTGGTAATAATTGCTTTAACATAGTTGAGGATAGTATACCAGATTTTTCTTCAGAATTGATGATGCCAAATGGACGGATTTGCCCTTGCATAGAACATACTATGCAGCATACTATTGAAATACAAATAGCGAACTGTTTAAGCATCTTGGATGACATTATTTTTATTTGAATCAGGAGAGGATTTCATAATAAATGCTGTGATTGCAGTTGTAATCAAACCAATAATAAATCCTCCAAATACTGATTGAAGAATATAAGAATCTAAAGAAAAGTATAAAGAAGCATCTTTACTATTCATATAATTTTGTTTCACTGAAAATTGGATGGCATATTCAAAAAAGTGAGGCGTAATCAAGGTAAAACTTATATATGTCATAAATGGACTTAATGCAACTACAATTAAAGTAATAGATAATCCATACATAAATGCTTGTTTGAAAGACATAACATTATCTAGATTTTTTCTTTTTTCCCACATAGCTAAAAAGTATATCAATACAGCCGGAATAGCTATTAAATTAGTATAAATAGCATGTTCTTGAATAAGTATATCATGTAAACCACAAAGTTTTTCTGCCCATACCCATAACAAACTCATAACAAAAAAGAATAAAGACCATTTTATTTCTAAATAATACTTAGAAAAAAGAATTGCAAACATAGTGTTAAGACCAAATATTTTTTCTGGAAATTACAGAAAATGTTTCAACTATGTAACTGTATGATTATGTTTTACAATCTTTTGTACAGCATTCATAGCACTCATAATTACCGCAGGAGTTCCTTGCCCTGGAAAAGCAGTATCACCAATGTGATAAAAATTCTGTAATCCATCATTATTTCTGGGTAATCCTAAAAAGCCGGTTTCTACACTATGTGGAATGCCACCAACAAAACCCTGATGTCTTCCAGTATAATGAGCAAAAGTGACGGGAGTTCCAGCTTCTATATATTCTTTCTGTGCATGTTCTAATTCTGGAAATATTCTATGTACTTCATTCATAATAAAAGTAAGCGTTTCTTGCTTTTTTTGTTCATAAATGTCTTGAGGAATATCAAACCATTGTGAAGCCTCGGTATGCGTAGAAATTGTAATGGTATGCCAACCTTGTGGTGCTTTTTTTATATCATCAGACATAGAATATGTCATAAAAAAAGAATCTCCTTCACAATGAGGAATAGTACTTTTTGTATGAACTTGATTGTACACACTTTGTGGCATAAAATCAGATTCTACTGCAAAATATACCGTAAAAGCACCCCATGCTTTGGGGAAAGATTCTGCATATGATTGCGCTTTAGGATGAATTGTAGAATCAGACGTAATGTCTGTAAGATTCCAAATTGGAATACTTGATATCAAATATGTACATGTATATTCATTGCCTTTTGCAGTATACACAGAATATTCACCAGAAGGTGTATTCTTGATTTTCACTATTTCTTCTTTCATGATCAAAGTACCATTATGCTTTCTAAAAGAATCAAGCATTAACTGGGCAGGTTTAACAATTCCACCAATTGGATAATATGTTTCTGAAGGATATGCCAAACCCATAGCACCTGTAACTATAGGTGCAGAATCACTAAAACTTTGAGTACTAATCAATAATTGCTCATTGATAAATCGCTTAAAAAGTGCATTGTGATGTAATCCATGCTTTTCCAATAATATATCCATAGAACGGAAAAGCTGAACTAATAAAGGAAGAGCTTTAATATTAGAAAGTCTACTAGCAATTGTGAATACATCCTTAATATTCGAAGGAGGAAATTCAGGGTTTTTGTCCATCAATTGCCAAATTGCATTATCTATAGCATATATTTCATTCCAAAAAGCAGCTTGGCCCTTTTTTCCAAAATGAGACTCAGCTTCTTGTATCCATTGTTTTTTATCTTGATATCTGATAATTTTTTTATCATCCAGATAAATAATCATTGCTGGATCTAATTGCTTCAGTTCTGGAGAAATCTGCAATGCATCGAATAATTTACCCAAAGGTTGATGTTTTTGCACACCACTTAATGTAGTAGCACCAACATCAAAAGAGAATTTCATTCTTCTAAAAAAGGAAGCACAGCCCCCAATAGCAGTATGTTTTTCTAATAAAGTACAGGAAAAGCCCTGTTTAGCTAGTAAAGAAGCAGCTGCAAGACCACTATATCCTGCGCCGATAACAATGCAGTCAGATTTCATTTATGTTCTCGTATGTTTTCTAAAAAACCATGCTTTGTTATAATCTAGTTCCAAGGTAATCAAATAGATGATTATTGCAAATGTGCACATAATACATTGATTGCTTTGTATTTTTGTGTCGAATTATAGCAACAATTAATTGGAAGAGCATCATGGGAAGGATTTTTGAAAAACGTAAACATAAGATGTTTGCCAGATTTGATAAAATGGCAAAAGCATTTACTAGATTAGGAAAAGAAATCGCGATAGCAGCAAAAGCTGGTGGCCCAGATCCAGATGGAAATCCTCGCCTAAGGGCCGCAATGCAGTCTGCAAAGGCTCATAATATGCCCAAAGATCGAGTAGAAGCAGCAATTAAAAGAGCAGCTGGTAAGGATGCATTAGATTTACAAGAAATAGTGTATGAAGCATATGGTCCATATGGCGTGGCAATTGTTTTAGAAGCAGCTACAGATAATCCAACAAGAACAGTAGCAAATATTAGAAGCTATCTTAATAAAAGTAATGGTTCTTTGGCTACTGCTGGTTCTTTAGAATTTTTGTTTCAACGCAGAGGTGTTTTTTGCATTTCATTAGAAGGTAAATCCATTGATGATATGGAAATGGACCTTATTGATGCTGGTGCAGAAGATATAGAAATAGAAGAAAATGAAGTATTAGCACATACAGACTTCAATAATTTTGTACATATGCAAAGAGCTCTAGAAGAAAAAGGGATTGAAATGCTAAGTGCTAATCTTCAAAGAGTGCCAAATAATACAGTTGTTTTAACCGAAGAACAAATGGATGATGTCTTAAAATTGATAGATAAACTTGAAGACGATGAAGATATACAAAATGTATTTCATAATATAGCTTAAGAGATTTCATGGCACCCTTAAGCGCATGGATTTCTGCGGCACGAATGAGAATTTTACCAGCAAGTGCTATTCCAACAATTATTGGGATAGTATTAGCTGCGCAAGAAGGACATTTTGATTTGTTTACAGCATCCATAACGCTTCTTTGCGCGATGATGCTTCAAACCACTTCGAATTTGCTTAATGATTTATATGATTTTAAACATGGAGCTGATTTTAAAAGGATTGGACCTCCAAGAGCTGTTGCCTCTGGTGCCATAAGCGAACAATCTATGCGCCAAGTATCATGGATTTTATTTGCAATAACTTTTGCTATTGGTTTGATTTTAGTGCAAAAAGCTGGGTGGCCGATTTTATTAATAGGTATTTTTTCTTTATGGGGTGCTTTTGCATATACTGGTGGCCCATATCCCCTTGCTTATCATGCACTTGGAGAAGCTTGTGCATTTATATTTTATGGTGTTATTCCTGTCTGGGGAAGCTATTATATTCAAATTCCTGAAACTGATTATACTATTTCAGTAGGAATTACTGGTATAATCATGGGTCTGTTTGCTGCTAAAATTTTACTTGTAAATAATATTAGAGATATTGACACAGATCCTCCAGCTGGTAAAATTACTTTAGCTGTTCACTTAGGTGAAAAGAAATCAAGAATCTTCTATATTATCCTTATGTCTTTATCATATATTCTGTTGCTTTTTCTAGCATTATATAAACAGTCTCTATCAATTCTTTTGCCTGTAGTTTTGATTCCATTTGCACTTTCTTTATCAAAAAATATCATACAATTACCTAAAGCTCAATTAACATCGGTGCTACAAAAAACAGCGATACATTTATTTGCTTTTGGTATTCTTTTAGGTATTGGTATCGTATTGTCTATACAATTTTAATAGTTCATACATGACATCACTTGGCAAGATTAGTAAAATCATACTCCTTTTAGCAAGTAGCCTAACTGTGATGTCTGTATCTGCAATTTCACCAGCTCTTCCAAAAATAGCAGAAGCTTTTGCATATTTACCTAATGCGATTTTTCTTGTAAAATTAATGCTTACTATCCCAAGCTTAATTATAGCGTTTTCTGCGCCATTCGCTGGGATCATAATAGATAAAGGTAAAAGAAAAACATTATTAGTGACTTCACTTATACTGTATGCTATTACAGGTACTACAGGCTTATATCTAGAATCAATCGAAGGTTTTTTGATTGCCAGGGCATTTTTAGGAATATCAGTAGCAGGGATCATGACATCTGCACAAACATTAATTGCAGATTATTATTATGGCGAAGAACGTACTAAAGCACTTGGATTACAGGGCACATTTATCTCTTTTGGTGGGGTTCTTTTTGTTGCAATTGCGGGCCTATTAGCTACTATATCATGGCGCTATCCTTTCAGTTTATATGGTCTTGCTTTATTACTTGCTTATCCAGCATTTCTATATATTCACGAACCAAAGCAAAAACATAAAGAAGAGATCATAGATAATCTAGAACATTCAACATATACTATTCATACTATATCAATTATTGGTATATGTTGTATAGTGTTTAGTGGCATGGTAATTTTTTACTGCATACCTACACAATTACCCTTTTTACTTCAATCATATGGCATAGATTCTCCTGCTAAAGCTGGTGCCATTGTTTCTCTTGCAACATTATGTGGAGGCATTACTTCCTTTTTGATGCCTAAACTCAAAAAAATCATCTCATTTGCTAGATTAGGTTCTCTTTCATTTGGATTACTGGCAATTGGTTTTTTTGGTATTCAAATCACACCATCATATCCTATTATTCTATTTTGCGCCTTATTTGCAGGAGCTGGTATTGGTTTATTGATGCCATCTATGAGACTTTGGGTAATAACTCTGGCAAATCCTAAAATCAGAGGTAGATCAGTGGGATTTTTAACATCTTCTTTGTATTTAGGACAATTCCTATCACCCATCATTGCTCAGCCAATTGTCTCATTACAAAGTATCCAGTCTCTATATTTCATCATTGCTTTTATAGCTGGTACTTTATCAATCATCTTATTTCTTACATCAAAAAAAGATATATAATTCTATTAATATTTAAGCAAATATGAGTTGAAGCGTTAAGTACCTATTCTTAATGATTACACGTTTTTTTGAAACTATTCTTAATCAGAATTGTTACTTCTTTTCATATAAATCACACAACTAATTTATTATCTAAGTAAAACAATGAAATCTATTTTTTTTCTTTTCTCGTGTTTATGTAGTGCCTTTCTTTCTGCACAAACGTATAATCCATTATGGATTCCAGACACATTGTCGGGAAGCAATATCACATTAACTATTAAAGATACATTTGCTCAGTTAAGAGCAACTGGCAATCAAACATTAACAGGTGGGATAAATAATAGTCAGTTTTGGGGTCCAACGATCTTTTTAAATAAGGGCGATATTGTCCACATGAATGTTCTTAATAAACTAAATGATAGCACTACAATTCATTGGCATGGAATGCATTTACCAGCAGTAATGGATGGTGGCCCTCATCAAGTTATACCTCCAGGAACACTGTGGCAACCATATTGGAAAGTAAATAATCATGCTGCAACATATTGGTATCATCCACATTTACACGAAATGACACTAGAGCATTTGTCTAAAGGAATTGGTGGCTTTATCATTGTTAATGACCAAGAAGAATCAGCATTAGCACTACCTAGAAATTATGGAATTGATGATATTCCTCTAATGCTAACAAGCAGAAGATATAATACTGCTAATCAATTTGTTGTGCAAAATGTAGCATATGGTGATTATCTATTAGTAAATGGAACAAGAGACCCAGAAATTACATTGCCAAAGCAAATAGTCCGTTTAAGACTTCTTAATGCAGAAATTGAAAGGGCATATAATTTTGGTTTTAGTGACAATAGAAAGTTCTATATCATTGCAAATGATGGTGGTTTATTAGATAAACCTGTTCAAGTAAGTAAATTGCTAGTTGCTGTTGGAGAACGATATGAAATTTTGGTAGATTTAACCAATGACAATATAGGTTCTAGCATTAATTTAGTTTCATACAATGCTAATCAACCTTTTGGATTTCCAGGGGGAGAACCAGCTGCTCAAGGTAATTTTGGAAGCTTACTTAATAATAAAGATTTTAACTGCCTTCGCATAAATATTGGGCAATCAACAAATTCCCCAATTACATCTATTCCTACTTCTTTGATTTCAAATCAATTCATTAATTCAGCAGAAGCTACAGTTAACCGTTCAATAAATGTAAAAGGTGGTGTTCCAGGTAATCCTACTCCATTTAATTTTAATGACAAAGTTTTTGACATTAATAGAATCGATAATACCGTCAATTTAAATGCTATAGAAAAATGGACAATCACAAATAGCAATGTATTTGGTCATACTTTTCATATTCATGATGTTCAATTTAAGTTAGTTGCTAGAAATGGAAATACTAATGCAGTTGGATTACATGAGCAAGGATGGAAAGATGTCCTTTATTTACCAAGAAACGAAAACGCTACTTTTATTGCAAAATTTGATGATTATGCAGATCCCATTCACCCTTTTATGTATCACTGTCATTTTTCTAATCATGAAGATGGTGGTATGATGGGACAATTTGTTGTGAATAATCCAAGTTCAATTATCGAAAATATGCCTGATGAATCACAATACACCCTATTTCCTAATCCTGCTTCAGATGTGATTTTTATTGAAAATACAGGTATTGAAATCTACTATATAACAATTGTAAATAGTGTAGGAAAATCAGTGATGATGCTTCCTCAACCAGAAATTCATAAAGGTATTTCTATAGCACATCTTCCTAAAGGTATGTATTATATGCAAATAATGGATGCCGCTACAAAAACAACTATTACAAAACAATTCAGTAAATAAAAGTTTTATATATATCTATAATCTCCTGACAATGAAAAAACTCTTTTATGTTTATATGATTTTTTTTATCCTGATTTCATTGTCAATAAGTGAAATCAATGCAAAGGAAAAACAATCAATTATTAATAGAGTCATAAAACCTTTTTCAGCTCCTACTGCTCTAGGCACATTGTTTTCATTGCAAGACAAAGATGAATATGCAGCGATAGCGGTGGTTTTTACGTGTAATCATTGTCCATTTGCAAATTTATATACAGATCGTTTAAATGCATTTTATCAAGAATATCTTCCTAAAGGTGTTTTGCTGATTGCCATAAACCCAATGGATTCAATTCTTTATGAAGACGAGACATTGAGTAATATGAAAACAAAAGCTCTTAAAGATAATTTTCTTTTCCCTTATCTTCAGGACGCTGATCAATCAATTGCAAAGGCATTTTCAGCAGATTTTACTCCTCAAGTGTATTTACTTCTAAAAAGACATTCCACTTGGAATATTGTGTATAAAGGAATCATTGATGATAATGGTAAAAGTCCAGAAATAGCCAGAAAGTATCTTAAAGAAGCAGCCGATTCGCTCTTATCACAGCGTCCAATCAAAGACTCAATTGTTCAGTCATTTGGATGCAAAATCATTTATAGAAACTAACAAATGAATTACTTTTTACTGCTTATTGTTCTTTTATCATCTTCTTATATCACTATTGCTCAATCTTTTACTGGTTCTGTATCAAGAGGCAAGGCAACTATAATTGAGCAGAACATATATTCTAGTTGTTCTGGATCACGTCCTTCTGTTGTTGGAAAAAGTACTTCTTCTGATAGTAAAGAATGGATTGTTCCTGCAGAAACTGTCTTTTTACAAGGACCATATCTTTCTGATTTCTATAATCAGTGCAATAATATTACTCCATCAAATGTAAATGCTGTCAATATTAATAATATACCCATCAAAGTAATCGATGAAGATGGTGATATTATCACTGGATATTTGCTAAGCGATAATTATTGTGAAGTATATATAAATGGTATTCTTATTGGTGCAGACCCCGTGCCATTTACTCCCTTTAACTCGTGTTTATTACGATTTAAAGCAAAAAAACCATATACAATTGCTGTTAAACTTGTTGATTGGGAAGAGAATTCTGGTCTTGGAACAGAAAATAATAATGGGAATCTTTATCATGCTGGAGATGCTGGGTTTATTGCTCGCTTTAGTGATGGTACAATATCTGATACTTCATGGAAAGCTCAAGTGTATTATATAAGCCCTTTGATGTCCCCAGATTCAATCATCGAATTATCAAATAATACCAGATATTGCAAACAATTAGCAAGAAATATTTCTTGTGCAGATTCATGCTATGCCGTCCATTACCCTTTGCCAAATAATTGGCAATCCCCATCATTCGATGATTCTATATGGCCAAAAGCGTATGTATATACTCCTGAAACAGTTGGAGTTAATTTTCCTGCTTGGACAAATTTCACTTCTTTGTGGACATCAAGTTCTTTTATTTGGACATCAAATTTAGTAGTTGATAATTTGGTTTTAGCAAGAAAAACTGTTGGCTCTAATCCTTCTTCAATATTCGAATCCTCAGAATTAAAACCTATAATTTCTGTAGATAATAAGAATATATCTTTAATTACTCATAAAGATATTCACAATGCAACACTGCAACTTTTTTCATTAGTCGGACATTGTATCAGCACCATAAACAATGCTGATTTAATAGCAGGGATTCCTTATCAGCTTTCTTTATCGAATAATCTACCTGTAGGTGTCTATTGTTTATCTTTACATGATAGCAATTCCTACAAATTCACTTCCACACTATTCATTCACTAATATCTTTATAACTTTTTACAAGAAAGATTATGAAAAAGAACCTCATTCGTATCGTCTTCTTAATTCTTTTTACTCCTATGATGGCTTTCTCTCATAGTGGGAATACCAAAGCTCTTTTTGATAGAGAGTGGAATATCGGAAATAGACAGATCTATGGGTCTTTTTATATGCTAAAAGACAATAAAGTGTGTATAGAACAAGAACATAATCATATTGTCTCATTTCCATATGCTGAACTTTCAAAACAAGATAGACTCTATACTGATAAAAGATATAAAGATATTCTTCACATTAATGGACCTCAATATTCAATACCGAATATTCATTCATTACCTCAAACGCCATTATACACACATCTATTCTTTGTGTTTCTTGGTATAATTATTTTACTGATGATATTGTTTAGATATCAAAGAGCATATGCTTGGCATTTTGCATGCATAGCATTGGTATCAATGACATATAGTTTCAAGGATGGAATGCCAGCATTGCAAAGCGTACAAACAGATCCTTCTACAATTGATTCAGCTTTTACACCGTTTAAAGAACATGTTATTACATCATGGGACAAAACATATTTCAGAGTTGGATCATTAGGACTTGCAACAACTCATGAAATGATGAAAGGTATTACTTCTTGGCAGCAACAAGTTCCTATTCCTCAATGTTATATCGATAATAATGCATGGAGCATTCCATTAAATCCTGTAATTGCTATTAATTCAGTACCTGTTAATCAAACTCATTGTACGCGAGGTGGAATTGCTATCGCAGTAAATGGAATAGCAATCTTTAATCCATATACCAATACAGGTGTCGATGCATATGTGGATGGACAATTAGATAATTGGGGAGGTCACAGCGGTAGGGCAGACGATTATCATTATCATTTAGCACCAACACATTTGTATAGTTTTACAAAACAAAGTTTACCAATTGCATATGCTTTTGATGGTTTTGCAATATATGGTGATAAAGAACCAGATGGCTCAGATATGAAATCATTGGATATTCATCATGGACATGCCGGCACTAATGGTGTATATCATTATCATGGTACTTTGACAGTTCCGTATACTATTGCATCATTCGCAGGAGAAGTAACAGAGGATGCAACATATCAAATTATACCACAATCTACTGCAAAGGGATGTCGCCCTGCATTAACACCATTAAAAGGTGCTACAATAACAGGTATGATACCAAATCAAATGAATAATGGTTATACACTTTCATATACATTAAACAATCAAATAAATAAAGTGGATTATAGTTGGACGCAAGCTGGGAATTATACATTTAATTTTATATCTGCTACTGGTACTACAACAAATCAATATAAAGGACAAACAATTTGCAGTTTGCCTACAAGTTCATTACAAGAAAACAAATCAGAAGAATATGATATTCAGCAGTTTCCTGATAGAATATTAGTCCAAAGCCTATCAGATGTTTCAATGTTAAGTGCTATGCAGTTAAGCTTATTTACTGTTGATGGTAAAATAGCTGTCCAAAGTTTAACTGGACAAAATCTACTTTCTACTCAGTCATTACCATTTGGATTATATTTTCTATCAATTCAGCCGGGCAATATGGTAAAAAGCTTTATAGTTAAACCTTAATATTCTCTTATGTTTTTTGACTTTTTGATTAAAGGTTTCGAGCATGTATTCCCTTTAGGTTACGATCATATTTTATTTATGATTGCCCTATTTTTATATAATTCTCGTATTAAAACTGCTATACTGCAATGTTCAATTTTTACAATTGCGCATTCATTAACACTTGGTTTAACTGCCATTCAGCTAATTATACCAAATACTCAATTGATAGAAATTGGTATAGCAATATCAATATTAATAGCAGGATTAGAAAATATTCTAGGTGGGTTTACTTTTTCGATAAGGCTTTTGATAATATTTTTATTTGGCCTTTTGCATGGAATTGGTTTTGCAGGGGCATTGGCAGATATTGGAATGCAGAAGCAAGATATAATAACAGTTCTGGCAGGATTCAATATTGGTGTCGAGTTAGCACAAGCAAGTTTGATAGTTATATTATATTTTATTCTATCAAAGCCATTTTTAGATGCCCCTTGGTATAATTCTTATATAAAAAAACCACTTTCTTTAATAATTGCAAGTTGTGGCTTATTCTGGGCTATAACAAGGTCATTAGGTTGATAATGAAGATATTCTTTTTGTTTCTGTTTCTATTGTTTTGTGAATCTGATGCTCAATTGGTTAAAAAAACCATGAAGAATATTCCTGATACTTGGCAGACAAAAGACTATACTAACACATTTGGTGAAGATTCAGATTATGCAATTAATCCACCTGGTTTTATCATACAAGACAATCTAACTGCAATTGACACAGTAACTGGATTACAATGGCAAAGAACCGATGGTGGAGAAATGACATGTGAGTCTGCTGGATTATATTGTGATACTTTAACTTTAGATGGATTTTCAGATTGGCGTTTACCAAATTGTCATGAACTATTCAGCTTATTGCATCTTGACAAACCAAATCCTGCACTTCCAGATGTAGTTTTTCCTAAAACAGCTGCTGAATATTGGTGGAGTTCACAAAGCCAAATTAATGATAATACAAAAGCTTGGGTAATAAATGCTGGCGGGGGTGTTGGAAATCATATAAAAAAAGAAACAATAAGTGCTGGCGGAACTAAGCGTTTTCATGTAAGAGCGGTCCGAGATATTTTGCCACCTAAAGAATATCAATCTAGACATATACAGAATGCTGATGGAACAATTACAGATAATCTAAGTGGATTAATGTGGAAACAACAGCCTTTGCAAGATTCACTAAATTGGGAATCTGCTTTGCAAATTGCAGAAGAAACAAATTTTGCTGGTGCATCAGATTGGCGCTTACCGAATATCAAAGAATTACAGTCATTAAATGATGAAGATTATTCAAATCCATCTATTAATCCAATGTTTAATGGTCAAATTTCTATAGGAAAATATTGGTCATCAACTTCTCTTCCCAATCAAACTACAAAAGCGTGGTACTTAGATACAAGATTTGGTATAACTACATATGCCTTAAAAACTGATAAATTGAAGATAGTTTTAGTTAGAACTGCTAAGACTTCATTACAAATTGAAGAAGCTGAAAGCGTATTGCCATATAGATTATATTGGAATAATAATACATTACATATTGAAAGTAGCTATCCAATAGAATCGATGTCTTGTTATGATTTAACAGGTCAAATTCTTTATACTAACAAAGATCGCTTGTATTCACTAGATATTCCCCAAAATCCTGAAGGTTGTTATATATTGTCTTTTACAATTGGTGGACATACATATAGAACTTCTTATATTCAAGCAGCAAGATGATTATTGATTCTTTAGATTCTCTTAAGCACTATCAATGTTTACATCCAGAATTCAGTAAAGTTATTGAAGTATTGAATTCTAATTCGTATAAGAATCTTCCAAATGGAAAACATATAATTGAAAAAGATCGATTGTATGTGATCATTGAAGATCAAGTACATATGCCTGAAGTTAAGTGTACATTAGAAGCACATAAAAAATATATAGATATTCAATGTGTTATAGAAGGCAGTTTTCCATTTGGATGGAAACATAAAGATCAATGTAATTCTGTTCTTAAAGAATACTCCGAAGAATCAGATATTATGTTTTTTTCTGATGAACCTTTAGAACATTATACATTGCATACTAATCAATTTGCTATTTTTTTTCCTCACGATGCTCATGCGCCACATACACCTTCCAAATATGTGAAGAAAGTAATATTTAAAGTACGGGTTTAGAGTCGGCATGAAATATCTTCCCTTTTAGCAATAATGATGAATCCCCATAACTAAGAAATCTATACTCATTGTTAAGAGCATATTCATAGCTTTGTTTCCATACATCAATACCTAAAAATGCTGAAACAAGAAAAAGCAATGTACTTTTTGGCTGATGAAAATTAGTGATAAGAGCTTCGGTTAATCCAAATGAATAACCAGGAATTATCATTAATTGGGTTTCTCCTTCTATTATTGTAAGATTATATCTATCCATCCATGTAAGTAAGATTGCAAATACATCAGCAGAATTAACATTCTTATCTACAAGTGAATAAGGCGTCCATTGATCCATAGATATATAAGACTGATTCCACATTGGTGATGATGGATTTAATAATTGAACACCAAACCAAAACACAGATTCCATTGTCCTGCAGGATGTTGTCCCAACACAAATAAATAAGCCACGATCTGGATTAAGAAAAAAATCTCTACAATGTTCAATTACTTCTCTGGGAATGAGGATTTTCTCTGTATGCATTAAAAAATCTTCTGGTGTATCTGCTTCATATGGTTTAAATGTTCCCAAGCCAACATGCAAAGTAATATCTACCATGTTGATTTGTTTATCCTTCAACTTTTGTATAACATTACTAGTTATATGCAAACCTGCTGTTGGTGCTGCAACAGACCCTTTTTCTTTTGCATAAATTGTTTGATAACGAATTGTGTCTGAATCTTCGGCTTTTCTATGTAGATAAGGAGGTAAAGGTATTGTCCCAATATCTTCTAATAAAGCACCCAAAGTAATAGAATCATTCCATGTAAATCTTACAATTCCTTGTGTATTATTTCTTTCAAGTATTTCTGCTTTTAATGTATAATGTTTGGCTACACATTCAAGAATTGTACCTGGAGTAAGATTTTTTCCTCCAATCATACATTCCCATATACTCTCTTTTTCTTGTGTAAGGGCTTCGGCTGCACTTGCTTGAATAGGTTCTATTAATAATAATTCAGCTTTACCGCCTGTTTGTTTATGAGCATATATTCTTGCTTTTATTACTTTAGAAGCATTCACTATTAACAGCGAATGTTCTGGTAAAAAGGAGTCTATTTCATGAAAGACAGAATCAGTAAATGGATTAATTTCATGTTGATTCACGATTAATAATTTACTTTCATCTCTTTGTTCTTTAGGGAATAGAGCTATGTTTTCATCTGGCAATGAATAGGAAAGGACTGATTGATCAAATGTAGGAATCATAGAAATAATATAAAAAAAGCCCTGCTGAGGCGTTCAACAGGACTTTTTCTTAATATATAATGTTTTAAAGATTAAGAACAACCGCTAGTAGTGCCACAATCTTCACAAACTGTACAGCTACCATTCCTTTTAACTCTCATAGAGCTACAAGTAGAGCATTGTTCACCTGTATAGCCTTTTGCTTTTGCTTCAAATACTTTTTGAGTACCATATCCCGTATTCTTAATAGTTGGCACAGCTTCTACAAGTTCTGGAATTGATTCTGTTAAAACAGCTTTAACATGTGCACCAGATTTTGAAGTGATTTTAGAAGCTTCTTCATCAACAGCCTGAACATGTACAAAATCGGTACGATTGAGATAATCATATCCTAATGAGCGGAAGATATAGTCTAAAACTGATGTTGCATTTTTAATTGCATCATGTCCTTGCACAGGACCAGCTGGTTCGAATCGAGTAAATGTAAAGGAATCTACAAGTTCATCTAAGGGAATTCCATATTGTAAAGCTTTGGAGGCCAATACAGCAAAACAATTCATTAATCCTTTAAAAGAAGCTCCTTCTTTATACATGTCAATAAAAATTTCACCTAAAGTGCCATCTTCAAATTCACCTGTTCTTAAAAAGACTTTGTGTCCACCAACATAGCCTTCACGAACAAAACCACGACGCTTTTTAGGTAATCTTCTGCGCTCGGCTCTGTGATATACTCTTTCTACGATACGCTCTTGTACTTCTGCTGGACCTTGTGTTTCATCTAAAGATTGCTCATCTCCAAGCATGATTATCTCATCTAAATCTTCATCATTCGAAGAATTTAATGGTTGTGATAATTTAGATCCATCACGGTATAGTGCAATAGCTTTTACGCCTGTTTTCCATGCTTCGTGATATACTTCACCAATTTCGCTAACTAATGCTTCGGCTGGCATATTTACTGTTTTAGAAATAGCACCAGAAATAAAAGGTTGCGCTGCAGCCATCATGCGAACATGGGCCATATGTTGTATAAAGCGTTTTCCTTTTTTACCGCATTTATTTGCACAATCAAAGATTGCTAAATGCTCATCTTTTAGATGAGGCGCACCTTCAATTGTCATAGATCCGCAGATAAAATCATTTGCTTGTTCAATTTCTGCTTTGGTATAGCCAAGCTCTTTAAGCATATCAAATGAATAATCATTAAGTTGATCTTCTGTAAAGCCAAGTCCAAGACAAAAATCCTCGCCTAAAGTCCATTTATTGAATGCAAATTTTACATCGAATACATTGTCTAATTGGCTATTCACGGCATCAATTTTTTCGTCCGTAAATCCATTTTCTTTTAAGCTTTGACGATTAATTGTCTGGCATCCAACCAAGGTACCATGTCCTTTGCAGTATTTTTCTATGTCTTCAATTTCTGATTCAGGATAATGAAGATTAACAAGTGCTTTTCTTACAGATTGATTTACAATCTTGAAATATCCACCACCTGCTAACTTTTTGAATTTAACAATAGCAAAATCAGGTTCAATACCTGTAGTATCGCAATCCATAACTAAGCCAATGGTGCCAGTTGGTGCAATAACAGAAACTTGCGCATTCCTATAACCAAACTCTTCGCCTAAAGCAAGTGCTCTATCCCAGGCTTGTCGGGCTGCTGTAAGAAGATTTGCTGGAACAAATTCTGGATTAATTGGCATCGGCTTAATTAATAATTCATCGTATTCAGATTCATCAACACCATAAGCGGCATTTCTATGATTTCTGATTACACGAAGCATACTTTGCTTATTGGCTTCATAGCGTGGAAAAGACTTCACATCTCTTGCCATTTCGGCGCTTGTGGCATACGATTCACCTGTCATGATAGCAGTAATAGCTCCACTTATTGCCAAAGCTTCTGGAGAATCATAGGGGATTCCATTGATCATAAGAATAGTACCAAGATTGGCATACCCTAAACCTAATGTTCGGAAATCATAACTTCTTTGGGCTATTTGCTTTGATGGGAAATGTGCCATCAAAACAGATATTTCTAATACAATTGTCCATAAACGTGTTGCATGGCGAAAATCTTCAATACGGAATTCACCATTTTCTTCGATAAATGTACCCAAATTTAAACTTGCTAAATTACAAGCAGTATCATCTAAGAACATATATTCAGAACATGGATTAGAGCCATTGATACGTCCATCAGCAGGGCATGTATGCCATTCATTAATTGTAGTATCATATTGCAAACCTGGATCTGCAGATTTCCATGCACTGATATTTATCTTATTCCATAAATCACGCGCTTTAACTGTTTTAGCTATTCCACCATTTGTTCGCCATGTAAGATTCCACATATCATCGTTTTCTACGGCTTTCATGAAATCATTTGTAACACGAACTGAATTGTTGGAATTTTGTCCACTTACAGTTATATAAGCTTCAGACTCATAATGTGTATCATAACTATCAAAATTAAGAGAAGTAAAACCCTGATCTACTAGTGCAAGCACGCGATATATTTGATTGATCGGTATTCCGCGATATAATGCATTTTGTATCAACATATTTAGCTTTTCATTTTCTTTGCGATCTGAACCATTTGCTATTGCTTCATCTACTATCGCTTTTAAAAATGTTGCACTAATTTTTGAGCCTGCTACTAAAGCAGCAACTTTATCTTCCTCTTGGGCTTTCCACTCGATGAATTCCTCGATATCTGGGTGATCTATATTAACAATCACCATTTTTGCTGCACGCCTTGTTGTACCACCGGATTTAATAGCTCCGGCTGCTCTATCAAAAATTTTCAAGAAACTTAATAATCCTGAAGAATTTCCCCCACCTGATAATTTTTCATTTTTTCCTCGTAAAGAAGAAAAATTTGAACCAGTTCCAGAACCGTATTTAAAAATACGTGCCTCTCTGGTTACTAAGTCGAAAATTCCGCCTTCATTAACTAAATCATCGCTTACAGACTGAATAAAACATGCATGCGCCTGAGCACGAGAATATGCATCAGGTGACACCTGCATTTTACCCGATTTTGGATCTACATAATGATGTCCTTGTGCACTACCAGTAATATTATATGCATAGTGCAAACCAGTATTAAACCATTGTGGAGAATTTGGAGCTGCCATTTGTTTTAATAGCATATATGAAATTTCATCATAAAAAACAGAGGCGTCTTCTGCGGTATCAAAATATCCATATTTTTCACCCCAATGCTTCCAACTGCCAGCCAAACGGTTAACCACTTGTTTTAGTGAAGTTTCAGGACCCAAAACCTGCTTGCCTTGTTCATCTAATACAGTACTGCCGTCCTTATGTACTTGAGGCACACCAGCTTTTCTAAAATATTTTTGGGCTAATATATCTGTTGCTACTTGGGACCACTGAGAAGGAACTTCTATATTATCCATCTGAAACACAACTGAACCATCGGTGTTTCTTAATATAGATGATCTCTTCGTATAGTCGAATTGATCAAAAGGACTTGTTTCTGCATGTGTAAAACGTCGCACTAATCTCATAAGAGTGCCTCTAAAAAATATTTTTATAATATGCTGCATTTCGGATTGGGGAAATCCGAGGTGCAAGATACATAAAAAATAGACTCCTAAAAAAAGGAATCTTTGATATTAAAAGAAAATATTATTCACATAATTAAGGTATTGCAGGCAATCGAGTTTCTATGGCAGAATATACGATAGAGAATGAAAGTTTCTGAGCAAAAAACCTTATCATATTAGAAAAAAAAGAATGATAAGTAACAAAAAAAAGAATGGGATCTTGTTTCAGTTAAGTCGAAAAATCTTGCATGTTGCATTGCCTTAATTCAAATTTAGAACTTTGTTATTAACAAAAAAATCTTGTGGAAAACTTTTATTTCAATAAAAATTCTCATACAAAAAGTAGTCTGTCAAAATCGTTGCTATGTCTAATTATTTACTTTTTACTCTTATTTCACTACTCATAATTCTTATTTATTTATCTTTTTTTCAACATCGATATGTGACTTTGACCATTCATATCGAGTAATATTTTGAATAGAAAAAGATACTTTTTTTCTCTATTTTGACTATATGATGAGATAATGATGAACGATATTGTTTCATCAAACGTCAAATACAAGCATTACATAAAATGTAATTTCCTTCATTCAGTATTCATCTTCGAAATGCACATGAATAGACCTCACATATCGAGCTTTACATTTCTGTTTTTGTGCTTCCTATTGTTTTTGCATATTTCACCAAATATAGAAGCCCAACAATTTGGAAAGAATAAAGTTCAGTATCAATCTTTTGATTGGAAGATTATTAAAACAAAACATTTTGATGTCTATTTTGCAGAGGAAGGAGAATACCTAGCCCGTTATGCAGGAATAATCGCTGAAAAATCACTTATTTCTATTGAAAAAAGACTTTCTTATTCTATTACAAAACGTATTTCTTTAATAATCTATAATTCTCATAATGAGTTTCAGCAAACAAATGTAGTAGACCAATTTATGCAAGAAGGTATTGGGGGCGTAACTGAATTATTCAAGAATAGGGTTACTTTACCATTCGAGGGCGTTTACGATCAATTTAATCATGTTATTCATCATGAATTGGTGCATGCGGTATTAAATGACATGTTTTATGGTGGCTCTGTTCAAAACATGGTTTCAAATAATATAAGGACAGAAATTCCTTTATGGATGAATGAAGGATTAGCAGAATATGAGGGTAATGGTGGCTATGATACCCAAACTGATATGTTTATGCGTGATATGGCTTTGAGTGAATATCTAAAGGACATTTCTTCATTAAATGGATATTTAGCTTATAGGGGCGGTCAAGCATTTTATTGGTATATAGCTGAAAAGTATGGTGAAAGAAAAATTGGAGAATTAATCAATAGGTTAAGAATTAGTTCAGATCTTTCTATTGCTTTTAAGGGAACTTTTGGAAAAAATCTCGAGGATTTTTCTGAAGAATGGATTAGAGAAATGAAAAAAAAGTATTTACCAGATTTAGACAAGTTTCAGGGATTGGATGAATTTGCAAAAAGAATAACGAACCATGAAAAAGATCATAGTTTTTACAATTCATCTCCTGCAATTTCTCCCGATGGTGATCAATTAGCATTTATATCCAATCGAGATGATTTTTTTGGAGTATTTCTGATGGATTTAAATTCTCCTACTAAAGAGACAATAGAGCTTATTAGTAGTGGACGATCTATAGATTTTGAAGAACTTAATATTCTTACTCCCGGAATTTCTTGGTCGCCAGATGGAAAGAAACTAGTTGTTTCAGCAAAATCAGCTGGAGAAGATGCTCTGTATATCGTTGATGTTAAAACCGGAGATTATCAAAAAAAACTATTTGGAATACGGTCTTTGTCTTCAGCTTTGTGGTCCCCAGATGGCTCTACAATTGCATTTGTAGCATCTGTAGGCGAACAACCCGATTTGTGGTTATATGATGTTAAAACAGGAGAAATAATAAGGGCAACAGATGATATTTTTACAGATATGTTCCCTGCTTGGTCGCCAGATAGTAAAACACTTTATTTTATATCAGATAGGGCAGACAATACCAATGGTGATTTTAAAGCAATTGATTTTGCTATGTGGCGCCATAATCCAAAACAAAGTGATATTTACTCTTTAGATATCGAAACGAAAAATATGGAACGATTAAGTTTTGATCCTTATTCAAAAAAAACATCTTTAGCTGCTACCAATGATGGAAAAAATCTTTTATATGTTTCCGATCAAAATGGTATTGGGAATTTATATTCTATGGATTTGAGTGATTTAGGATCATCTGCTAAAACAAATTCTATCAGTGGGATGACTCAGATTTCTTTATCTAAAGATGCATCTACGATGTTTTTCACTTCACAAATTAAAGGCGGCTATGATCTTTTCGAATTAAGATTTCCTTTAGAAAGAACTTCATTTGATTCATTGCCATTAACGAAATTCAAAATTTCAGAAAAAGACAATCTAAATCCATTATCGTCTAATAAGATCATCGGTATTAAGGATACTAATAAAGCTCTGAAGCTTATTGGATATGGTAAAGCAGTAGAAATAGAATTTTCTAGACAACAAGTCATTCAACCAAATAAGGAAATCTCACAATTACAAAGAGAACCGACTGAACCTACTTTTGCTTTGTATGATAATGCCAATATCGAAGATATCATTGCAGATACAGCCTTAACTCCAGTTCAAGACTATAAGATCAGTTTTTCTAATGATATTATTTTAAGCAATGCAAGTTTTAATACCTTTTGGGGATATCAAGGTGTAACACAAATGTTGTTTAGTGATATGCTTGGTGATCATCAAATTTATTTTCAAGCTAATTTATTTCTAGATTTAAGAAATAGTAATTTTTTACTATCATATACTTATTTACCTGATATTATAGATTGGCAAGTTTCTGCTCAACATAATGTTGGTTTTGGATATAGTTATAGGGCTAATTCATCATATGTTTATCTATATCGTTTTAGAAATTTTGGGTTAAATGCTTCTGGCTCATATCCTTTATCACGATTTAGAAGAATAGAGCTTGGTACTAATTGGCTTAATCTAAGCAAAGAAAATATAGAAGACCCTACGGAACCTTCTATTACTAAAAATTACTTAGTTACAGAATCAAAAATGGTTTTTGATAATACAGCACCAGGTTGGTATGGCCCATCTCAGGGTACTCGATATTCTATTGGCATTAAAGCTACTCCAAAACTCAGTGAAAATACTGCGGGTTTTGCATCTTTAAATGGTGATTTTAGACAATATTTTACTGTATCACAGGACTTATTATGGTTTGCAATTAGGGGCACAGGCGGTTTAGCATTCAGTACGAATCCAGATCAGCGGTTTTATTTTGTAGGTGGAACTGATAATTGGATCAATCGATCTTTTGCAAATAACACTTTACCTTTTCAGGAGCCAGAAGATTTTGCTTTTATGAATTATGCTTTGCCATTAAGAGGTTGGAGTGTGAATGAAAGAAATGGTTCAAAATTCTTTTTAATGAATGCAGAACTTAGATTCCCATTATTTAGAGCATTATTGGCTGGCCCAATTCCTGTTATGATTCAAGCATTTCAAGGGGCATTATTTATGGATATTGGAACAGCATTTACCAATGATTTCTCTACAAAACTTGCTATGCCAGGTGATACCTTTAAATATTTCTATCCTCAATCTGGTGATATTTTAATGAGCACAGGAATTGGTATCAGGTCATTTCTAATTGGGCTCCCAATACGAGTAGATATAGCATGGAGAAATCAATATATCGGTTGGTCCGAACCGCAATGGATGTTTTCTATCGGTGGTGATTTCTAAAAATTTTTTTCTAATAGAATGGAATCCTGAATAGCAGATTTCTCTATATCATTCGCAATTGCAGGTTGTTTTTTTGCATTCATAAATGTATACCTAGGATGAAATTGAATTATTTTCCCTTTATAGAAATAACACTGTAAAAAATAGGCTTGTCTTACCCCTTTTTTATAGGTTTGATCGAACAAAAAGTTACCTGTCCCATAAAAGATATTTTTGCCTTTGTATATACCTATTTCCTGAACAATATGTGCCTGTGAACCTATAACAACATCTGCACCATAATCTATCAGCTTTTTGCAAATCGTCTTTTGAGAACCATGAGGAGCATATGAATCTACTTCACTAAACTGTACACATGCAATGATATAATCAATATGCGCCTTGTTTTTTAAAGAATCTATCAAAGTTCTAGCCTTTTCATCTGAATATCGATTGGCTCCTGGTCTATTTCCAGCACATTCACCTAAAGGACATCGCTCATTAAATCCTATCCATGCAATCTGAGACGAATCTTTAAGCTTTACAATTAATGGTTTGGCCGCTTCCTGAACTGTGCTTCCCCCTCCAAAGTATCTGATATTATTATCTTTATACCATTGCAATGTTTTATAATATGCTGGTATTCCTGCATCTATATTATGATTACCGGTTAATTCTACGATAGATGATCTTAACTTTTTTAGTATTTCTAGATGTTTTGATTTAGTTGCAAATGATAATTTCATTGTGCTATATGAGCATGAATCATCTATCGAGACTTCATTACTAATATGTACTAATTCGGGTGTTGAAAAATATGGTTTAATATACATTAAGTAAGTATCAATGCTTTGTTTGTCCAAATAAGCACCAGTACCACGAGTAATTGCAGTAACACCAGTATGTATATAAGAAGTAATCTGTTTATATGGATTAAATGTCTTCCCGTTTTTTTTAATCCACAAAGGATATTGATTGTATTGTTCAAAAAAATTAATGGAATCTACCGAAACAGATAGAAATCTAGAATCTACAGAATCAATTGTGGTAATGATAAAACGTTGTTCTTTTGTTGAGAGATTAGAAAGAGAAGTAGAAGCTTGTAATTTGATATGAAATATTGATTGGAGTTCATCTTTGATATCCGAAGTATAGAAAAGTTTTCCGGATTTTAACATTAAAGGTATATCTTTATAATTGATTGATTCTTGCCTATTAAGATAAGATTTTAGAATAATCAAGGGAATGCTATCTGAAACAGGTGGAATGGTATATGTCTGATTTTGTTGTTTGGAATTCTGTTTGCATGATACTGACAAAATAAACAGCGCAATACTTGACATCCATAATACTATATGATTTTTCATTATTCTTTCCTTTTCTTAGCCCTAAAAAATAAAGTGAAAGATATATTATCAATACATATCAAATCTTTGAATGTAATATTGTATTACTTCTGTGCAAGATAATATTCAACTTCTAAAACGTCTCCCAAACTACCCATAAATACTGGTGATCTTTGATGTATATGAGTTGGAATAATATCCAAAATACGATTATATCCATCTGTAGCTCTGCCACCAGCTTGTTCGATTATCATTGCCAAAGGATTTAACTCATAGAGCAATCGTAATTTGCCATGAGGATTGTGGCTATCAGCGGGATACATAAAAATGCCACCATAAATTAATGTTCTATGTATATCCGCTACTGCTGTGCCAATATATCGTAATGTATATGGTCTTGAAGTCTCAGCATGATTTTCTTTTAAATAATCAATATATCTTTTTAAACCAGCAGACCATCTTAAATAATAACCTTCATTAACACTATAAATTTTACCCTTATGCGGCATCCTTACTTTTTCATGTGTTAATAAAAAATCTCCAATAGTTTGATCATAAGTAAAAACGTCTACGCCATTGCCAGAAGTATATACCAATGTTGTAGCACTACCATAACAAGCATAGCCAGCTGCAACTTGCTTAAAACCTGGCTGCAGAACATCTTCTTCTGAACCATCGTCTATCGAGCTTGGGTCTAATCGCCTATATATAGAAAATATGGTACCTATAGTTGTATTAATATCTATATTTGAAGAGCCATCTAATGGATCAAATAATAAAACATATTTTCCTTTAGGATATTCTTGGGGAATTTGAATAATCCCTTCGGATTCTTCTGAAGCCATGACGCAAAGATGTCCGCCATGATCCATAGCCCTAAAAATGACTTCATTAGCAAATTCATCTAATTTCTTGACAGTTTCACCGTGAACATTTGTAAAATCAGTCATTCCCAAAATATCATTAAGCCCAGCCCTACGAACATCTCGAGCAATAATACGCAATGCAAGAGTTAAATCCCTGAGTAATCTGGAATATTCTCCTGTTGCAGTAGGATGATATTGCTGCTCTTCAGCAATATGCCTCTCTATTGTAACTAATCTGGAAACCTTTAAAAACGACATAATAATTAAGACAATAAAGAAATAGTTTTTGATGGCATCGTGAAATGATATTTTGCATATAAGCCATCGGAATTTAATGTTAAATTACCATTACACTCGGTATTTTGCAATTAACTTTCATTCATTTACTCATATTCCTTTGACAAAATGTCACAAATTCATTCTAGAAATTCAGACATAGTTAGCACCGACAAATCAATAGAAGACGATATTGATATTTCACTTCGCCCTTCTTCTTTTGATGATTTTACTGGGCAGAAAAAAATTGTCGATAATTTGAAAGTTTTTATTGCTGCTGCTAGAAAAAGACATGAAGCATTGGATCATGTTTTACTTACAGGGCCTCCTGGTTTAGGTAAGACCACATTAAGTTATATCATTTCTCATGAAATGGGTACTGCAATAAAATCTACGTCTGGTCCAGTTTTAGAAAAACCTGGTGATTTAGCAGGTTTACTTACAAATCTAAATGAGGGTGACATCTTATTTATTGATGAAATTCACAGGCTATCTCCTATAGTGGAAGAATATCTTTATTCTGCAATGGAAGATTATCAATTGGATATTATGATTGATTCAGGCCCTTCTGCAAGATCTATTCAGATAGCTTTACCAAGATTCACCTTAGTTGGAGCAACCACCCGGGCCGGATTATTAACCGCTCCATTAAGGTCTAGATTTGGTGTTGTAAGTAGATTAGATTATTATTCTCATAAAGACTTATTTTCTGTAGTACTTAGATCTGCTCAATTATTAAAAGTTCCTATTGATGATGACGGTGCATTTGAAATAGCGCGTAGATCAAGGGGAACCCCAAGAATTGCCAATCGTTTATTGAGACGTACTAGAGATTTTGCAGAGATAAAAGGAAAAGGTATCATTACAAATGAGATTGCTAAAATAGCTCTAACTGCATTAGAAGTAGACGAATTTGGTTTGGATGAAATGGATAAAAGAATCCTTGTTTCTATCATGGATAAGTTTGGTGGTGGGCCAGTTGGACTTTCTACTTTGGCGGTAGCTGTTGGAGAAGAATCAGGAACTTTAGAAGAAGTATATGAGCCGTTTTTAATCCAACAGGGGTTCATGCACAGAACCCCTCGTGGACGGGAAGCTACCGATATATGTTATCAACATTTTGGTATTCAAAGAGGCCAAAAAACAGATGCTCTATTTTAATGCATTTTCTATATCTGTTTTCATTTCAAGACTCATTGGGTCTATATTCGATTTATAGCGCTTTATTAATTTTCCATTTTTGTCTATAAGGAATTTTTCAAAATTCCATCCAATCTCTCCAGCAAGATTTGAATTTGCTACGCCTGAAGTTAAAAAGGTAAATAGTGGATGTTTATCATTACCTTTTACAGATATTTTGCCGTACATATTGAAGGTAACATTATATGATGCCGAACAAAATGTTTTAATTTCTTGATCAGTACCAGGCTCTTGTCCTCCAAAATTATTTGCAGGAAAACCTAATACCATAAAACCTTTGTTTTTATACTCTTGATAGACTTTTTCAAGATTTGCATATTGAGATGTATATCCACATTTTGAAGCCACATTAACTATCAAGCATACTTTGCCTTGATATGTAGACATTTTTTTGGGAACCCCATCTATCGTATTTAAGGTAAAATTGTAAAAACCTGATTTGTCATCATTTGATACTAATTCATTACACTGTATCGTTGTCATACCTATTAACCCCAAAGAACATATCAATAATAATTGATTAAATAATGATTTCATTGTATTTCCTTAAAAACTTTTATAACTACTATCTTTACCAATTGGTTCCTCAAAAAAACATTTAAAATACGGCTTGATTATTTTTTTGAATCTGGAAATTGAGTTATAAAAACTTTAAGTAAAGATTCTACTTCTTTGGCTTTCATACCTGAACTAGATTCATTATTATTGGCCAATATTGATAAAAGCCCTGAGGATTCATTTGTACCTGAACCATAAGATTCTATTATATCTTCATTTGGTGATAACATCAATGTTACGGCATAAACTATCAAAAGAATGAACTCTAATCCTAAAGCAAAAAGAATAATAGATGGTTCACTTGATGGAATAAATTTTAGACCTCTAATACCAATAATAATAATCAAAACAGCTGCGCCTATATATACCAGTCCCAATATTGTATTGCTATATTGTGTTGTAAAATAAGAACGCATATAAAAACGGATGGCACTTTGTGTTCGAAGAAATGATTCAAGCATATTACTTGACTCTTGCCAAAACAATGCATCTTGTAAATTAACTACCTGCCCTACTGTTATTTGATATTCATTTGCTAAATCATGGATATCTCTAATTTCTGCACCCAAAATTCTATTACGAATATCTTCAATTTCTGCGTCTGTGTGCTCGCCATATAAGCTTAATGCAATATTATCCAAAGCATTCATTATTTCCCTGCTAATCTTTTGTCTTATTAATCCAACAGATTTAGGTAAAAATGCTACGATATATACTCCTAAAGCTATACCTATAAAAAGTACCAAGGGAAATAAAGCCAAAGTAGGATTAAACAAATATCTAGCAACTAACTTTTTTCCCTGAATAATATCTGCTGCTGATCTTTCAATAATTCCCCATTGAGTTAACATATTTGTTGTGATATTTTCTTTAGGTGCGCCCTCTGCAATTCTATATTCTAAAATAGACCCATCATAACTAACATCAGCATGCATAAATGAAACAAAAAAACTCTCCATCAAAGGAATACCAATCAACAGATGTACACTTGAAATAAATGTCAAACATAATACAGCAAATAATACATATTGAACAACAGTATTCTTACTCAGTTCAAAATACTGTGATCTAGAATTATGTGTATGTTGCTGATCTTGACTCATATTTAAAATGTATTCTGGAACATCTTTATTATAGTTTAAAACAAAAAACTAATACCATTACATACCAAAAACATAATAAAAAAAAAGGACATGATTCACTCATGTCCTTAACTAATTTTTATGCATTCTTAACGAACGTCTTGGCTAACAAATGGCATAATTGCGAGATGACGCGCATATTTAATTGCTAATGCTACTTGACGCTGCTGAATAGCAGATACGCCTGTAATACGACGTGGTAATATCTTACCTTGATCATTAATAAAACGTTGTAAAGCTTTTGGCTCTAAATAATCAATCACACGGGTTTTGCCCATTGGATTGGTTTTCTTTTTAGATACATTACGCTTATTACGATTATTCGTTAAAAAAGGGTTATTAACCGCATTTAATGGTTGTTGTCTCATAATCATTCTTCCTTCCCTACTGCTGGTGTTTTGAAAGCCTTAGTTTTTTCAAAACGCTTATTAAAGCGTTCTACACGGCCGGCTGTATCTACTAACATTTGTTTGCCGGTAAAAAATGGATGACTCTTGGAATCAATCTCAAGAACCATGCGATCACTTTTATAACAGGAGCGTGTATGATAGATTGTGCCATCTGTCATTACAATTTCTACCTGATGATAATAAGGATGAAGATTTTTTTTCATAATTACTTCTTATCTGGATATATCAATTTTATCAATTTCTGAAAGATCATTTATCTTCACAAAACGCTCTAGATACTTCAAATTACCTTTTTCTGAGTGATAAGGTTTAATAACCTTAACATTAAGGCGAGTATCAACCACCTTTTTGCTCATCTTATCACCGAATGTTTGCTTCTTAGCCATAATAGCTCATTAAACGTTTAATTCTAAAAACCAGGATTTCAAAAATAAGAGTATTTATACTATTTACAAAATATTTTGTGAATAAGTTTTGATAAATGATAATTATCATCCTATTTATATTATTCCTGTGCTGCCAAAGCCTCCTGTTCCTCTTTCGGTTTCAGTTAATTCATCTACTGGATTCCACTTTACAATTGTATATGCAGCAATTACGATTTGTGCAATTCTTTCTTGGGATTGTACTATATAATCTTGTTTACTAAAATTGGCTAGAATCACTTTAATTTCTCCGCGATAATCACTGTCTATAGTACCAGGAGCATTCAGAGCAAAAACACCAGATTTTGCCGCTAAACCACTTCTTGACCTAACTTGGCATTCATAACCACTTGGTAATGCTATAGCGATTCCAGTTGGCACCATAACAATACCACCAGCAGGAATGATAAGTTGTTCTTCTATTGCTGCGTGTAAATCCATACCTGCAGAACCAGTTGTGGCATAAGAAGGTAAATTTCCTGCATATGGGCCACATCGTTTTATTTGTATATTCATAGTTTTTCTTTACTTAATAAATGATGACCAAGCATATTCAGATGGAACTTTTCTATCTAATTCAGCAAGTTCAATAAGATATTTAGCAGTATATTCTACTACCCATGAAAAATTATCTTCTTGAACAGATTGTCTATCAGCATCTGGTGCAGGGTTCATATAATCGATTGCATATGGTATTCCATTTCTTATAGCAAATTCTATCGTATTCATTTCATAGTTTAATGCTTTGCATAATGTGATACAATACTCTGTTAATATCTCCACCATTTTATTTGATGGAGAAAAATCTGCCTGATATCTTAAATGAGCAGGATTTCTGGGTTCATATGGCATGATATGAACATATTTCATTCCAATACAATAGCATCGATAATATTCTGTAAAATCTATGCTTTCTTGTAATGTCATTACAAGATTTTGCGTTTGATTATACACTTCAAAAAATTCCTTTTCTGATTCAATCTTATATACATGTTTCCATCCGCCACCATCAAAAGGTTTTAGAAAAGAAGGAAATCCTGTATATGAAAATATGTTTTCCCATTGCAATGGATATATAAGATTACTCATTGATTCAGAAGTTGTTTCAGGCGGATGATCTTTGCTAGGTAGTAAAACAGTTTTAGGGACAGGGATCCCCAATTTTGAGGCTACACTATAATTAAAAAATTTATCATCTGCACTGCTCCAAAAAGGATTATTGATAATTCTTGTTCCACCTAAGCTTGCTAATTTAAGCAAAGACCGATAAAATGGAATATCCTGCGATATCCGATCTAAAATAACATCATAATCTAATAATTGCCCCTCCATAACAGCGCCTATTAAAACAGGTTCGGCTATGATATGCGGCTGTTCAAACTGTATTTTTTGTATCAATGCTAATGGGAATGATCTCTCCATTCCATACAAAATCCCTATCTTTTTTTTCGATTGTTTCATAATTATTACGTGTTCTGCATAAAAAAAGCCCCATTAACAAAATTGCAAGGGGCTTGATTTCAATTACATGAATTTAAGCAGCTGGATAAACAGATACTTTTAAACGTGTAGAATCTTTACGCTCAAATTTAACAATGCCATCAACAAGTGAAAACAAAGTATAATCTTTGCCAATACCTACATTATTACCTGCATGGTATCTAGTTCCACATTGACGAACAAGGATATTTCCAGCTTTCACAACTTGGCCACCAAAACGCTTAATGCCACGTCGCTTGGAATTTGAGTCACGGCCGTTCCTGGTAGATCCGGCGCCTTTTTTATGTGCCATAATATAACTCCTGTATTATCCGAGTTTAATATCATTAATTTGAATCTGTGAATATTGCTGGCGATGGCCATTGAGCTTACGATAACCTTTACGACGTTTTTTCTTGAATACAAGAACTTTATCGCCTTTACCATGAGCCAATATAGTTGCAGTTACACTGCCACTAATATATGGACAACCAACAGTAATATTGGATTCTTCTCCACCAAGGAGAATATTAGAAAACTCTATTGTAGAACCTACTTCAGCATCCAATAATGGAACTGTTAAGGTGTCGGATGCACGTACAGTAAACTGCTGTGCTGAAATTTCAACTACTGCGAACATGATGTTTTCAGTTGATCTTAATAATGAATGTGATTCTCATTTTTGAGAACTGCAAAACTACATGATTTGAATTATTCTTACAAGAAAAAGTTTTTTAAACTGATTTTAAGGCAAGTCTTTTATGATGGTAAATATACCTGTTGCAATACAATCAGCATGAATCGAAGATTTTATTTTTTGTTCATCTTCTAATAATTCAAAGAGAATATGTGCATCTCCGCCTAACAAGACAATTGAATATTCTGGGAATTGGCTACTATATTCTTTAACTGCACCTTTTATTGCTGTATTAATTCCTGCATATATTGCATCGATAGAATTTTTTCCAATGGAATATTTTAGAGAATCTGGTTGCAATTTTGGTAATTGAGCAGTAGAATTATGTAAGGAAGCATGCATTGTAGAGAATCCTGGCATAATGGCACCGCCAAGGCAAACACGATTAATATCAAGCACATTTACAGTAATTGCAGTACCACAGTCTATCGTAATAAAAGGCGCGGAAGTGAATTGCAGAGCTCCAATTATACCAAGAACTCTATCATATCCAATACCTTTTATACAAGAAAAATCAGGGTATGAAGCATTATATGCAATATCTCCTGCATTAATCCATGATATACTACTTAGTTTAGAACACTTTTGTATAAGTTTGGCTTCGTCTACAGCATTCACAGAAGAATAGCCAATTATTGCTGATTTCTGTTGCATAACACTTTGTATGCATTCGAAAGCTTCATCAATCCAGTTTGTTTTATCATAAGCAATTGCTTTAATCAGCAATGGTCCTTCGGCATATATTTTTAGCCTAGTATTTCCAAAGTCTAAAGCAATAAAAATCGTTTGTAGTAACAATGCTTCAGTTCCAGCACATTATGGAATAATTGGTGGTGGTGGTTGCATAATATTACCACAATTCTTGCATGTTCTATTCTCTATAGAAGAATAAAAACGATCAAATACGGGTGGTAATTGCTTCACAATATCTTTAACGGGTATAAATTCTTCGTATAATTTAGAAGAGCAAGATTCACAGAACCACATAAAACCATCTAGTTCATGTTCTAATCTCTTTCTCTCCATCACTAATCCAATAGTGTTTACACCTCTTTGTGGAGAATGTGGCGTTTTAGGAGGCAATAAAAAGATATCACCTTCATTAATGTGAATATCTCTTTGTGTACCATCTTCAATAATTTTGACGGTAATATTTCCTTCTAATTGATAGAAAAATTCTTCGCCTTCATTATAGTGATAATCTTTCCTTGAATTTGGCCCACCAACCACCATAACGATAAATTCTGTGTCCTGATAAACGGCGATATTACCCACAGGAGGTTTGAGAAGATGGCGATGTTCATCAATCCACTTTTTAAAATTAAATGCGCCTTGTATAGCCATGATATTACCTTATGTACAATATGATTGAATTGTGCTAAACTACTAAATAGAATATATATAAATATCAACCTTCATAACGATCGATGGTAGTAATTCCTTTTACTTTTCTCACTTTGTCGAAAAGACGATGAAGATGATCTGTATTTTTTACAAAAACAGTGACAATTCCTTTAAACTCTGAACCTACTGCATGAATATTGACACTTCGAATATTTGTATTATTAAATCCAACTATTGCATTCGTAACTTCGTGTAAAAGGCCTGGCCTATCTTCACCTTCTAGTTTAATTGCTGTAATAAATTCACCTTGTTGAACCGATGCCCACTGAAGTTGGACAATTCTGCCCTGAATTTTATCTTGTAAGTCTATCAAATTTTTACATGTTTTTCGATGTACTTTGATAGCAGACCCTGTTGCAACAATTCCCATTATATGGTCGCCGGGGACGGGGTTGCAGCATTTTGCATAGTCATATGCAATAGAAGATGAGGCACCTTTGCTACCGATTACAAAGATTCCATTAGAACTTTCTCTTACTGTTTTAAGGATTGTTTCTTGTTTAGGTACCGAAGACACTTGGTCTGGATCTTTTGCTCCGGGCTTTAACCTTTCTTTAATAAGAGCAATATTTAAGTCTACATTTGCTTCATTATTACCAAGTTTAAAATAGAAGTCACCTTTATTTTCAAATTTCAGTATTTGTAAAATCTTTTCTAGCATATCGTCATCAATATGCAGATTATGTTTTTTTATTTTTCTATCCCACAGTTCTTTACCTTCTGCCGTAAGTGTTCTTTTTTCTTCATTTAAGTGCTTTCTTATGCCTTGTTTTGCTTTATGGGTAACAATAAATCGTTCCCAATCTCTATTTGGGTTTTGATTTTTTGAAGTAATAATTTCTACTTGTTCACCATTTTGCAATTTATAATCTAGCGATACGATACGTCCATTTACTTTAGCGCCAATACAATGCAAACCGATAGCTGAATGAATCTCGAAAGCAAAGTCAACTGGAGTGGATTTAATTGGTAAAACACGCAATTCACCTTGGGGAGTAAACACTTGAATTTCTTGCTGATATAAATTTAGTTTAAAGCTTTCTAATAATTGCTGAACATCTTCATCACCAACATTTTCACTAGTAAAAATTTCTTTCATCCAATTAGCCCATTCTTCTAAATCTTTACCTCCAAACGTAAAATTCTTTCCTAAAGATTGTTGTTTATAGTTAAAATGGGCTGCAACACCTTTTTCTGCAATTTCATGCATAGATTTAGTTCTTATTTGAACTTCTACTCTTTTGCCATCACCAGCAATAACTGTTGTGTGTAATGATTGATAATTATTTTTTTTGGGAACAGAAATATAATCTTTGAATCGTTCTGGAACTGGCATATAGATTTCAGAAACTAGGCCATAGACAAAAAAGCATTCATTCTTATCATCAGTATTCAAAATGATACGAATAGCAAAAAGATCATATAATTCATCCAAATCTCTTTCACGAACACGCATCTTATTATAAATCGAATATATATGCTTGGGTCTACCAGAGATATCAAATGTTATATTGTTTTCTTTTAGGCGTATAGCGATTGGATCTATAAATTTTGAAATGAAATCCTCGCGTTCTTGTCTGGTACTTTTTAAACCAGTTTTTACAGCATCATATTGTTCTCTATTTAAATATTTAAAGGAAAGATCTTCTAATTCCCACTTTATTGTTCCTAAACCAAATCTATGAGCAAATGGAGCATAAATTTCAAGTGTTTCCAAAGCAATTCTCTTCTTTCTATCTTCAGATAAATGCTCTAGAGTACGCATATTATGAAGTCTATCAGCAAACTTGATTAATATTACTCTAATATCGTCAATCAAAGAAAGTAAGAGTTTTCTATAGCTTTCGGCGCGTGTTATTTCTTTGCTTTTAGAAATGTCTTTTATTTTAGTAACACCATCTACAATTTCAGCTATTTTATTACCGAATTGCTTTCTAATATCTTCTAAAGACACCCTAGGTTCGTGGTCTTCGACGGTATCATGTAATAATGCAGCTGCAACAGAAATATCATCTAATGGAATTTCTCTAACTACAATAAGAGCAACTGCCAATAAATGAGTATAATATGGTTTTCCATCTGCTCTCACATCGTTTTTATGTATGTCCACACAAAAACGGAAAGCTCTTTCTATAAGATCTTCATCTAGTTTATGTAAGCTGAATCTGCATGCCTCTAGCAGTACCCTAAGGTCTTCCTCGGGATTGGTACCCATCGAATCTTCTGCTATATCGGCAAGCATTTTCATATATAGTTATTCTGTTTATGATGATTTCAATACAATGTACAAAATCCACAGAAATTTCACATTGAGCAATCTTCAAAATACCCTGAAACTTTGTACATGAGTAGCAATGTACTTTGGGATACAATTACATATTTTTAATTATTAACATATATGTGAATGGAATGATTTCTAAGAATCCGGCAAAATTTACTTATGTAGCTGATCAGGGAATGTGTTGTCCAGAGTTATTTTGAGATGTGTACAATATTCATTATCATATCTATAGCTTATTAAAAACTTAAGATTTCATCAGATTCTAATGTGATTTTAATATGTTTATTTGATTCCGCACGTTTTAATAGACAAGAAGCAATAATTGAAGCATTAATTGGTTTATATCGTTTATATTTCCCTAAAAATAGCCATGAGAATGGCTTATATAGATACATTGCAACTTTTTCTCCAAATCTATATTCTGTTCTGTTCCCTAATAATAATGAAGGTCTCATAATAGACATTGCATCAAAATTGTGAGATAAAACAGCGTTCTCTGCTTTCCCTTTACATTGTAAATAAAAATTAGAAGAAGAAGCATCTGCACCAATAGAAGACACCAAATGAAATCCATGATAATTTAATTGAAATGCATTGTCAGCAAGTAGTCTTACAATTTCGATATCAGTATCTTCAAAGGCTTTTTTGGAACCTGCTTTTTTTATTGTAGTACCAATTGTACAAATCAATTCATCATGATTTTTCATCGTATCATGCATTAATTCTTTATTGTGCCAATCGCTTATAATTACTTGATTAATAGAATCAGCTATATCAAACTGTGGCGTAGATCTAAACAGAGCAGTTAATTGTATATCATAATCAGAAGCTAAAGTAATAATTTCACGGCCAATCAATCCGGAAGAACCTGCTAGCAATATTTTTTTCATTGAATTTCATGATTAAAAATAAAAGGGTTAAAACCATTTCTAAGACTTTCTGGAATTCTTTTAGCTTTTTTGGTTTGTCTATCTGTAGAAACAATAGTACATATACCGTGTCCTAACATTGTAGAATCTCTACATACTACAAACTGTATATCCAAAGATGCTCCTCCTATATGGGAAATCCACACATAAATTGATAGCAAATCATCGATATATCCTGAACTAAGAAATGTACAATTAAACTGAACTCTAAGCATCCAAATTCCTAATTCATCAAATTGTTTATTAGAATATGGATGTCCAGCAGCACGAAATAGTTCTGTTTCTCCGATTTCAAAAAGCCTGATATAATTTCCGAAATATAATATTCCGGCAGCGTCCAAATCACTCCATCGTACTCTTTCTTGTACTTTTATGGCTATGGATGGAATTTCTATTGGTTGTTTTAATGTTTTTGTATTCACATTGTATCCATGGATTAGTAAGCAAAAATACATTACTTGTTTTTAAAAGCAGAAATTGTGTTTGTAAAATGCTGTTTGCGATTTGATTAGATTTGCACAGAAATCATCAATGTACTATACAAATATTATCAATTATGAATCAAAACCCTGAACCTGACGAGCATGGACAATATATACCAAAACCAAAATGGGGATGGAAAGCCATCTATATATTTCTTTTTGTATTAGGATTATCCGGGGGAATTCTAGGATTAATATACAGACAATTACCAAAAAAAAGTGAAGTATTAGCCAAAAGAAAAATACCTAAAATTCGAGCCGTGTATGCGATGGTTTTATCTCCAATTTCTGCCAATCGAGCAGATTCAATTTCCAAAGCAATAAAAAAAGAAATTGGCGCAGATTCTATAAGAATCAAAATGGTGATTGGTGGAACCGCAGTATACAAACATTGTACATCAGCAGATGAATTTAGAAGACTTATTGATACAGCATCCAAAAGATCTGTTGAAGCTGATATTGAGATTCAAAATCTATTACATTCAAAGGTGGTAGATATTATAACATCAGACAAATTACCAACAAGATTGTATATTCTTGGATCTGCACCAAACATCGATACAAATAGCTTAAAAAAACGAATGAACCATATTGCAGAATATCTTGATATCAGAAATAGAAGTTTAGGATCCATAACGATTGTGAATTGTTTAGAACCCAAGAATTCACTCCAAAATCAACTATATATTAACTTTTACAAAGCAAGAGGACTTAAAGTAGAAGAATAAACACTAAAACTTCACTTTTACTATAAAAAAGGATAATAATAAAGCTATTCTTTCTTATTTTTGATGAATAAAAATATACTTATGCAGCCAGTATATTATTTGGTTCATCCAAGAAATTAACCTTTTCCTATTATTCCCTCTTTCACGCTTTATGTGCTTAGTAATCATTTACTTGATTTTGTTTTGACTTCATCCACTTGAGATATTTATGAAATTCCTTTTTTCTGTTTATTCTTTCTTCTGTTTTGTCTTGCTATTTGGTTGTGGATTATCCGATTCAATATATGCACAGGAAATTTACTGGTCTCAAACTTCTAAGTTTCCATTTGATGCTGGGGCAGTAGTTCCTACAAATTGCATTCTTGTAGCAAAGGATGGTGCATATTTAGCAGGTACTAGCGATGGTGCAGGTATTTATAGGTCTGTAGATACTGGTAAAACATGGACGCAAAGTGTTGGTACTTCTTGGTATTCACATTGCCTTAGTTTCTGTATTACAAAAACCGGAAAAATTATTGCTGTAATGAATAGAACTATTGGTGGAATAGATTCAAGTTGGATGCTTGGCTCTACTGATAATGGAGCAAAATTTGAAAAATTAGGTTATCCAAATATCAGAGCTAGTAAAATTTATGCCTCTGAAGAAGGACCTATATTTGTTGCTTCTGATTTAGGAATATATAAATCTACAGATGACGGTGCTACATGGTTTTCATCTAACAAAGGTTTACCTAAAGGTATTGCAAATGCGGTACAAAAACATATTACTGGATTATATGCAGCAATTGAAGGAGAGGGCATATTTAGATCTACAGATGATGGTGCTACATGGAAGGATGCAGATGCAGGGGTATATTTTTTGTCAACCAAAGATTTTGGAATTATGCCTGATGGTGGTTTAGCTGCTGGTTCACAATACGGTGCATTTAAAACTATTAATGGCATTGATTGGATTCCATACTTTGGTGATGGACGTAGCATTATTCCGGTTTTATCTGTGATAGGTACCTCTGATGGTACTTTATTTGTTGGAGTAAATGGAGAAGGTGGATATATATCAAAGGATAATGGAAAAACATGGGCGCAAGTTATTACAGGTATGAAAAGCACTGTGATTAATTCATTAGCACTAGATTCAAATGGTAGATTATTGGCAGCTACTATAACTGGAGTATTTCGGTCTAATCCTTCACCAGTAGGTCTTTTATCAACAAGTACAAGTTCATTAGAATTTAATGAAACAGAAGTTGGTAAAGAATCTATTTTGGCAGTTATTCTTTCTAATGCCGGTGATTTGCCAGTATCAATTACTAGATATACAATGAGTGGATCTGACTCTTTAGACTTTTATATAAAGAATTCACCTGGAAAAATTGTTATAGATCCAGGCAAAACCTTCACATTAGAAATAGTATTTAAGCCTTCAAATGCAGGCAAAAGATCTACAGATTTTCAATGCTCTACAATCAATAATGCAAGTTCTAGTAATAACATCGCTTTATCAGGAACCGGAACAATTACAATCAGTGATGTACAAAACGATATTGGAATTTCACAGAATATTTCTGTTTCATCATATCAGCAATCATTATACCTATCTGCACCAAGTGCAGTGCAGTCTGCTACATTATATTCGATTTCTAGTGAACAAATTAGTCCTAGTATGGTAAATAATGATAGTATGAACTATACTTGGAATTCATTATCAAATGGCATGTATATACTTGCTATACAATTACAAAATCAATCCGTATCTTATCCAATTATCATTAATAGATAAAGAAAATACGCATATATGGGGTTTATCCCCGGAAAGACATTATAATGAAATCATATTGGGAATCCCCAATTGTAGTAATAGATGTTGAAACAACAGGGCATGACCCTGAACATCATAGAATCATTGAAATCGCATGTGTTGTTATACAAGGTGGAGAAATTGTCAGAGAGTTTTCTGAATTAATTAATCCACATCAGTTTATACCGCCATTTATTGAACAAATGACAGGTATTAGCAATGTAATGACAGCCAGAGCCCCTGAAGATAAAGAGATAATGCCACAAGTATTAGAGTTTTTATCTATGCCAAATGCAATTTTTGCTGCGCATAATGTCAGTTTTGATTGGAATTTTGTTCAAAATAGTTTTAGAAGGCTAAGACTTAATATTCCGCTCATTCCACAATTATGTACATGCAAACTTGCAAGACGAATCTTACCATTGCATCTTAAAAAAAATGTGGGTGCTGTTGCTTCACATTTTAATATTATGATAGAAAACAGGCATCGTGCTTTAGGTGATGCTAAAGCAACGGCTTTGTTTCTTCTTCATTTTTTAGAAATACTTGAAAATGAACATGATATAGAATCAGTAGATGAATTATTACGATTTCAGAATAAAAGAATAGAACAATTTCATACTTCTCCAGCATCAATAAAACGAGTTGAAACTACGCTTAAATCGTTACCCGAAGAACCTGGTGTATATAGAATGTTGGATAAAGATGGCAATATTCTTTATATCGGAAAAGCAAAAAGCTTAAGAGAAAGGGTTCGTGGTTATTTTCAGCCAGGAGCTCAGCATCCACAAAAAATTGCAAGGATGGTAAAACAAGTTTATAGTGTAGAATATGAAACAACAGGAACTGAATTAGCTGCTTTATTATTAGAATCAAAAGAAATAAAAAGAGTAAAGCCACAATTTAATACTGCAAGTAAAAAGTTCAGACGTTTTCCATTCTTACGATTATCATCTCAGGATGAATTTCCAAGATTAGAATGGAGTTCTTCAATTGGAACAGACGGAGCAGAATATTTTGGACCATTTCGAAGTGGAACACTTGCCCGTGAAGTTGTTGAAACCGTTTATAAATCATTTGGTTTAAGGCAATGTACAGAAGTATTGCAACCTTCGATAGAAAAACAGCCTTGTTTTTATTATCAAATTAAACGATGTGGAGCTCCTTGTGCTTTAATACAAAGCAAAGAAGAATATGCAAAAGAAGTAGAAAGAGCACGAAGATTTTTGAGTGGATCAACCGGAGGGCTTTTAACAAAGCTTGATGAAGAAATGCAATCTGAAGCAGAAGCATTAAGATTTGAGTCTGCTGCAATGCTTAGAAATAGATTGAATGAATTAAAAAGACTATTTGATCGCCGTGCTGAAGTTTCTACGTCTGTAACTCATAATAATACCATATTAATTGTCGAGGCAAATCCAAGAGACAAATCAGTTGAGGTGTTCTTTATTCGAAGTGGCAAATTAGCTCATCAAGAAATTATTGGTCGTAAAGCTGACACAACAAAATTATTGATGAAGATAGAAGAGTTATATTATGCTGATATTACTATCCCAATTGATGATAGAGTACATCGAATGGATCCATTTGAAGTAGACGAAATTCAAATAATCACTTCGTGGATACATAGGCATAATAACTCAGCTCATATTCTATATGCTGAACATAAAGATTTAGACCAATTGATACAAGAATTTGTATCAGTGATTTCTCATTCTCATACAAAAACTATACATAAACCAGGTGAATACAGTCAATTAGAATATATTGATCAACACTATTCACCTTAATTATTTTACTGAAATATTGCAGCATGTATCGTCTACTTGAATTTATCATTCGTTTCAAAGAATTTATTGCTTTGGTTACTTTAACAATAGTGGCCATGGTATTAATGACTTTTGGAAATATCTCGCAATTAGGGGGCTTTAGGTCTATAGTTGTGGGTGGAATAGGATGGATGCAAACAGCATTTTCATGGATACCAAATCCTTTAGCTCTTAAAAATGAGAATGCAGCTTTAAGGGAGTTAAATCTTCAACTCTCTGATGAAAGAGCCAAGATTAGACAAGCAATTGTAGAAAATGATAAACTCCGAAAAATGCTTGAATTTAAGAAAGAGCATGACAAAGAATTAATTACATCAGACATAATTGGCAAAACCACTACAGAAGTCCGCAATTTTGCTACAATAAATCGTGGTGAAAACGAAGGAATTCAAGTTGGAATGCCAGTAGTGACAGATGCAGGATTAGTAGGATTAATTGTTGGAACTAGTACCAATTTTTCTGTGGTTCGATTGCTAATTAATAGGGAAAGCCGATTGGCAGGTAAAGTTCAAAGAACACGAATCGACGGAATTCTGGTTTGGGATGGAGATGAAGCCCTGTCTATGAAAAATATTCCAAAATCTTTTGATATTCAAGTTGGTGACGAAGTACTAACGTCTAATTATAGCAATAGATTTCCTGCTAATATTAGAATTGGAACAGTGTCGGAAACTCGAGACGATGGTATTGCGTTGTTCAGGAAAGTAATTGTTAAACCTTCTGTGAATTTCACAACATTAGAACAAGTATTTGTTATTAAACAATTACCAGACAATGAACGATTTAATTTAGAAAAAGATAGTTCTCAACGTGGAATACCAATCATAAAATCACTTAAAAAAACAAAGTAGTACTATGGCTGATTATGCAGAACAATCGATAGCGCAAACCTGGTATAATTTACGATTTGTCATTTATGGAATCATCGCATTATTACTATCTGTAGTCCATGTGGTGTTTCTAAACTTGGTTTCTGTGGGAGGCATTACTCCTGATTTGCTCATCATTTTAGTGGTTTGGATTGCAATTCGTGAAGGACAATTTATAGGTATATTAGCTGGTTTTAGTTGTGGATTATTATTCGATATTGTCTCCTTAGACGTGCTGGGCACAAATGCACTTGCAAAAACATTTGCTGGATTTGCTGCAGGATATTTTTTTAAAGAAAAAAATAATGAGCTGACTTTAGGCTCTTTAAAATTTATCATTGCAGTTATTATCTGTGCATTTATCCATAATATCATTTATTTCTTTTTCTACTTACGCCCAACTGAGATAAATTTTAGCGGATTTTTCTTTCGTTATGGTATCGCATCTACACTCTATACAACCGTTGCAGCATTGTTTCCAATGCTTGTAAAATCAAGAAATACGGAAACAAGATAAGTATGCATTCTTTCACTTTATTTTCTCATTGAATACTATGTCGATAGAAGCAAAATCTGCAGATCTCTCTGCATTAAAGATAAATCGTGATATAAAAACATCGTCAAATGGTAATAAAAAATATATCTATATCGGATTATTTCTTTTGATCATGATTGGCTTTTGGTATGTAAGGCAAAACACTGCAATCAGAGTAAAAACCATACAAATAATCGAAAGTTCTGGTTTAGGACAAGATGCTGTATTAACTGGACAAGGTTATGTAGTGGCCCAAGTAAAAGCTGCAATTTCCTCTAAAGCCACAGGCCGACTACAAGAACTTTTTGTTATTGAAGGTGATAAAGTAAAAAAAGGGATGATAATTGGACGCATTGAAAGCAATGATGTTCAGGCTAATTTGAATCAACAAAAAGCTCAAATAGCTGTTCTTAATGCTTCTGTTGCAAATGCACAAGCAGAATTAGAAGATGCACATTCTGCTTATTTAAGACAACAATCTTTATTGCAGAATAAAGTTGGAACTCAATCAGAATTTGATGCCTCACAAGGAAGATGGAAAAGAGCATTGGCTCAAGTTTCTGTTGCACAAGCCCAAATTAATGTCCAACAAGCTGCTATTGCTTCTGCCCAAGTATTGGTAGAAAACACAGTAATCAGGGCTCCTTTCGATGGTACAGTGTTAAGCAAAAATGCAAATGTTGGAGAAGTTATTACTGCACTTGGTGCAGCTGCTGGCGCTAGAGGGGCTGTAGTTACTTTAGCGAATATGAGTTCACTTGAAGTAGAAGCTGATGTATCAGAATCTTCATTATCTAAAATATTACCAAATATGCCTGTTGAAATTTCCGTAAGTGCAATTGCAGATAAAAAATACAAAGGATATGTAAATAAAATTATTCCTACAGCAGATAGAGGTAAAGGTACCGTTCAAATAAAAATTCGTTTTAATGAGATTGATGAAAGAGTATTACCAGAAATGGGTGCCAAAGTTAATTTTTTAAGACAAAACATTGCAAATGAAGTACAAGAACCTGCTAAAATATTAATCCCTACTTCTTCAATTCTTACTGTAAATGGAAAAAAGACAGTATTTATTGTAGGTGCTGGGTCTAAGGCGTCTGAACAGATAATTAAAACAGGAGCAATTTTTGGTGAGTTTACCGAAGTAAAACAAGGATTATCGTCTGGTACAAGTTTAATAATATCTCCTATAGAAAAATTATCATCGGGTTCTTCAATCACAATTGAAAAAGAATAAATCCAAACGGAGTTTTATATGTCTTCTATAATAAGTATTTCTAATCTGACAAAAGTATATCAAAGAGATAAACAAGAAATACGGGTTTTGAACAATTTATCCTTAGAAATTGAGAAAGGCGATTTTGTTGCTTTGATGGGACCATCTGGCTCTGGAAAAACAACATTGTTAAATATTATTGCTGGAATCGATAAGCCAAGTTCAGGAAATATTATTGTTGCAGATACCAATATTGCCACTTTAAGTGAAACAGAACTTGCCAAATGGCGATCTAGACATATTGGCTTTATTTTTCAATTCTATAATCTAATTCCTGTATTAACAGCATATGAAAATGTAGAATTACCTTTGATGCTAACACCATTAAGCAAATCTGAAAGAAAAAATCAAGTAGAATTAGCACTTAATGTAGTTGGCCTTGGCGATAGAATACATCACTATCCCAAGCAATTATCCGGTGGCCAAGAACAAAGAGTTGCAATTGCACGTGCGATTGCAAGTGATCCAGACATTTTTGTAGCAGATGAGCCAACTGGAGATTTAGACAGGGTTTCTGCAGAAGAGATTTTAACTCTTTTAGATCGATTAAATAAAGAGTTTGGAAAAACAATCGTGATGGTAACTCATGATCCATATGCAGCTAAAAAAGCCCATACAACTCATCACTTAGAAAAGGGAGACCTTTTACAAGAGGTATCAAAGTTATGAGCATGTTAAAACTAATTGCTAAAAATTCATTTCGGCATACATTAAGAGTAATATTAACCATTATAGGTATATCTATTGCAGTGCTAGCTTTTGGCCTACTAAGAACAGTAGTTACGGCTTGGAGTGCTGGTGTAGCTGCTTCATCACCAAATAGATTGGTTACACGTCAGGCAATTTCTTTTATTTTTACTCTTCCTTATGCCTATAAAGATAAAATTGCAACAATTCCTGGAATAGATCAGGTTAGCTATTTTAATTGGTTTGGAGGTACATATATCGATAAAAATCAATTTTTTGCTAGAGTTGCATGTGACCCAGAAACACTGTTTAAAGTATATCCAGAATATCAATTATCACCTAATGAAAAAACAAAATTTTTGTCTGAAAGAAATGCTTGTATTGTAGGAATCGAGACGGCAAAACGCTATAATTTAAAGATTGGTGATATCATGAATATCGATGGAGATATCTACCCTGGAAAATGGCAATTTGTTGTCCGAGGTATTTATACTCCCAGAACCAAAAGCGATGATGCTACACAAATGTTTTTTCATTGGAATTATTTAAATGAAAGAATGAAAACTGATTATCCTAATAGATCAGATGAAATTGGTTGGTATGTAGTCAAAATTAAAGATGCTGGTGCATCAGCCACCATATCTCAAAAAATAGATAATCTATTTAAGAATTCAAGAGCAGAAACTAAAAGCGAAACTGAGGGGCAATTTCAACAAGGTTTTGTAGCTTCTTCCGGTGCAATTATTGGGGCAATAAATATCATGTCTTATTTAATTATCGGTATTATTTTATTGGTTTTATGTAATACTATGATTATGACTGCACGAGAAAGGACAAGAGAATATGCAGTATTAAAAACTTTAGGTTTTACTGGAAAACACCTATTTACTTTTATTGCTGGAGAAGCCTTAATTATTTCATGTATTGGCGCATTAATTGGTCTCAGTTTATTAATTCCGATTGTACAAGGATTTGAGTCTTTTTTACCAAAAGGTTGGTTTCCAGTATTTAATATCGAAAACTCAACATATATAATGGCAGGAAGCTCAGCATTATTGGTTGGAATTATTGCCTCTATCGTACCAATTTATAGAGCTTTGAATACACGTATTGTAGATGGTTTACGATTTAACGGATAATAAGATGAATATACCCTTATACTATATATGGAAAAATTTCCTAGCCAGAAAACTGACAACAGGAATTACAATTGCTGGGATTGCATTAGTTGTATTTGTTTTTGCCGCTGTTTTAATGATGGCAGATGGGATTCAGCAAACTTTATCTTCTACTGGTTCAAATGACAATGTAGTGATTACTAGAAAATCTTCTTCTGGAGAGATTACAAGTATTATTGATAGGGCAACAGCTGATTTAATTTCTACTATGCCAATGATACAAAAAGATGAAAAAGGTAAACCTTTATTGACAAGTGATGCGGTTACAATTATAAATGCACCAAAAAAAGATGGCGGAGGATTAAGTAATTTAGCTGTTAGAGGTGTATCAGAAAATGCATTAAAAATTAGAAATAAGATTACAATAATCAGTGGCAGGATGTTTACTTTTGGTGCTAGAGAATTAATAGTTGGAAAAGCTATAGAAGAGAGATTTTCTAATATTGCAATTGGAAACACCATTAAATTTGCTGGTGATAATTGGGTAATTGTAGGGATTATGGATGCTGAGAAATCTGCATTTGAATCCGAACTATGGTGCGATGCAAATCAATTGATACAGGCCTTTAACAGAGTAGATTATTCAACGCTTACTTTTAGAATTTCTGATAATGCCAATATTGAACAATTAAAAGCATTATTTGCTGGAGATAAGCGCTTAAATCAATATGAGCCAGAAAACGAAAGAAAATATTTCGAGAAACAATCTGAAGCAATGCGATTATTTATACAAATATTAGGCATAACTATTACGGTAATATTTAGTGTTGGTGCTATGATTGGCGCGATGATTACAATGTATGCCGCTGTAGCAAATCGCACAACAGAAATAGGAACTTTAAGAGCATTAGGTTTCCAAAGAATGTCTATACTTATTGCTTTTTTAGTTGAATCTCTGATTACAGCTTTTATTGGAGGATTTATTGGAATTGGTTTGGCTTCTATTCTTCAGTTTTATTCTATATCAACATTAAATTTTGGATCATTCTCTGAACTATCTTTTAGTTTTGCATTAACTTCAAATGTAATCCAAGGTGCGCTTACATTTACTGGTATTATGGGTTTTATTGGAGGATTTTTACCTGCTGTTAAAGCATCTAGAATGTCTATTCTATCGGCTTTACGGTAGTGTATTATCATCAAGATTTATCCAAACTAATAGCTCCATATTTATTGTTTGGAATTCATTCCTGATATTTCATAACTACGTTCATAAGAGAATGCTTGCCTATTTTTTGGATAATTAACTGGATCCATCCATGGATAAATTCTTATTGTAGTTGGTGTAGAACCATCTCGATGTTTAGACTTAGAAATAAAGAACTTTTTACTTAGATTTTTATATCCTTTATCTAGTCCATATTTCATATTAATCAAAACTATTGCGGGGCCGAAAGGTGAAAATAAATCATTATCAGTAAGAACTTGAGAACCTTCATAGGATTGTATCTGATATAATCCAGTTTCAATGGTTTCTTTGATCTTATTAGTATCACCATTTTCAGCTATTCTACGAATATATTGTATCTCAGCATTTGAATCATCAAGGATAGTAAGTGCTATTTCATCAGTTTTGGAAGTAGCTGAACCAAATATCAAACTTGAACCTGCTTTTAACTTATCGATTGGTACCCTATCGTAAATTTTCCCTTTGTCATCTTCATCTAATGAATGTTTTAACATATTCCCAGATATATGGCCACTATCAAGCTGCGACATGTAATTAACTAGCTTAGATTGTAAATCATCTGAAGCGTTTGAACTTACACTTTTTTGCTTATCTTCTCTTGTAAAGAAATATGCTATCAAGGATATAAAAATTAACCAAATAAACCAGTTTTTATATACCTGAGAAGTATTACTATTTTTAGCCATATATCACCATAAAACAAAATGATACATCCACACGATTTCATGTAGAATAATAAAAAAGCTTTAATTGTGGTGAATATTTAAAGACAATCTTTGATGCAAATTAGAAATATTAATCTAATAAAAAAATATCTCTCTTACTTTTTTATTTTGTTACTTTTTTCAATGATCTGATCGAATATTCTTTTTTGTATTGATATATCGTTGTCAGTTATATTATTTCTACCTTGAAGTCTTGTCATTACATGAATATTTGAATTTATCATGTATAATTCTTTAGAATTGATTGAATTAATTTCAATTCCGTTATAGATTAAAATTGCACTTATTCTATCTGCAACTTCATCATATGTAGATTTATATATTGACAAATCAGTTTGTGTTGGTAAAACAATTCCATCTTCAAGTTCTTTTCTAACTACAGTAACGATATCTAGCAATTCTTGTAATGTTTCTTGTGGACGATAACGATACCAATGTTTTCTTTCTAATTCAGAATCAAAGTTAACAGAAGTATAGCCAATCATTGGCCCAACAATACCAGCTAAGGACAATATTTTATTGGAAGGAATAATAATTGGATCAATCAATATAATTTGATGTGGAGGAACTTGAGATAGAGAATTTTCATATAATAAATTTATTATTAAGGGGCAACCAGTTGATGATCCAATGAAACTAATATTTGTATAACCTGCTTGAACAAGTTTTTTATATTCATTTAGAATAGATGCTTGCCAATCTCTCCAAGTAGAATTTTTAAAATCTTGATATGTCCTGCCATGTCCACCTAATAATACTTGAGATATAAGAATTCCAGATTTTACGGAATCTGCATACTTTCTTAGTTCATCCCATTCAAATGTAGAAGCAGAATATCCATGAGCAGCGATAAGAACGGGCATATTTTTTTCTTTATCACTTGGATTTGGTTTGTATGCAGAAACTAAAAAAAGTTCTGGTTGATATAATGATGGATCAAACAATACATTTCCGTCAAGATCTTGATCTGTAATGGAAGGCGAATTATTACAAGAAAGGATACACAATGAAATCAAAAGTATAAGTATTTTCATTTTAACATATTCCACATAACAATGAAATTGAAATACAATGGGTATACCGTTCCAACACCTGTAGTCCCATCACTTGTAATAATATTATAACCAAGCGAAACTTGAGTTTTTAGAGGTTTAATAGGAGTATAGGAAAAACCTAAGTCAATGGAGGTTAATGGCATAGTATTATCTATATCATCAAATAGTGGAGATTGATAATCAGCTATAATAAAGCCAGCATTCAATTTAATGAAAGGATTTAGAATAGCTTTCTCTAAGAAAGTATACGAAGTATGAAAAAGGAAATTATCTTGTTTTAGAGCATTAGAATTAAATGCAGATCCAAATCTACTAGTAATATAGGAAAATCCTGAATGAAACTTATTACCAAGAAATGCAGATGAACTATACTCTGCAATAATTCCATTTTCATAATATAATGTATGTGTTTTTTGAAGTTTTATACCAAAAGACAATTGAGATTCATTTGCTATTGAAGTTATATTGATCGTAATCAAATATAATATTGTCAGCAATAAAGAATAGAGTAACATATAATTTCTTTCCTGAGTAGTATTTTATAGGTATTTCAAACAGAATATCTTAGTATAAAAACGACAAAAGCCTATATGTTTCGGGCATATAGGCTAATGATAAAGAATAAACCGGCAACTACCTACTCTCCCACACACCTACGCATGCAGTACCATTGGCTCAACAGGGCTT
>Ga0114966_10000168_pt1 | contig 61632 bp, 41 predicted proteins | sample M_130207_XF_Meta_FD_87029 | JGI IMG/M metagenome (GOLD analysis project Ga0114966, IMG submission 87029) | Freshwater microbial communities from Lake Montjoie, Canada to study carbon cycling - M_130207_XF_MetaG | ecosystem: Environmental > Aquatic > Freshwater > Lake | place: Lake Montjoie... | reverse complement strand
TTCTATCTTATGATTTTTTCGATGACACCCATAAACGGTGTCATCGATTTAGTTTACACCCTTAAAATTAATTTAAGCGCCTTTTTATTTTTCTATCTTATGAATTTTTCGATGACACCCATAAACGGTGTCATCGATTTAGTTTACACCCTTAAAATTGTATAATGTAAAAAAAGGCCCTTATTTTTTAAGGGCCTTTTTATTTATCTATTCATGCTGGCTAAAAACTCTTCATTGTCCTTCGTGCCGCGCATCCGTTTTAATAATTCATTCATTGCTTCATCGTTGTTCATATCGTTAATAAACAAACGAAGAATATTCATTCTACCTAGTACATCTTTGTCTAATAATAAATCGTCACGACGCGTGCTTGATCCTACTAAATCTATAGCAGGGAAAATACGCTTATTCGCCAAGCGACGATCTAATACCAATTCCATATTACCCGTTCCTTTAAACTCTTCAAAAATAACCTCGTCCATTTTAGAACCAGTTTCAATAAGGGCCGTTGCTAATATAGTAAGGGATCCACCGTTTTCAATTTTACGTGCCGCACCAAAAAATTGTTTTGGACGAAGTAAAGCAGTTGCTTCCACACCACCCGATAATACTTTACCAGAGCTTGGTGCTACTGTATTGTGTGCACGCGCTAAACGTGTAATAGAATCTAATAAAATAACCACATCGTGTCCGCACTCTACTAAGCGCTTTGCTTTTTGTAATGCCACCGATGAAACTTTAACGTGTTTTTCTGCAGGCTCATCAAAGGTGGAAGCAATTACTTCTCCTTTTACAGAACGCTCTACATCGGTCACCTCCTCAGGTCTTTCATCTATTAATAATATAATTAAATAACATTCTGGATGGTTGGCTGCAATGGCATTGGCCACTTCTTTTAATAACATGGTTTTACCCACCTTAGGCTGCGCCACAATCAATCCTCTTTGACCTTTACCAATAGGGGTAAATAAATCCATAATACGTGTACTATAATTAGTAGCAGAAGTATATAAATTTAATTTTTCAAAAGGGAAGATAGGAGTTAAATAATCAAAAGGAATTCGATCACGAATTTCATCTGGATTTTTTCCATTGACTTGATTCACTTTAGTCAATGCAAAATATTTTTCACCCTCTCTTGGAACACGAACAGTTCCGTGAACAGTGTCACCCACTTTTAATCCAAATAATTTTATTTGTGAAGGAGAAACATATACGTCGTCGGGAGAAGATAAATAGTTGTAATCAGAAGAGCGAAGGAAACCATATCCGTCGGGCATCATTTCTAAAACGCCTTCAGATTCAATAACACCATCAAACTCTACATTAAATACAGGTTCTTTTTTGGGTTGCGGGTAACGCTGAGCAGGTAAATTAGGACTATTGTTAGGTGCGCCATTTGGACCAGCTTGACCATTGGGAGCATTGGTATTATTTGTACTCGCTTGCTCATTGCTATCGTTGATCGGCCGAGCAGGAGCCTCTGCACTAGCAGCACTCTCGTCTCCGAATAAGGCTTGCGCAATTTGAGAAGCTTTATCATCTTCATTAGCATCTTTAGCAGGTTCTACCTTTTTGGAAGGAATAGGTTTTTTACCTATTGGCTTTTTTTCAGAACTGCTTGCTGGAGCTGATTTTGCGGCTGGGGCAGCGGCAACGGGTTTACGTCCCCTTTTTGGTTTGTCGTCTTTTTCTGGCACTGTGTAACTATGGTTTAATTAAAAATCGAATCAAGAGTTGGAATTATTTGAACGCTTTTTGAAATTTCGGTCGAAATTACTGAGACCGATAATTGAATAAAGGGAAATTAGGGTAGCAAGCCATCAACATAAAAAGAATCTCTTGGCCTTTGCTACTGCAATGTTAAGCAGATTTTTAACAAAAAAACAATTTTTTATGTCTTTTTATACCTAAAACAGGGCAATTAGGCCCCGAAACGGATTATCTTTGCCATTCGAAATCACCAACATGTTCAACCAAAGAATTAAAATAAAGCAGTTATTATCGGGCACCCCAACGGGGACCGAAGTAGTGGTAATGGGATGGGTCCGTACCTTTAGAAACAATCAGTTTATTGCCTTAAACGACGGAAGCACGAATGCTAATATTCAAATAGTGGCAACATTAGGTGAATTTGAGGAAGCGATATTAAAGCGTGTTACTACTGGCGCTTCTATAAAAATAACTGGAACCGTGGTGGAAAGTTTAGGGAAGGGGCAATCGGTAGAAGTCAAAGCAAAGACCCTAGAAATTTTAGGAGACAGCGATGCAGAAAAATTTCCATTACAACCTAAAAAACATTCTTTAGAATTTTTAAGAGAGAAAGCGCATTTGCGTTTTCGTACCAATACTTTTGGGTCAGTGTTTAGATTAAGACATGCACTTGCTTTTGCAGTACATCAATTTTACAATGATCGTGGATTTGTATATTTACATACCCCTATTATTACCAGCTCCGATGCAGAAGGTGCAGGAGAAATGTTTCGCGTCACCACACTTCCATTAGAAGGTGCTCCAAAAAATGAAAAAGGAGAAATTGATTTTACACAAGACTTTTTTGGTAAGGGAACCAACCTAACCGTGAGTGGACAACTCGAAGGAGAACTAGGCGCCATGGCGTTTTCAGAGATTTATACTTTTGGCCCCACCTTTCGTGCCGAAAATTCAAACACCACTAGACACTTAGCAGAGTTTTGGATGATAGAACCCGAAATGGCTTTTCATGATATTGAGGATAATATGAATTTAGCAGAAGCGTTTATTAAATACTTAATCAATTATGCATTAAAAAATAATGCAGATGATATTGATTTTTTAGACGCAAGATTAGCAGAAGAAGAAAAACAATTACCTATCGAAAAAAGAAGCGGATTTGGATTAAGAGAAAAATTAGAATTAGTTGTCAATAATAATTTCGAACGTATTACTTATACCGAAGCCATTGATATTTTATTAAATAGCAATCATTACAAGAAAAAGAAATTTCAATACGAAGTAAAGTGGGGCATTGATTTGCAAAGTGAACACGAAAGATATTTGGTAGAGCAACATTTTAAAAAACCAGTGATTGTAACAGGCTATCCAGCTGCTATTAAAGCTTTTTACATGCGCATGAACGATGGCTGTGAGCCCGGCAAAGAAACGGTTGCTGCTATGGATATACTAGCACCGGGCATTGGAGAGATTGTAGGCGGAAGCCAAAGAGAGGAGCGTTTAGACAAATTAGAAGCTAGAATGAAAGCCATGCATATCCCATTAGAAGAGATGAGCTGGTACTTAGATACCAGAAGATTTGGCACCGTGCCTCACGCAGGTTTTGGATTAGGCTTTGAAAGAATGATACAGTTTGTAACAGGTATGACTAATATCAGAGACGTAATTCCTTTCGCGAGAACGCCGAAAAACTGTGAATATTAATAATGGGAATTGTATTTGTTTTAATTGGAGCCTTGTGTTTTGCAATAAGTAATTCTTATTGGAAAAAAGTTACGCAAACTATACCCTATCAAATAGGGATGTTTTATAGAGGCATTTTTGCTTCTGGAATATTTTCCATATTATATTTTGGATACAGAGACCATTCTTTTTTTAAAGGATGGACCCTACATACATTAAGCTTGGGCAGTCCTTTTTTATTAACGATTGCATTAAGTGTATTTAATATTTTTGGGCTAGTGTTTTTTTTAAGAGGCATACAACGCGCTCCCGTAAGCATTGTGGTGCCTGTATCTGCGATAAAATTATTTACTATTTTAACGGCTGTATTTATTGTAGGTGAGGTTTGGAAAGCAAATTATTTATACGCGTTTATATTTTCAACCGCCGGCTTATTGTTATTGTATTTTCAAGGAAAAGAACAGTCAAGTATTGGTGAACAAAAAAATGGAATGTTGTATGGATTATTAGCTAGCTTTTTTTGGGGTAGCTCTTACGCTTTGTATACTTATCCAATAAGTTGGTGGGGTCCTCTAGGGTTTAGTTTAGTAATTGAAACCACAGCAATGTTATTTGGGTTGGTATTAGTAATAAGAGATGGCTTATTCAAAAACTTATTATCTTATATAAGCACTAAACATATTGCAACCTATTTAAAATTAGGCTTATTGTTGGTGGCTGGTGGACTCGCCATTAATATATCCTATCAATATCTTCCCATCATGGTTATTAATATTTTAATTATTAGTAGTCAATTATTATCGGTATTAATAGGCTACTTCTTTTTTAAAGAAAGATTAAGTCCAAAGCAGTGGGCGGGCTTGACATTAATAATTATATCCTTTTTTATCGTAGCCACTTCGGCCTAGTAAAACACTGATTTTCAATAAAGAATCCATATTTTTTGCTATTTAAGGCGCCCTGGCCTATATTTGCTCCCCGGTTCATAGAAGTCTTCGGATAGGATGAACTAAAAAATGGCGCTGTAGCTCAGTTGGTAGAGCAAAGGACTGAAAATCCTTGTGTCCCCGGTTCGAACCCGGGTGGTGCCACAAGCCCTCAATGAAAGTTGAGGGCTTTTTTATTGCGTTAAACTGCCACTTAAAATCATATAGAAAGACCAAGAATTAATCTATCAAAAACACCTTAAATTTAACTAGGTAAAACACTAGCAATAACAAAGGGGATTTGTGCTTTGTTGATTTGTGTCGAAAACAAAAAACCATGAAATTATATAAAACAAAAGAAGGGATAGTTATTGTAAAAGAAAACAATACTTACTTATTCAAAGAACAGGATTGGGATACTTTCATCAATGATGATAACTTATTGGGAAAAATGGAGGGGTTAATACAAATTCTTCAAAAATCTGCACCGGTGAATGTTGCTGATATTTTAGCACCCATACAAAATCAAGAACTATGGGCTTGTGGTGTAACTTATTTAAAAAGTAAGGTGGGCCGTCAGGAAGAATCTAAAGCAGCTGGAGGTAGTGACTTTTATGCAAAAGTTTACGACGCACAAAGACCAGAAGTATTTTTTAAAGCCACTGCTCATAGAGTGGTGGGTACAGGCGATAAAGTAAATATCCGAAAAGATTCTGTATGGGATGTTCCAGAACCAGAATTAACATTAGTAGTTACTTCATCAGGTAAAATCGTTGGTTACACTATTGGAAATGATATGAGCAGTAGGAGTATTGAAGGAGAAAATCCTTTATACCTTCCACAAGCTAAAACCTATGATGGTTGTGCAGCTTTAGGCCCCTGTGTATTTGTAACAGACCAACCCATTGATTTAAATTCAAATATTCAATTGGAAATAAAAAGAGATCAGAAAATTATTTTCGAAGGAAACATTACCCTTAATCAAATGAAACGTAGTCTAGAAGAATTGGTTTCTTTTGTTTATAGAGAGTGTTCTTTTCCTAAAGGCTGTTTAATCATGACAGGTACTGGTATTGTACCAGGTAGTGATTTTACCTTGCAGTCAAAGGATGAAATTAAAATTTCGATAGATTCTATAGGAACTTTAGTAAATACGGTTCGTTAATATTTTTATTCATTCAAACCAAGCTGATGACCTTTCCCATTATTATTTTTGCCATTGCATTGCAGGTATTTCTGACTATAAAAAAGGTAAGTCCTTTTTTATCATTATTAATAGTAGCCATCATTACTGGCTTATTACTTGGTATGCCACCAGCAGCATTATTGGTTTCTATTGAGAAAGGCGTAGGCAGCACTTTAGGCGGACTTGCGCTTATTATTTGTCTGGGCGCGATCCTTGGAAAAATTTTAGAAATTAGTGGTGCTGCAGAACAAATATCTTCAACACTTATAAAAAGTTTGGGTGAAAAAAATATTCAATGGTCTGTGTTGATTACTGGTTTTTTAATTGGGATTCCATTATATTATAATGCAGGATTTATAATTTTAGTTCCTTTGGTTTTTTCGATAGCTAGAAGAACTCGTCTGCCACTGCTTTATATTGTGATGCCCATGGCAGCTTCTTTATCCACAACACATTGTTTTTTACCACCCCATCCGGGTCCAGTGGTACTGGTGAATGCCTTTCATGCCAACATGGGTCAGACTTTGATGTATGGTTTAATGATTGCCATCCCCACCGTTATTATTGCCGGCCCCATGTTAGGGCGGCTATTAAAGGGCGTAAAAACGGGCGTACCTGAACTTTTTGGGACTTCAAAAATAACTAATGAAACAACACTGCCTCCGGCCTTTGCAAGTTTTTGTATTGCTTTATCACCGGTTTTGTTAATCACTATTTCAGTAATTGCGAATATTATTTTTGCTAAAGAAAATTCATTTCGAATTTTTCTATCTTTTATTGGCGACTCCACTATTGCATTATTAATCGCGGTATTAGCTGCAGTTTATTTTTTTGGATTAAAAAGAAAAAAATCCATGCAAGAAATTATGCAATGGTCTAACGAGGCTATCGCTGGTATTTCAGTAATTATTTTGATCATTACAAGCGGAGGTGTTTTTAAACAAGTGTTGATTGATAGTGGAACTGGAGCCTATATTGCTTCCTTCAGTACTAAACTGGATATGCCCCCATTACTTTTCGCCTGGGTGATCACGGCTTTGCTTAGGGTTACCTTAGGCTCAGCAACGGTTGCAGGATTAACAGCAGCGGGCATTGTAGCGCCACTAGTTTTAGCCGGTAATGTATCGCCTGAATTAATGGTATTGGCCGTGGGTGCAGGCAGTGTATTTGGATCACATATTAATGATTCGGGTTTCTGGATGTATAAAGAGTTTTTTAAACTCAGCTTACAACAAACCTTTTTATCCTGGACGGTGATGGAAACTTTAATTTCTATACTTGGGCTCATTGGAGTATCCGTCCTTCAATTAATTATCAAATAAATACAATAATCTTATTCGGTTTAAACTTTATCTATTATCTTATAAAAATTATGAAAAACAAAAAATTGTCTCCACCTATTAGCATAATGGCTGTATTTATTATTTCCATTTTATGTTGTGTTGACCAAATTGTATTGGCTCAAAACAAAACCAACCTTGTTGCAGAAAACGTTTCTATTGATATAGATTTTAATAAACAAAAAGGCCCATTGAAACCTATCTGGGCTTATTTTGGTTATGATGAGCCCAACTATACTTATATGAAAGATGGTAAGAAATTACTTACCGAAATTTCAAAGTTAAGTAAAGTGCCCGTCAATGTAAGAGCGCATAGTTTACTCGTAACAGGTGATGGTGTAGCTGCTTTAAAATGGGGTTCCACCAATGCGTATACCGAAGATGAAAAAGGCAATCCAATTTATAATTGGACCATCATTGATAAAATATTTGATACCTATATTGAAAGAGGGATGAAGCCAATTGCACAAATTGGTTTTATGCCACAAGCTTTGTCCACACACCCGGAACCGTATCAACATCATTGGGATCCCAATACCAAGTATAATGAAATTTTTACAGGCTGGGCCTATCCTCCAAGAGATTATGTAAAATTTGCCAATTTGGTTTTTGAATGGGTAAAGCATTCTGTTGCACGATACGGCAAATTGGAAGTAGAGACCTGGCATTGGGAATTGTGGAATGAACCCGATATACCTTATTGGAAAGGTACGACCGAAGAATATATAAAACTATATGATTACACTGCCGATGCTGTTAAGCGCGCTTTACCAACTGCAAAAATTGGTGGACCGGAAACAACAGGACCAGGTTCAAAGAATGCAGCACTTTTTTTAAGAACATTTTTAACGCATATCGTTAGTGGTAAAAATTATGTTACAGGAAAAGTGGGAACTCCATTAGATTTCATTTCTTTTCATGCGAAAGGACAACCCAATTTGGTCAATGGAATGGTACAAATGAATATGGGTAAACAACTTAGAGATATAGATAAGGGCTTTGAAATTGTAGCAGCTTATCCAACATTAAAAAAACTTCCTATTATTATCGGCGAATCAGATCCGGAGGGATGCGCTGCTTGTTCAGAAGATTTTAATCCGCAAAATGCCTATAGAAACGGCACCATGTATTCGAGTTATACAGCTGCTTCCTATGCAAGAAAATCTGATTTGGCCGAAAGCAGGGGTGTAAATTTATTGGGTGCAGTTACTTGGGCATTTGAGTTTGAAGATCAGGCTTGGTTTCGTGGTTTTAGAGATTTGGCCACCAATGGAGTGGATAAGCCGGTGTTAAATGTGTTTCGCATGTTTGGTATGATGCAAGGCAATCGTGTAGTGATTAATCAAAACTTAGGATATAATTATTCGCTTATTCGCGATTCTAGTGTAAGAAGTGAAAAGCATGATATCAATGCGTTTGCAGCAAAAGATGATCGCTCGGCTACAGTAATGGTTTGGAATTATCACGACAACAATGATCTTAGTATTGCTGATGCAGCAGTAGCCATTAATATGTCTGGGTTACCTAATGGCAAAGTTTTACTTCGTCATTATAGAATAGATAGACAACATAGTAATTCTTATGAAGCTTGGAAAAAAATGGGTTCACCAAAAAATCCAGATCAAGAACAAATTGCATTACTTGAAAATGCAGGACAACTTGAACTCCTTTCCTCTCCAGAATGGATCCTAGTAAAAAATGGAAAAATTAATTTGAAGATGGACCTACCTGTGCAAGGTGTATCCTTTTATCAACTTAGCTGGTAACCAAAAGGCCTATCTATTAAATAAGAGCTTAAAATAAAAAGATGGTTTTGTTAGACGCTTTCTAATGTCTACCTCATAAAACATACATGAAATAAGCTCTTTTACTTGTTTATTATTATTGCTAATATTAACTAACATATTAAATAGCCAAGGAAACATAATTAATTTTTGTAATCGATGGCTTAATCTCAATTCAGTACCTAAGCCTCTTTCTACATCAAGATCATATTTATACAAGGCTTCTTTTGAAAAGTCATTGGCTACAATAGCAGCTGCCGCCTGATTGGCAGCATAGCGACCAGAATACAAAGCGTTACCAATGCCTTCACCAGTAAATGGATCTATTAAGCTACCTGCATCTCCTACCAACATATAGCGTTCTCCCGATAAAAGCCTTTTTTTACTTCCAAGGGGTAAACCATATCCTTCATAAGAACTTATTAAAGTAGCCTCTTTGAAACGTTCTTTGATAATAGGATCCGTTTCAATTATTTTTTTTAATTCTTTAGTTAAATTAACTTTCCTTTTACTAATCTCTTCTGATAGCATACCTATTCCAATATTGGCTTCTCCATTGGGTAATGGGAAAATCCAAAAATAACCGGGTAATATAGATTTAATAAAATGCAGCTCAATAAAATTATCAGCATGCATACCAGTTACATTTTTGTAATAAGCTCGAATGCCCGCTGCATTGTGTTTAGGCTCCATTACTATATTGGCCACTTTTTTTGAAAAAGTAGAATGCGCACCATTGGCAACAATTAATATATCGGCTTTTACTTTAAAATCATTGTCATCGCTTATTAAATACCCATCTGACTCTAATACATAAGAATTGATATTGACGCCTTCAATGAAATTAACATGGGGGCATCTTTTTATTTCCTCTACTAAAAAATTATCAAAATCCATTCGTTTGGATACATAGCCAATTGGTTTTGATTTTTGAGTGGTACTATTTTTATCGTAATCGGGTCTATAGCCTACTTCTAAATTTTTGCGATTGGGCGCAACAAAAGTAACTCCCCAACTATTTAATTTTATGATATCAATTATTTCTAGTCTTTTGACAATTTCAGGGTCAATTCTATTTAAACAAGTAATCACTTTTCCACTTAATCCATCCCCACATACTTTATCTCTAGGGAATATAGCTTTATCAATTATTACGCAATCAATCCCTAACTGATTTAATTGCAAAGCTGAAGAACAACCAGCCGGCCCAGCTCCAATGATACACACTTTAGTTTTAATCATAATTATGGTTCATTTCGAGCGGTAATTTATAAAAAATTAATGACATTATACTATAAAATACAAAATCAAGTTGCATTGTTTAAAGCACTCGGTACCAAAATATATAGAATCATTTCCTCCTTATTTTTACCGTCTAGAATAAAACTAGCTTGTAAAAAATATCATTTATTTTTATACAATAATTAAATACAATGGAAAGAGGAATTAATATATTCCATCAAGCTTTTGTAGATAGCCTTTAAATACCGCTAGCAACTTTTGAAAAAAGTACTAGGATTTTCTTCCAATAATGCCTCTATTTTTTTTGCAGTATTAGTAATGGACAATCCGCCTAAATTGGTACATCTTAAAGTATGATGTATTTGATCGCCCACCAATTTCATGGTTTCTATTACTTCATCTAATGGAATGAGATGTTGATAATTGGATAAGCCCATATTGGCACATGAAATAGCATTCGTAGCAGCCATTACATTTCTACCTAAACAAGGCGCTTCTACTCTATTGCCAATTGGATCACAAATGATTCCTAAAGAATTTTGTAATGCTAGTGAAGCAGCTGCAATAGATTGCTCCAAAGTTCCTCCATTCATTTCTACCAGTGCAGCAGCAGCCATTCCTCCACCAGAACCTGTTTCGGCCATACATCCACCCACTTCTGCAGCAAAAGTGGCATGTGCGGCAATAAATACACCAATCAATCCAGCAGATAACATTGCCTTTATAATAGCAGATTCCTCTAATTGTAATGTGTGGGCTGTTCCAAAAATTACACCGGGTAGTCCACCACATGAACCAGCAGTGGGTGCTGCAACAATAACCCCCATGGAACTTTTGACTTCCATTATGGCGGATACGTACATGATTGTTCTATTTAATACGTCACCATCTATTAATTTATTCGCCTCTAAGCTTTGTTTAAATAAGGGTGATTGACTTCCTAAAATTCTATCATTATAACTTGTTCCCTTTAATCCTAATTCAATCGCATTGCCCATTATTTGTATAATGGATTTCATTTTTTCCATTACCTCTTCCTTACTTATATTACCTCTTATGCTTTCATACTCTACTGCTAATTCCCAAAGCGCTTTATTTTTATCTTTATTATATTCCAACATTTCATTACAAGTAATGAAGGGAACGCTTAAATTTTTTCTTGCTTTAATGGGCAATACTGGAGTGATAGATCTAATAGTGGCTACCTCATTAAAAGCGTTTAGTTCATTGATAATGGTTGCCTCTATTTTATTTTGTGTTTTTACTTCTATAAAAGAAATTTCCCCTTGATGAAATATAATTTCATCATATGCAATGGTAGATTTTAAATATTGAATAATAGGTTCTGCCTTAGAACAATAAATTAATGTTTCATAATAATCACCCGCCATAGATACTTTATTACCATCTATAGAAATTACTTCAATCATTCCTCCTCCTGTAGAGATTGCCACCAATTGTCTTTTTTCATTATCGTTGGATAAAGTAATTTGATAGGTGTTCGGATGTTTTTCGGCAAGTGGCGTAATTTCAATCGAATAATTTATGCCTGCAATTCCTAAATGTTTTTCTGATACGGGCAATCTTTCGTCAAAAGCTTCCCAGCCTAAAAATCCACCAAACAAACCCATATCAGATCCCTGGCTTTTATGCGTAGTCGCCAATGATCCGCTGGGATCAAATTCAATTAAAATAGTTTTAATTTTTTCTTCCATTAAATCACGACAAATACGCGCAATTCTTAGTGAAGCTGCACAATGGGAGCTGGAAGGACCTCTCATTACTGGTCCAATGACGTCATTGAAAATACTTGGATAATTACTCATTAGATTAGCTTTTAGCGCTACTTAAAGTTAAATTATTTATTTTTAATAGCACTCCAAAACATGGTAATGGAAGTGTATAAGATCACCACTAAAACAATCCATCTAAGGGTATCTAAGGGGAGCGTTTTAACAATAAATGCTGCGATGAGCACTGCAATGATACTAGGGATGGCCATTCCTAGTGCAGCTTTTTTATTGTAAGCGCCAGACTTGATAAATTTAAAAGAAGCAGGAGGCATCAAAAAAGCACAGGAGCCCATCATAATTGGGAAAGCTACTTGCGGAGACATTCCTAATAAAAAAACTAAGGCCATACAGGGAGCATATAAACCAACGCCAGCAGTCATCATAGCACCAAGTATAAAATTAATAGCACCAGCCACCACCAACTTCCAGCCATGAAGTCCTATGGCGACCCCTTCACCATGTATCCAATGCATTTTATTGGCGAACATAAAACTAGCCGTAACCAATAAGGCAATACTAATCGTGAATCTAATTTTATTTTCGGATAGCTTTGAAACAATACCAGCGCCTAAAATAGCACCAGCTGTTGCCGTTGCAAACATAACTAGTAATGTAATAGGCTCTACTTGAATTACTTGTATAAAGATGATGGCTTGAATTAATACCGGCAAGGTATTCGCTACATTCATGGTGCCTGGTATTAACTTGTCACTAGTTTGTTTTGTAAATTTTAATAAGGCAGTCTGTGGCGCAAATGCACCAATACCTAATACATCAAAAAAATTAACTACAAAACCAATCAAGCCAGTTTTTACCCAACTTACTTTTTCTAAATTATTTTTATTTTTTAAAATATCAACTGCAAAAATATAAATAAACCAAATTGCAAGTATTACTAAAACGATCCAGGTAATTGCTACCATCTTATTTTAAAAATAATTTATTTTTTCTACAAAGGTCTTACCCAAATATTTCTATAGCTAAGCGGTTCACTTTTATCACCGTGTGCTTGTAATTTAATTGGGCTTGCTCCATGTTTTACATACACTGGTTGACCTATATAAGGCGTATCTCCTTTTAACGCGAAATCATTTTGTACTAAAACGCCATTGTGCAACGCAGTAATTCTAGCAGCTGATTTTAAAGTGCCATCTTCGTTAAATAAAGGAGCAGTCCAAATAATATCATAGGTTTGCCATTCTCCTGGAGGCAATGCAGCATTGACTAAAGGAGGGGTTTGTTTATAGATGCTTCCAACTTGTCCATTGACATAAGTAGTGTTGGTATAATTATCCAATACTTGAATTTCATATCCACCTGCATTGCCAATTCCTTTTGGCAATGAAGCTAAAAAAATACCACTATTTCCCCTAGCTTGTCCAGAACCGGTAATATCACTTGGTATTTTGTATTCAATATGCAATTGAAAGTTCATAAACTTTCTTTTGGTTTGAATATCACCATTTGTTTTGCTTACACGCATAGTACCATCTACTAGATCCCATTTTTTATCATTCGATGGGTTTCTTTCTAATTCCCATTCATCCATATTGCTTCCATTGAATAAAACAATTGCATCCGATGGCGCACTAGTAATTCCATTTGCAGGCGTTACTTTATTAGGTACCGGAGTATAATACTCTGTATCTTCTGGTTTTCCTTTTACTTGAGCAGTTACACCCAGTGTAGTAGCGATAGCAATAGCTAAGAATAGTTGTTTTTTCATAATTTTATTAATTGCTTATGAAGTTAATTAAATTTTTTAATAAATTGTGTAGTTCTGTAAAAAATCTTATTGATTAAAAATCACCTATGAAAAAAATATTTCTTGCTTTCGGCTTAAGCCTTTACACTCTTTTTGTTTTGGCACAAGCCAATAACAATAGCTTTTCTGTACAAACTACTACCCTAAATGGTATTATAGAAGGTAATTATGATACAAAATCAGGTATCCAAACTTATTTTGGAATTCCCTTTGCGAAACCACCTGTAGGAGATTTGCGTTGGAAAGATCCTCAACCCATTGCTTCATGGAAAGGGGTTAAAGAAACAAAACACTTTGGCCCAAGACCCATGCAGGTGCTTATTTGGAATGACATGAATTCAAGATCCAATGGCGTAAGTGAAGATTGTCTTTACCTAAACGTTTGGACCCCAGCAAGTAGCAATACTAAAAATTTACCTGTACTTGTCTATTTTTATGGCGGAGGCAATGTTGCTGGGGATGGATCTGAACCAAGATACGATGGTGAAACCATGGCTAAAAAAGGAATTGTTGTTATCACTTGTAATTATCGTTTAAATATTTTTGGAAATTTTGCACACCCTGAATTGAGTACTGAATCTCCACATAAATCTTCAGGCAATTATGGATACTATGATCAATTGGCTGCATTACAATGGGTTAAAAATAATATTGCAGCATTTGGAGGAGATCCAAATCATGTAACCATTGCTGGTGAATCTGCTGGGTCTGTAGCAGTAAGCTATCAAATGAGCTCGCCGTTAGCTAAAGGATTAGTGAATGCTGCTATTGGCGAAAGCGGTGCTGGAATAGCTCCTACTATGGCGCCAGTTCCATTACAAGAAGCAGAAAAAGCAGGCAAGAATTTTGCGGACAAAGCAGGCGCTAATTCTTTAAAAGCATTAAGAGCATTAACTAGCCGAGAAGTATATGAAATATATGCAGCATCAAAAGGGGAAGGTCGTTTTCCTGTAGTTTTAGATGGTTATTTTTTACCTAAGTACTTGAATGATATTTATGCTGCAAAAGAACAAGCTCAAATTCCATTATTAGTGGGTTGGAATTCGGCTGAAGGATCTGCTAATGCAATATTGGCGGGTCAGCCTTACACCGTTGAAAATTATATCAACAAAGTGAAGGAAGCCTATCCTAATAATGCGAATGAATTTTTAGCAGTGTATTCGGCGCACTCTGAAAAAGAAGTTGAACTTGTTGCTACTGCTTTAGCTGGAGATAAATTCATTGGTTATTCTACTTGGAAGTGGTTTGACTTACATCGTAAAAATAGCAGTCAACCCGTCTATCGTTATTTGTATAGCAAGCTTCGTCCTGCTTTGGTAGGCGCCTCAGCTCCAGCACATGCTGTTGGCGCACCCCATGCTGCCGAAATTGAATACTGCATGGGCAACCTGCGTTTAATCAAAGAATTTGCATGGACTGCAGATGACTACCAAGTATCTGAAACCATGAATAATTATTTTGCAAATTTTATTAAAACCTATAATCCCAATGGTAATAATTTACCAGAATGGAAAGTAGCCACCGCTAATGATCCTACGCCACCTGTAATGATAATTGATGTTAAATCAAGAACAGAAAAAGCAGTGAACGATGCGCGTTATGAATTATTAGACAAAATATATAAAAATAAATAGCTTGAATCAGTAATCTATTTTTTTACATAGCCGGCTTCTATTTTTAATGCATTGATTGCATTTAATAAATAAACCAGCGGTGCATTCCAGTTGATCGCTATTTCATTGCTTGCATAAGAACAGTCTACATCCGTGTAGGCTGTTTCTGTTTCAGTGAATTCGTACACACAACCATCTTGTCTTCCTGGATTAGGTCCACCTGCTAATAAGCCTGGAACGGGCTCTATCACTCCATCTGCAATAGATGGTCTATGATGTGGATGCATAGGTGTTTTACTACCCATGCCTGTTATAAAACTATAGCCAGTAGCGTTTCTTCCCAATATATAATCTACATTGGTTAATGCTGCGTCTAAATATTTTTTATTTTTTGAAATCAAATAAGCATTGATTAAAAGTATACCCTGATTGCCCGCCACCGAATTACTCCCCCAAATAAAATCTTTTGCATTTTGCCCCATTATGGTTCTGAAAGCATTAACATTCATTTTTTGTAAAAAATCGTCCGCCATGGCCAATAAATTTTTATTCATCGTTTGGACATTCAATAAAGACGAAATATTTTTTTGATTTCTAAGCAAAGTATAATAGCCTAGCATAGCTACTTGGTTCCAACTGGGCACTTGCATTTGGACTGCTATTTGATTTTGATTAATTATTTTTTGATATTCAATTTTAGGATTTGAACAATACATTTCGGTAGCTGCCCAAAACCATTCGTCTTCAAAATGACTATCTCCATAACCCCCAGTGGTGATGGCTGGAGTATAGGTTTTATTATTACCATCTTGATTGTAAGCCACATTTTTATTGACTAATGCCCATTGCCATGCTTTTAGTGAAGCTGCCACACAACTGTCTGCTAAACCAGGAAAAGCTTGTTTGAATTTTTTTAAGATGCGACCTGCTTGTGCTGTTACCGCTACAAAGTCTAAAGTAGCGGCTGTACTTTTTTGCACAACATATCTTGGCGCAGTAGTAATACCAGGAAGAATCATACCATCAAAACTAGCATTGGTACATTTTGAATATACCCCACCGTCATTTGGATCTTGCATGGTTAACATCCACCTTAAATTATATATACTTTCTTCTATGATGGCAGGAACTCCTTTTGTAATGGGTATGTTAGGGGTAACCAATAAACTAGCTTCGGGAAAATCTTCATAAGCAGACAACAAAGTGCCCATGGTAATACCCGAGTTCACGATGTATTTATTATAATCCCCAGCATCATACCAACCACCCGGGCTAGCAAACACAAATCCAGCAGGCCTTTCTTTGGATGCTGCTGATGGATGAACATAAACTTTATTATCTGGATGCCCAGCACCTCTTGCCCATTTACCTGCAAATTTTTCCTCTAGCGCCATGGAGGCTCTTTGATAATAAAAGGCTTTAAGCGAAGCGTTCAATGTGTTTTTAATTACATCGTCGCCAATACTAAACACATAAGAATGCCCTACCTTATTGATGTTGATTACATAATTTCCTTTTTTTTGAAAAGCTGAAAAATCAGCCAACTGGGCAACGGTAGTAGAATAAGCTGATTTATGGATTGTTCCTAATGTGCCTGTGTAAAAGGTATCTCTTAGATTAGTGGAGGTAATGTAAAAATATTTTTCAGTGCTACCTCCTGTAAGGAATGCTTGTTTAGGCGCATTCGTATAAAATCCTACCTGATTCAATTTAATATCTTCGGTAAGTTTTTGAGCGTTTACTGTTTTGTAAGAAAATACAATAAAGCAGTAACACAGCAATAAAATATATTTTTTCATTCTTGAAATTTTAATAACCAACCTAAAATAGTTTAATCAACAATTGCTTGATATACCAACTGTCTCATTTTCATATGATAATAAATATCATGCGGATTGGATTGTGTAAAAAATATTGAAATTAATTTTTCTTTAGGATCAATAAAAAAGTGTGTGTTAAATGCACCAGACCAATAAAACAATCCATTAGAACCCAATTGATTTGTTTTCGCAAGATCTTCAATAACAGCAAATCCATAACCAAAACCTTCTCCTTGTCTATCTTTATAGTTTTTAATATACATATCGCCCACATGATTTTTTGTCATGATTTCAATAGTTTTACGACTTAAATATTGTTTCCCTTTCCAGCTGCCATTGTTCATAAGCATTTGGCAAAATTTTAAATAATCTTCGGGGGTAGAAAATAAACCATTCATACCGCTCCAAACTTTATTGCCTTTGGATTGAGGTTGTGTCGGTGCTAAACTAAGAGTACCATTGGTTTCCACATTATATACTTTTACTACACGTGCAATTTGATCTTCTGTTAAATTATATCCTGTATTGTTCATCCCCAAAGGCTTAAAAATTCGTTCTTTTAAAAAATCATCGGTTGTTTTTCCTGAAAATTTTTCTATCAAAGTAGAAAGCAAATCGGGAGCAGCGCTATAATACCATTGCTTTCCAGGCTGTCCTATCATGGGCAGTGTTGTAAAGCTTAAGGTTCTTTCTTTTATGTTATTCCAAGTTTTTCCATAAACTTCTTTTATCCATTCGTCATCAAATTTATTTTTACTAATGCCATGCGTTAAACCAGCAGAGTGACTTAATAATTGAGCTATCGTTATTTCACTTTTTAATGCTTCTGTTTCACCATGTATGCCGTCCTCCAAATTTTTAATGACACGCATGTTTTTAAATTCTGGAATATATTTAGAAACGGGGTCGGTTAATAAAAAATGTCCCTCTTCAAATAACATCATAAAGGCCACTGTAATAATAGGCTTGGTCATGGATTGTATATAAAATAGATCATCCGTTTTCATAGCTACTTTATTAGCCACATCCTTATAACCAAAAACTTTATTCTGAACAACTACTCCGTTTCGCATAATAAGTGAAACAGCACCAGAAATTTTGTGTTGTTCAATTTCGTTTTGTATAAAATTATCATAAGGTTTTAATCTGTCAAGAGCAATACCTGCAATAACTTTTGCAGCGGGCTGTGCGTGAATGGAAGAAAGAGAGATAAAGAGTAACCCTAAGGAAAATAAAATTTTATTTAACTTCATAGCTTTTGTTTTATCCATTATTTTTAATAAAAGAATAGTTTAAATGTACTGATTTTATAAATATATTTCAGCAACATTTTACCTTATTTCCAATAATAGAAGCGGCTCCCAATTTTTTGGGAGCCGCTATAAATTAAATTCAAATGGTTTTAAACTTAGAGATTTCTCAATTCTTCTATTAACTATATATTGAAATTAAATAGTATACTATTTAGCTCTTCTTCTAGCTTCTTCTGCTTCTTTATAAATTCTAATCCAGGTAAGTGATATGTCGATTACGGCTAATAAAGGCCCCAATAACACTACCATAATAACTTCTAATCCAGGAGTATATCCGATAACACCATCTAATGAAATGGATTTAGATCTTTTATTTAGTTTATAAATACAATAGATAGCAGATACTATCCAAACGGCGATGATTATATTTTGACTCATATTTTATTTTTTATACTACAAAGATAATACAAATTGTAGTTTTTACTTTATAAATCATTAATTATCAACCTTTTTTTACGCCCTCCATTTTTATAGGGATTCCCTATTCGCAGCATTATTTGTTGTAAATTGTTAGTCTCAATTTATAAAACATGAAATTTTTCTCCCTCTTTTTATCTTTCTTTTTACTTGTTGGAAGCTTTCAACATTCTGTTTTTGCACAAACTATAGGGACCCCCACTTCTAAATATAATTATCATGATGCGTTTGCACCCTTTTTTTATACACAAAATGGAACCGAATATAGGGCTGCCAATGGAGAGCCAGGTCCGAAATATTGGCAAAATAAAGCAGACTATCAATTAGCGGTTAAGTTGAATGAAGCCACCAACGAAATAAGCGGTACAGAAATTTTATCTTACACCAACAATAGCCCACAGCATTTAAAATTTCTTTGGATGCAGTTGGATCAAAATTTATTTAAAGAGGATTCTAGGGGCAATGCCATTGTTCCATTAAATGGAAGTAGGAATGCAGGTCATGGTCAAAAATTTGATGCAGGGTATAAAATAAAATCGGTAAGCATTTTAACTGGATCAAAAAATGAAATGACTACTGAACTTAAGTATATGATTGAAGATACTAGAATGCAAATTTTTTTACCTAAAGAAATTACTGCACAAGGAGGCAAAATAAAAATTAAAATAAACTATTCATTTATTTCACCTGACTATGGTTCTGACAGAATGGGCGTAATGCCAACCAAAAATGGAAAAATATTTACAGTCGCACAGTGGTATCCTAGAATGTGTGTATTTGATGATGTGCGAGGATGGAATACAAATCCTTATACTGGACCTGGTGAATTTTATTTAGAGTATGGCGATTTTGATTTATCCATCACCGCAGCTTCCAATATTTTTGTAGTTAGCTCTGGTGAATTAATGAATCCTAAAGAAGTATATACCACCGAACAACTAAAGCGTTGGAATTTAGCAGCCGCATCGGATAAAACTATTTTGATTAGAACTGCCGAAGAAGTAGAAAAAGAAAATTTAAATACGGTATCAAACAAAAAACGCACTTGGCGTTTTAAAATTAATAATGCGCGCGACGCTGCTTGGGCAGCTTCTTCTTCATTTATTATTGATGCTGCAAAAATAAATTTGCCAGATGGAAAAAAATCAATCGCTGTTTCTGCATACCCTGTGGAAAGCAATGGGGATACGGCTTGGGGACGCTCTACAGAATATGTAAAAAAATCTGTTGAATACAATTCTACTAAATGGTATACTTATCCTTATCCTGCAGCCACCTGTGTTGCAGGGAATGTTGCTGGTATGGAATATCCCGGCATTGTATTTTGCGGAGCGCGCGCTAAAACTGCTGGACTTATGAGTGTGAATGACCATGAATTTGGACATACTTGGTTTCCCATGATTGTTGGATCTAACGAAAGATTATATGGCTGGATGGATGAAGGATTTAATACTTTTATAAATACGCTATCCCAAGCTGATTTTAATAATGGAGAATACAAAAACAAGGAACCCGTAGACAAACATCATATTGGCAATATATTTACGTACCCCGGATTAGAACCTATGTTAAGTTATGTTGACAATTATAAAGAAAGAAACAACGGCATACTTTCTTATAGTAAACCAGGTGAAGGACTTACCTTGCTTCGTGAACAAATTTTAGGCAAAGAGCGTTTTGACCGCGCGTTTACTACTTATATTGAAAAATGGGCTTTTAAACATCCTACCCCCGATGATTTTTTTAGAACTATTGAAAATGTTGCTGGTGAAAGTTTACAATGGTTTTGGAGAGGTTGGTATGTCAATAATTGGAGATTAGATGTGGCTGTGAGCGAGGTGAAGTACGTGGATAGTAATGATCTATCCAAAGGTGCTTTAATTACATTAGACAATTTAGAACAAATGGTGATGCCTGTAGTTTTAGAAATTAAATTTAGCAGCGGAAAAAAGGAACGCATAAAATTACCCGTTGAAATTTGGGAACGAAATATTTCCTGGACTTTTAAATATGATAGCAATGAAGCGATTGAATCGGTAACTTATGATCCAGATAAATTATTGCCTGATTTTAATGCTTCCAATAATAAGTGGTCTAAAAAATAATAAAATTTAACATTATGAAATATAGTACTCCTGCTTTAATTTTTTTAAAAGTGGCTTTGCTGTTGAGCACCACCCTACTGGCACAACAAGATTCAACAAGTGTATTAAAAGGAATGACTTGGAGAAATATTGGACCCAATCGAGGGGGGCGTTCTTTGGGCATTTCCGGTAGCCCGAGCCGTAAGAATGAATATTATTTTGGAGCAGTAGGTGGTGGTCTTTGGAAAACCACCGATGGCGGTTTAAATTGGAAACCTGTTACAGACGGGCAATTGACTAGTTCTTCGGTAGGTGCAGTGGCGGTCTCTCCCACCAACCCTGATATTATTTATATTGGAACAGGAGAAACAGAATTTAGAGGAAATATTATGCAGGGGGATGGGGTATATAAATCAATGGATGGTGGAAAAACTTGGAAAAATGTAGGATTAAAAAATACACAAACCATTTCTAGAGTTCGCGTACATCCTACCAATCCAGATATAGTATATGTATCTGCATTGGGTCATGCATTTGGTCCTAATGAAGATCGTGGTGTTTTTAAAACCATTGATGGTGGTAAAACTTGGACGAAGGTTTTATATGTGAATGATAAAGCAGGCGCAGAGGATTTAGTGATCGATCCACAAAATCCAGAAACTATTTATACCAGCATTTGGGAAGTATACAGAACTCCTTATAAAATGTGGGCTGATGTGGGCACTTCTGCATTGTATAAATCTACGAATGGTGGTACTAGTTGGCAAATACTTTCCAAAAATCCAGGTATGCCCAAAGTGGTTGGAAAAATTGGGGTAACTGTTTCTCCTGTAGATGGCAATAGAGTATGGGCCATTGTAGAATCACCCGAAGGTGGATTGTACCGATCTGATGATGGTGGAGCTAATTGGATAATGGTCAACAATGAAAGAAAATTGCGTCAACGTGCATTTTATTATTCAAGAATAGTAGCGGATCCAAAAGATAAAAACACAGTGTACGGATTGAATGTAAATTTTTATAAATCTACCGATGGTGGTGTTACTTTTAAAACAGAAATCACAGTGCCACATGGAGACAATCATGATTTATGGATTGACCCTACCGATCCAATGCGCATGGCTACATCTAATGATGGCGGTGGTACTGTCTCCATCAATGGTGGTTTAAGTTGGACAGATGAAGATTTTCCAACCGCACAATTGTATCATATTACGACCACCAGTGATTTTCCTTATCAAGTAGCAGCAGCACAACAAGACAATTCCACTATTGCATTACCCAGTGAAGATTATAAACACAGGGCGGTAAGAACCAATACGACCAAAGCGGGCATTGGGTTTGCGTATGAAGTGGGTGGTGGTGAAAGTGGCTATATCACACAAGATCCAAAGAATCCAGATATTTTTTATGCAGGCAGTCAGGGTGCATTACTTACGCGTATTAATAGAATGACAGGTCAGGGTCGTGATGTACAAGTGTATCCAAGATTTTTTTCTGGTGAAGAAGCAAAAACTTTGCCTGAAAGATGGCAATGGACTTATCCAATTGTTTTTTCTCCAGTTGATCACAATGTTTTATTTACTTGTTCTCAGCATGTTTGGAAAACAACCAATGAAGGGCAAAGTTGGGAACAAATTAGTCCCGATTTAACATACAATGATTCTACTACCTTGGGGGTAAGTGGTGGGGTGATTACACGGGACATGAATGGTCCTGAAATTTATGGAACTGTATTTGCATTAGCGCCGTCTTATCAAGATGTAAATATTATATGGGCTGGTTCTGATGACGGCTTAGTACATATTACTAAAGATGGAGGTAAACATTGGTTAAATATTACACCTACTGATATGCCAAAAAATACGAGAGTAAGTATAATAGAAGCCTCTCGTTTTAATGCAGGCACCGCTTATATTGCAGCCAAACGCTATCAAATGGATGATCGAACTCCCTATATTTGGAAGACCACAGATTTTGGAGCTACATGGAAAAAAATTATTAAGGGCATTCGCTCAGATGATTATGTGCATGCGATTAGAGAAGATATGACAAGACCTGGTTTATTGTATGCAGGGGCTGAACATGGCATTTGGGTTTCTTACAACGATGGCGAAAATTGGGAATCTTTGAGTTTGAATTTACCCGATGTACAAGTTTCTGATATTAGGGTTACAGAAAAAGATATTGTTATTGCCACCCATGGTCGTTCTATTTATGTGTTAGATGATATTTCTCCTGTAAGAACCAAAGACCAAGGCATACACTCAGGAATACATTTATTCAAACCTTATTATGCTGTTAGAAATGTTCAAAATGCAGTATTCCAATATTATTTAGACAAAGAAGTAAAAGATTTAAAAGTAGAAATTCTAAACAAGGAAGGTATAGCCATTCAAACATTTATAGGAGCGGTTCCAAAAGATAAAAAGGACAGTGCTATCGTGGAAGAGGAGGAAGGTGATAGAAAGCCAGTTGCACCAATCATTAAGGCTGGATTAAATAAATTTGAATGGGATTTAAAATATCCTGGGGCTACTTATTTTAAAGGTATGATTTTTTGGGGTGCTCCTGTATACACAGGCCCAATCGCTATTCCAGGTAAGTATCAAGTTAGGATGACTTCAGGTGGAAAGTCGGTAACTGAATCTTTTGATATCAAATTAGATCCAAGAGCTTTAGATATTAGTATGGCAGACCTTGAAGAAAAATTTAAATTATCGATTCAAATTAGAGATGAAGTAAGCAAAGCTAATGACGCTGTTATAAATATTAGAGCCATCAAAGAAAAACTTAAAACAGAGATGGCTACTTCAAAGGCAAAACGTATGAATGAAATAAAAATACTCATGCAACAACTTTCTGCTATTGAAGAAAATTTATATCAAGTAAAAAATCAAAGTGCACAAGACCCATTAAATTTTCCAATTAAATTAGACAATAAATTGGCAGCTTTAATGCGCGTTGTTGAATCGGGAGATTACAAACCAACTGCAGGTTCCTACAAGGTTTTCGAAGAATTAAAGGTAGAATTGGCCACTGAATTAAATCATTTAGATAATATTTTATCGCCTAATAAAGGCAAAAAATAAAGGAAAAAACCATAAAATTGTATTTTAATCTAGTTACTATGAAATTTTATAAATTAATTCTAATACTAATTTGTAGCCCTGTTATTTTATTTGCACAAAAAAAACAAATCAAAAAAAAGGTAGCGCCTAAACAGTCTACCGCCAATGTTCCGGTAGCATCTATCCAACAACCGCTTAAACTATGGTACGAACAACCTGCTAAATATTTTGAAGAAGCATTGGTAATAGGCAATGGGCGTCAAGGCGCTACAGTATTTGGAGGCATAGCCACTGATAAAATATATTTAAATGATCTTACTCTATGGTCGGGTGAACCCGTTAATGCCAATATGAATCCGCAAGCCTATAAAAATTTGCCCGCAGTAAGAAAAGCGTTACAAGAAAAAAATTATAAAAAAGCTGGAGAGTTAATAAAAAAATTACAAGGCAAATTCTCGGAATCTTATGCACCCCTAGGTACTTTATTTTTAGAAATCAATGACGACCCCTATATCACAGATTATTACCGTGAATTAGATCTTGATCAAGCAATTGCAAAAGTAAAAACAACCTCTAATAATAATAGTATAGAAAGAGAGTACTTGGTTTCTAATCCTGAAAAAATAGTAGCCATTCATTTAATCAGTAAAAAAGCAGGTGCCTTAGGGTTCACTGTTTATTTTCAATCTTTATTACAACATAGCACCACTAATACCAATAATACCATTCAAATAAACGGAATAGCGCCTATTAAAGCAGATCCAAGTTATTTGCAAAAAACGCGTAATGCTATTATGTATGATAGCAAAAAGGGAACTCGTTTTACCGCTAATATTCAAATACAATCCAATTCGGGCGAAATTAAAAAAACCGATTCTTCTTTAAGTTTAGAAGGCGCTACAGAAGCGACTATATATATTTCTATGGCAACCAGTTTCAATGGATTTGATAAGGACCCTGCTACCAAAGGCATAAATAATGTAGCCATGGCTGAAGCACAATTAAATCATGCCAAACAAACAGGATGGGGGGAGATAAAAAAACAACATGTTAAAGATTATCAAACTTATTTTAAACGTGTCGAATTAAAATTAGCGGATAAAGATTTAGTTAATTTACCCACCGATGAGCGTTTAAAACGTTATGCCAAAGGGGAATCAGATCCCTATTTAGAAACTTTATATTTTCAATATGGTAGGTACTTATTAATTTCTAGTTCACGCACTCCTGGGGTGCCTGCTAACTTACAGGGCTTGTGGAATCCTTATCTTCAGCCGCCTTGGTCAAGCAATTATACCATCAACATTAATGCAGAAGAAAATTATTGGTTAGCCGAAAATACTAATTTGTCTGAAATGCATCTACCCTTTTTACAATTTATTGGGAACCTTTCTACGACTGGAAAAGTTACCGCTAAAACATTTTACAATATGCCAGGTTGGGTCGCTCATCACAATTCAGATATATGGGCCATGTCAAATCCAGTAGGCAACTTTGGCAATGGAGATCCTAGTTGGGCCAATTGGACCATGGGAGGCACTTGGGCATCGACACATTTATGGGAACATTATTTATATACTCAAGATCAAAATTTCCTAGAACAAAAAGCGTATCCAATAATGCGTGGTGCTGCAGAATTTTGTTTGGCATTTTTGATTCCAGATAGTAGCGGTCAATTAATTACTTCTCCCTCTACTTCTCCAGAAAACACTTATAAAACTCCAACAGGTTATGTAGGGGCTGTTCTTTCGGGGGGCACTGCCGATTTAGCAATGATAAGAGAATTATTTTTAGATATTTTAGCGGCACAAAAGATTTTAAAGAATGATAATGATTTTGCTTTAAAAGTTAATGCAGCTTTAAATAATTTACATGGTTATCAAGTAGGGAAGGCAGGTAATTTACAAGAGTGGTATTATGATTGGGAAGACAATGAACCTAAGCATCGTCACCAAAGTCATTTATATGGATTGTTTCCTGGCACTCATGTGACCATAGATAAAACACCCACCATTGCTGCTGCTGCTAAAAAGACGCTAGAAATTAAAGGAGATGAAACAACAGGTTGGTCCAAGGGCTGGAGAATTAATTTATGGGCTAGATTAAAAGATGGAGACCATGCCTATAAAATGTATCGTGAATTATTAAAGTATGTTCCTCCAGATGAAACAAAAGAAAATTATACCAATGCAGGAGGTACTTATCCTAATTTATTAGATGCGCATCCTCCTTTTCAAATTGATGGTAATTTTGGAGGCGCCGCTGCAGTGGCTGAAATGCTAGTCCAGTCTAATTCGGACTATATTGAACTATTACCTGCCTTGCCTAAGGCATGGCCTGCAGGTGCTGTCAAAGGAATTAAAGCAAGAGGCAATTATGAAATTGATATGAGTTGGAGTGCTGGTCAGGTAACCAATGTAAAAATAAAATCTGCTACACAAGCCAATGCTAAGGTTTTAATGAATGGTAAGATTCAAATGATTAAAACAAGTAAATAATTTTAAGTTCTCACACCCCTTAAGAATTTAAAAAAAAATTGAAAATTGAGGGCGCTAGTAGTAACTTTAAAAAAAGCAAAAAGAAATGTCATTAATTTTAGGGAGAACTGAGTTTGGAAATCCTGCAAATAAAGGCAAAGTACTTTCGGTAACGGAAGCCAATGATTTATTTATGAGTTGGGTGTTAAATCCAAAGTTGCAACTGCACATGAAGCAAGTGGCTCATTTAATGAAATCCTGGGCTAAGGAAAAAGAAAATTTAAATGAAGCAGATCAATGGCGCTGGGAAATGGCCGGACTTTTACATGATGCCGATTGGGATCAATGGCCTGAACTTCATTGTAAGAAAATTATTGAATACCTGGAGGAAAAACAAATAGATCCTGAAATTATTAGGGCCATCGCTTCTCATGGGCCTGTTCATTTTGGAGTGGAACCCATTACCAATATGGACAAAATGCTTTATGCTTTTGACGAGCTCTCTGGATTAATTCATGCTTATTCATTAATGCGACCAGAAGGGTATCATGGGATGGAATTGAAAGGAGCTAAAAAAAGAATTAAAGACAAAGCCTTTGCTGCCAATGTTTCTAGAGAAGATATAGAAGATGCTTGCGCTAGAGCAAATATTGTATTGGATGATTTAATTCAATTCATTATTGACAGACAAGCTTATGCGCAATAAAATTTATAAACTATCATTGTTATCTATTTTAAATATATTTATTCAAACCTTCTACCATGCGTAAAATAACATTTTCGGTTTTATTGATTCTCGCCACACAACTTTTTGTGTCTGCACAAAATATACCAACCCCTAAATCGCATTTTGGTTTTGCCATAGGCGATAATTATCAACTCGCTAATTTCACTCAAACAGAAGCGTATTTAAAAAAAATCGCTGCCGTATCTAAAAAAGTAAAATTACAAGTGATAGGCAAGACGGAAGAAGGGCGCAATCAATATATGCTTATTGTATCAGACCCAAGCAATCTCGCTAATTTAGAAAAGTATCAATCTATTGCTCAAAAACTAGCGCACGCCGAAAATTTATCTTTAGAGGAAGCAACAAAATTAGCTAAAGAAGGCAAAGCGGTGGTATGGATTGACGGCGGCCTGCATGCTACAGAAGTTACTGGTATTCATCAATGGATAGAATCTATTTATCAAATCATTACAAGAGAAGACGATGAAACTAAACGAATTTTAAAATCTACCATTATATTATTTGTTCATGCCAATCCGGATGGGCAAGAATTGGTTTCCAATTGGTACATGAGAAGCGCCGATACCCTTAAAAGAACTACTTCTAATTTACCTCGCTTATATGAAAAGTACATCGGGCACGATAATAACCGAGATTTTTTCATGACCAATATGCAGGAATCAAAAAATATGAGTCGCCAACAATATATCGAATGGATGCCTCAGGTACTTTACAATCACCATCAAACGGGGCCTCCAGGTACCGTTGTAGCAGGGCCTCCGTATCGTGATCCATTTAATTATGTGTATGATCCTTTATTGGTTACTGGGATTGATGCGTTGGGTGCAGCGATGAGTAGTCGTTTGAATGCAGAAGGCAAACCAGGTTATACAATGAAAGGTGGATCGGTATATTCTACTTGGTGGAATGGAGGATTAAGAACCACCGCCTATTATCATAATATTATTGGACTGCTAACAGAAATAATTGGTAATCCAACTCCCATGTCTATTCCTTTGGTACCTCAAAGACTAATTCCTAATAGCGCCAATCCATTTCCTATTACACCTCAAAAGTGGTATTTTAAAAATTCTATTGATTATTCTATCTCTTTAAACTATGCAGTGTTAAATTATGCAGCTAGGTATAAAGATGAATTATTATTGAATATCTACACGATGGGCAAACATAGCATTGAAGCTGGAAGCAAAGATAGCTGGACGATGTCTCCTAAAAAGTCAGACTTAATTACCGAATTATTTAAGGCAGAAAAAAAAGAGGGAAAATCAGATACCATTCCATTGGCTTATTATGATAAAGTGTATAAAAATCCAGGACTAAGAGATCCGAGGGGCTATATTATTCCCATTACACAATCAACATCGGCTGTTGCTTTTATTAATATTTTAATTCAAAGTGGAATTAAAATTGAAAAAGCCAGTGCCGATTTTAAAGTAGCTGGGAAAAATTATCCAGCGGGTTCTTATATCGTTAAAACCAATCAAGCCTTTAGGCCTCATGTATTAGATATGTTTGAACCACAAGATCATCCCAATGATTTTTTATATCCAGGTGGCCCTCCCGTGCGCCCTTATGATGCAGCAGGATGGACGCCTGCTTTTACAATGGGCATTGAGTTTGATAGAATACTTGAAGATTTTACTGGGCCTTTTGAAACCATTCCTTATGGAGTGATACAAAAACCAATAGGACAAATTAATAAACCAAGCAAAGACTGGGTAGGTTATACTTTTTCTACCAATGAAAATGCTGCCTATGTGGCGGTTAATGAATTTTTAAATGCAGGCGTTGAAGTGTTTAAAAATAAAGAGCAATATTTTGTGGCTACCAATAAAAATGTAGAAGTACAAATAGAAAAATTAAGCGCAGAACAAGGTATCCGATTTACCACTGTAAATAAAAAACCTATTGGGATCAACGATAAAGTAAATGCACAAAGAATTGCACTTTGGGATAAATATGGTGGATCTATTTCTTCTGGTTGGGTTAGATGGATTTTTGAACAATATCATTTCCCTTTTAAACTCATTTATCCAAAACAAATAGATGCGGGATCCTTAAAAGATCAATATGATGTAATTGTTTTTGTAGAAGGAGCGATTCCTGCCCTTAAGCCAGAAACTGCTTCTCTATATGAAGACAAAGAACCAATTGCCGAAGAAATTCCACAAGAGTTTCAATACATGTTGGGTAAAATAAATACCCAAAAGTCTATCCCTGCCTTACAAGAATTTTTAGAAAAAGGAGGAAAAGTTATTACCATTGGCTCCAGTGCCAACTTGGCCTATCATTTAAATGTACCCGTTAGAAATGCACTAGTGGAAATGGTCGCAGGAAAAGAAAAAAACTTACCTGGTGAAAAATTTTACATTCCTGGAAGTGTTATGCAAATAACAGTGGATAATGAAAACAAAGCCAATTGGGGTATGAAAACAAAAGCCGATGTATATTTTAGTGCTAGTCCCGTATTTAAATTATTACCAGATGGAATAGCTCATCAAGAAGTGACAGCCTTGGCTTGGTATGCAAGCGATAAAACGTTAAGAAGTGGTTGGGCTTTTGGGCAAGCCTATTTACAAGATGGTATTGCTGCTTTTGAAGCCAAAGTAGGCAATGGGAAACTGATGGTATATGGACCAGAAATAACTTTCAGAGGCCAAACACATAGTAATTATAAAATGCTATTTAATCAATTGTATCAATAAAAATGGAGGTATACAATGATAGATAGGATAATAAAAAACTTAAAACTTCAAAGTTTCAGGTAAATATTTTTTTACCAACGCTTTATAATAGGGTTGCAATTCTTCCCAACTTTTTTGATTTGGATTTTTTGAATACAAATCATAAGGGTTAAATAATTTTACCCACTTAAACATTTCGTGATCATGTTCGTCCATTAAATGATTGTAGGCGCTTTCACGATGTTGTGCATAAAAGGAATGGTAACGTAACATATATAAAGCTTCTTCAGGCAAATAATCTTTCATCATGTGGTACACATATTCATCATGACCCCAAGACATGTGTACATTTTTTAGTCCGCAGTTAGGACCATATACGCCAAATTTTTGACTGTATATTTCGTGGTTGTAATCGGGATTGTTTTTAAAAAATTCGGGGTACACTATTTTATCTGAATAAGCACAACCTACAGGGAATGTATCGCCCACTACGGACCATTGTGGTTCACCAAATAAACATAATACTTTTCCCATATCATGTATCAAACCTACTAGCACCATCCAATCTGGATGACCATCATTTCTAATAGCTTCAGAAGTTTGTAATAAGTGCTGCATTTGATCCAGGTCGGTATCAGGATCTGAATCGTCTACTAGTTCATTTAAAAAATCAAAGGCTTTCCAAATGGCCATTTCTTTTTTATTGAACTGTAAAAAATCTGTTTTTTTACGAAGTACAAAATCATAAGATTGATACTGATGATTTAATCGATAAAATTCTTTTACGGTATCTCTTTGCTCTGCCTCATAATTTCTAAAGGCATCGGTAGTTTTATTCGTTGCAATCGCATCAGGATCGGGGTATCTTTTTAAGACATCCATTTCCCATTCATCTAAATTGGCAAGCGGTTTATTAATATCCATAGATAGTTTTATTTTTTATTGCTTGTTAAAAATCGACTTTTTTTATAAAATGGGCAAATTAATTGAAGGCCTAGTTAGTGCTTTTCGCAATTCTGCTACCAAAATACAGTGTATAGTGCTGCTAAGATACCAGTAATGACTACCGATCCTATGAGAAACCCTGGATTTACTTTAAACATCGCAGTATCTACTTCTATCACATTGGTGTTATTTTCATTTTTTGTATGACTCAAGCTAATGGCAATCATTACCACGACAATCAATCCAAAAGTAATGGACATTCTATCCAAGAAAGGAAAACTGGGGAAGGCATTGTTGGTCCATTGTGGTAAAAATTTTAATACGGTTGAAATAGGTATAGTTAATAAGGTACCCGCTAAGGCAGCAGTAGCGTTGGTTCGCTTCCAGTAAAACCCTAATAAAAAAATAGCCAATACGCCAGGTGATATAAAACCTACGTATTCTTGAATAAATTGATAAGCTTGATCTAAGGAACGTAAAGCAGGTGATACCATGGCTGCCACCAGCATACTTACTATCACCACCCACCTTCCAATATGTACTAATTTTTTTTCAGATGCATTTTTATTAATAAATTTTTTATAAATGTCTAATGAAAAAATTGTGGAAATGCTATTTGCCTTTCCAGCTAAGGAGGCTACGATAGCTGCAGTAAGGGCTGCAAAAGCAACGCCTTTTAATCCTGCAGGTAATAAATTCATTAATGTGGGATACGCATGATCTGGTTTTATGATTCCATGTACATCTGACATTTCTTTATGAAACATACCTCTTTGATGTAATACATACATAGCAATTCCGGGAAGCACCGCGATGATAGGAATTAATAATTTTAAGAAGGCTGCAAATAGAATTCCTTTGCGTGCAGTTTTTAAATCTGCTCCTAATGCTCTTTGAACAATATATTGGTTGCAACCCCAATAGGCTAAATTATTGACCATCATGCCACCAATTAATACAGATAGTCCTGGTAATTCCGGATAATATTTATTGGTTTTATCAAAAATCATATGAAAATGCGAAGGAGCCTCTCTTTTTAAAACTACAAGACCCTTAAGTATATTTCCTCCATATCCATATTGTTCTGATAATAATGTAATAGCTAAATAAGTAGTGACTAATCCGCCAATAATTAAAACAATTACTTGTATGACATCGGTATAGCCAATTACTTTCATACCCCCTAGGGTAACTACAACCGCAAACACACTCAATCCTATAACACTTAATTCAAAACTAATATTGGTGATAGAAGAAATGGCCAAGGCGCCTAAATAAATAATTGAGGTTAAGTTCACAAATACATAAACCAATAACCAAAATACAGCCATAATAGTACTTACCGTGTCGTTGTATCTTTTTGAAAGAAACTGCGGCATCGTAAAAATCTTATTCTTTAAATATATAGGTAATATAAAAACGGCTACTACTATTAAAGTAAAAGCGGACATCCATTCATAAGTTGAAATGGCTAATCCTAATGCAAAGCCAGAACCAGACATGCCAATAAAGTGTTCGGCTGAAATATTAGAAGCAATCAGTGAAGCGCCAATGGCCCACCAAGTTAGGGCCCCTTCTGCTAAGAAAAAATCAGTGGAACTAGTAGTACCAGATTTCTTTTTTTTGAAAATATAATAACCGTAGGAGCTAATCAATATAAAGTAGAGAAAAAAAACAAGATAGTCGGCAGTTTGCAATCTATTCATTCAATATATTTTAATAGACAAAAGTTAAGTGTCTACTAATTTAGTTTATTTTATTGAATCAATCCTTTATCTAGCCGTTAAGAAATTATAGTTTAAGCAAGTTTTTTTGCAAAGGCTGGTCTGATTACCCAACTTTGCTTGTTTGGTTTTCTTACAACTAACCAATAAAAAAAGAAACTAGTTGTTACAACCCTCATTGCGGGCACAATCCAAATTGGCAAGGATTTGCTTAAATCAATTAATAATCCATCGTCCTGGAAAGATCCAAAACCCATCCAAGCAGGCAATCGATACCAATAATAACAGGAAACGCCAGCAGCTGCAAATACACTAATAAGTTTTCGCTTGTTTTCTACTTTAATAAATTTATCAATGTTAAAATATAAAATGGCAGTAATGGCTAATCCAACCATTGGCATATAATAGACACTTAAAAAACTTTCAATATTTTCAATCGCAATAGCATCTGGTACATGAAACCAGCCCCAAATAAAACCAGGTAGACCACCAATAATCATAATGCCACTCAACACATTGTATTCTGTTTTATGAGCGCTCAATGGATTTATATTGGGGGTAGAATCTGGACAAGGAATAACACAATTCATACAATTGTCACAATTGGCATTAGGCATAGACATAAATACATTGCCACCATATAATTTTTCTACTGGATGCACAGGACATAAGCCCGAACACCAAGCGCTTTTCCATTCGTAAAAAAATCCCAAAGTCACGCCGATGGTGGCCATTGTAATAATCATAAGACCAGTGGCCACTCCATTATAGTTAAATAAAGAATGTCTTAATGGCACAATAATAAATAATGCAAAAGTGGCAATTACATTAAAGATCCCAATTTGCTTTGTAGTTAATTTTTTTCTTTGAGATAGCCCCAAATGCCTTGGTAATAGATTAGTGGTGGCTAATGGACAAATATTTCTCCAAATTCCTACCGCTACAACAAATAAAAAGGGTGCGATAGGTATTAGGATATTCCAAAATAATAATACACCTAAGGGGGGAAAAAATAATAAACAAGTTAATATACCAGCCCCAATTAGCCATACTGCCATTTGAACTATTCGCCAAATGGTGATAGACTGTTTTGATAATTGCGCACCAGATTTAAAAGTTGCAGTTGACATATTTTTTGATTGAAGATTTGAGACCCATTTATTTAAAGGCGAAAAATATATTAATTAGAAATTACAAAATATGATTTACATCATAGTACTTAAAAGTAAAAAATGACTTTTATTTGAAGGCTTATCCGCTTGTTGGGTGTATTAATATGGGCTAAAAAATTAGTTAAAAAAAAGTGTTATCCTAAATTTATAATTTTGTATTGCTTATCCGCAGAATAATTTCTTACATTTGAAATGAATCATTGTAAGTTCCATTTTGCCAACTCCTAAAATATTTTCTATTGACTACACTTTATTGTTACGCTAATAATCAAATTAAATCTATTGAAAATGCTGGGGTCCCGATATCTGACTTATTGGTGCAAAGGGGATATGGCATTTTTGATTTTTTAAGAGTAGCTTATCATCAACCTTTATTTCTGGATGACCATTTAGATCGTTTTTTTAATTCGGCTGCTGCCATGCGATTGCCCATTAATGAATCTAAAGAAGAGATAAAAAAAATAGTGGCAACACTTATTGAAAAAAATAATTTGGAATTTGCTGGCATTCGTTTACTTATCGCGGGAGGAGACGCTCCTGATGGATACACAATTACACAACCACATCTTATTATAATAGAACAAGCCCTTGCTCAACCAAGCCAACAATTTTCAGCAAAGGGGATTCATTTGGCAAGCTATCAATATCAGCGACAACTGGCCGAAGTCAAAACCACAGATTATTTAATGGCCATTTGGCTTCAACCCTGGATGAAAAATAAGGGGGCGGATGATATTTTGTATTACCAGGATGCGAGTATCACCGAATGTCCCAGGTCTAATATTTTTATGGTCACAAATGAAAATAAGCTCATCACCCCTGCCAACAATATGCTTAAAGGGATTACCAGGAAAAACATACTGCAAGTAGCTGAAGATCATGGCATTGAGTTTGAGCTAAGGGATATTCCCTTGTCTGAACTCAAAACAGCGAAAGAAGTGTTTATTAGTAGCTCCACCAAAAGAATCCTACCAGTAAGGCAAATAGATGATCAAATTTATAACTTAAATAGTTCAAATTCAATTAGTTATAATATTTTTACCTACTTAGTAGCTTTAGAAAAGTAGGACTTGAACATTTTTCATTCATTAATTAACTATTTGTTAATCATTTGTGAATGATTTTTTCAGATTTTGGACTAGTTTTGCGCAATAATTACAACCTTTAAAGCCTAATTCATAGAATATTTTTGCATCTTATTGGTACTTTAATAGTTGTTATCAACTTGAACGGATGTGAAACTATAATTGAATCGTTCTTAGATTTGGGTTTAAAGCATTCCACTAACTGTTATAAAATAAGTAATTAGAAATATATTTTAAATTTTAAACTACAAAACATGAAAAAAATAACCATCCTGATGATTGGTTTAATGACTTTAGGTTTATCGTCATTTGCTCAGATTAAAGGAAAGGTTGTTGACCAAACAACCAAAGAAGTATTAGCGAATGCTACTGTTACAAGTGAAAAAGGAGAAAGTGTTACCTCTGGATTAGACGGCTCCTTTGAATTGAAGACTACTAAAAAAGGAGAAAGTATTTCAATTTCTTATGTTGGTTTCAAAACTGCTAAAATAGCAGCGAGTGAAGACATGGTAATAGCATTAGAATCTACTTCAATTGGTTTAAAAGAGGTAGCGGTTTTTGCTAACTTAGGTATAGATAGAAAAACCCCAGTAGCAATTTCAACAATCAATGCAAGATTTGCACAAGAAAATTTAGGTACACAAGAATTACCTGAATTATTAAGAATTACGCCTTCTGCCTTTGTAACTAAAGCGGGTGGTGGTTATGGTGATTCAAGAATTAATATTAGAGGTTTTGATAATAAAAATATTGCAGTTTTAATCAACGGGGTACCTGTTAATGATATGGAAGGCGGTACAGTTTATTTCTCTAACTGGGCAGGTATTGGTGATGCCTTAAAACAAATTCAAGTACAAAGAGGTATGGGTGCTTCTAAATTAGCTATCCAATCTATTGGAGGTACTATGAATATCATTACTAAAACAACCGACGCTGAAAAAGGCGGTTCTATTCAACAATCATTGACTGATTTTGGTCAAGCGCATACTGTATTGTCTTTATCTACAGGAAATACAAAAAATGGTGCATTTTCTTTTGTAGGATCAACTACGCAAGGCAACGGGTATATTAATAATACCTTTACTAATGCTTATTCCTATTTCTTATCTTATTCAAAAGATTTAGGTAATCATAAAATTCAATTTACTGCTTTAGGCGCTCCTCAAGAACATGGCCAAAGAAGCTCTCGCTTAACGGCTGCAGAATATGCGAAATATGGTTTGAAGTATAATAAAGACGTTTATGAGTTTGCCAATATGACTAGAAAGAATATCAACATTAACTATTTCCACAAACCTGTTTTTAGTTTGAATGATTATTGGACCCTGAGTAAGAAAACCACTTTGACTACTTCAGTCTATGCGTCTTTCGGACATGGTGGTGGTAGTGGTTTCATTGGAACCTCACCTACTATAAGAAATGGCGGTAATGGTTATTTAATTATGGACCCTACAGCAACTGCAAATGCAGCTTCTACTAAGGGTTCTTCGTATGCCATTAGAAACTCTATTAATAACCATATATGGACAGGCGTTTTATCTACTTTAAATACAGAGTTAAGTTCAACTGTAAATTTAACTTTTGGTTTAGATGGCAGAACTTATAAAGGAGAACACTTCCGCGAAATGAGAGATTTAGTAGGTGGTTCTTTCTACAATGATCCATTTAATACTAAAGCGACAGTTGATGCTAATGTAAGTTCATATATTGATGTTACTAAAGTTACTCCTGTTAAAAATCGTGTTGCTTATGATTATGACGGGTTGGTTAATTATTTAGGCGCATTTGGACAATTAGAATACACTAAAGATGATGTGTCTTTATTCTTACAAGGTGCCGTGTCTGAAACTAATTATGGTAGAGTAGATAGATATAATACATCTCATACAGAATACAGTGCTGATAAAATAAATATCACTGGATATAATCTTAAAACAGGCGTGAACTACAATATTGATGAAGAAAATAATCTATTTGCAAGTGTAGGAGCTTATAGTAGAGCGCCCTATTTAAGCTTTATTTATAATGGTACTACTAACACCACCAACGCTCTTTCTGGAAATGCTGTAAATGCTAATATTCAAAATGAAGAAGCGAAATCTGTAGAAGCAGGATATGGATACCGTTCAAATTCTTTTACATTTAAATTAAATGCTTATTATACTGTATTTAATAATCGTTCTTTATCTTCTCCATTACTAAACAATGCGGATGGTACTCAATATAGAGCTTTAATTTCTGGTCAAGGTGCATTACACAAAGGCGTAGAAGCTGAAGCTAAATATAAAGTAACTAAGAAATTAGAAATTGGTGCATTTACTTCTTTGGGAGATTGGAAATGGGTAGGAAATGCTACGGCAGTTTTGCATGATGATGTAAAAAATACTGATACAAAAGTGAATGTATATTCTGATGGTTTATTTGTAGGTGATCAACCTCAAATTAGCAGTGGATTGTTAGTGAGATATCAATTAACTAGTACTTTTGATATTGGCGGTGATTTTACTTATAATGATAAGTATTATGCTTATTATGATCCTTCTTCAAGAACCAGTTCTTCAGTTTTTGCGCAACCCTACAGACTTCCTGCCTATGGTGTTGCCAACGCTAGATTAGGTTATAAGTTTAAAATAGGTAAGTTAGATTCATACGCTGCTGCGCATGTTTACAATTTATTTGACAGAGAATATTGGATTGAAGCCAATGATGCAGGTGGAACTGGTGCAGGAACATTGGGTTCAGGATTTAAAGGCTGGGGAAGATCATCAGACATTAGTTTGAAAATTAACTTCTAATTATATAGCGAACTATATATACAAAAAACCCTCACAATTTGTGAGGGTTTTTTATTTTAAATAAGCAATAGACGGGGACTGTTTAGATAATCACATATTAATGAGCCTTTCTTTTTTTAGATTTAGATTTTTCTACCACCACCATTCTTTTCACTCTCATATTTTTAAATCTTACCACATCCCCATGGCCTAAGAAACCTAAATGGCCAGTGGTACGCACTAAACCAGGGTGTTGATTGTGATCCATGGCTCCATTGATAGAAGCTGCAGCATAATCCCCATCCACAATAACTGTTCCATTTAAGGTTACTTTAATGTTAGTGCCATTGACCATTATTTCTTCTTGATTCCACTGTCCAGTTGGCTTTAAATAACCCCTTTTTGCAGGAATAACCCCATATACGGAACCATGGTATTGATAGGGCTGAAGCGTAGCATACATGGGGTGTTCGCTATCTAATACCTGAATTTCCATACCCACATAAGCAGCATCCCCTTCTAATGGCGCATGCACTCCAATGCCATTATTAGAACCAGGGGTTAATTGAAATTCGAAACGATAAATAAAATTATCATATTCTTCCTTGGTATATAAATTTCCCCCACTGCCTTCTTCGGGACTCACCATTAAGCTACCTTCTTTTACTAAATAACCTCCGGTGTTCCCAGTCCATTGGTCAATGTTGCTTCCATCAAACAAAGAAACAAATCCTTGTTGTTGTTCTTCATTCGAAATAGTAGTGGTAGTTGCTGAAGGCAATTCTTTTATATAAATATTGCGGTAGGCTACATAAGTACCATGCGCTTGTAACTCAATTTGTTCTTTAGTGAAAATGGGAAGATTGTGGTCCCAATAATTTTCCAAGACAATATTATCTGTTACCAAAATTCCATTTAAATACACAGTTACTTTTTCACCTTTCATGATGATATGAAAAGTATTCCACTCGCCCACTTTATTATCCGCTACAATTAGTGGTTTACTAACATGCTGTTGATTGTTGTATAAACCACCCGAGCCCACTTCGGCCCCTACATCATGCCTGCTGGTATCCCATATTTGAACCTGTGGCGTACCACGTAAATAAATACCAGCATCGCCTTGCTCGGTAATTTTCCAATCTACATACATATCAAAATCACCGTATTTTTTTTCTGTAGCTAAATTGTCGCCATGCCCAGTAAAAACTAGTAAACCATCTTTAGCCATCCAATCTCCTTTAGTTTTATCATTGGCTATGTTTTCTGCAGCTTGTAAGGCAGAGTCGCTCATTTTAGCACGAACAATTGGATTGGCTACCAACGCCTTCCAGTTGGTAAGGTCTTTACCATTAAATAAATTTACAAATCCATAATCATAAGGCAATAATTTTAAATGCGCTTTGGTTTTAGAAACGAGTATGGCGCTGTCTTCTCCGTGGAGTAAAGTAATGGCCTTTTCTAACGCAGCTCTTACATCAGCACCTCTTATATTTTTATCTGCCATAGCAAGCTTGCAAATAATTCTTGCAGCATCTTGGTTAGTCTCTACATCATTTAAAAATTTGCTTACAAACATAAAGTTGCCAAATCCAGAGAGATGTTCGGCTTCTGCTAATACATTTCTCTTTTGAATAGGGTTACTTGCTTTCTCCATCTTATCTTGTAGCAATAATAAATGTTGCGCAGTAGTGGTTACTTTTTCTTTGACTGGAGCAGCTATTTTTATTTCAGGTAAAATTAAATGTACATTGTCTAAAGCTGCTTGAATGTGTTTTTTATTGTCTCCTTTAGCATTCCCTAAGGCATTGGTTAAAGCAGCGATGGCAGCGTCTGAATGGTTACCGGCCAATGCCCTAGCGGCATTGCCGCCAAAGGTTTCATCTTTTAATAATTTTGTTAATAATTGAATAGAAGCATCCTCTCCTAATAAGGCTAGTTGTTTTATAAGTATTTCTTTTGCATAGAAGGAAGTTGCTGCTGAATATACACTCGCAAGTATGGTTGCAGTTTGTTTTTTTAATTCATTATTTAAAGAAGCTTCGTTTACAAAGGCATTTAAAGCGTAGCTGGACTTTAATTTTAAAGAATCATCATTTAATAATTGCACCAATTGCTTCCATTCGTTTTTTTGCCATGATTTCATGGTGGCAATAGATGCAATTATTTCAGTACTGTTTTGATAAGGAAAAACCTCAATGGTTTTAGTAATAGCTTCTTTTTGTGCTTGAAGCTGAGTTAAGCTTAGCAATAGGATAACTATATAGGAAAAAAGTGATTTCATTTTTATAAGTTTTATTTCAATTGTTAAATATTCCAAGGAGCACGCATGGCTGGATTAATTAATCCGTTAGCTTCTTCGTCATTGATAAATTCTTGAGTGACTGGATTAAATTTTAAGGTTCTTCCCAATTGCAAAGCTATTTTCCCCATATTAATAATGGTACAAGATCTAAATCCATTGGACTCATTCAATGCAAATGGAGTTCTGTATTTTACGGAATCTAAAAAATTAGTCACTTGTGGAGTAGGATCGGGCATCATAGCCAATTTTTCTTTTAAATTGGGTATGTCTGATTTAAATCCTTTAAACAATTTTCCTTTTGGTCCTTCTATATAAGCCGCATTAGGATCGGTGGCTTCACCATCTAAAATAATTTTACAACCATCTTCATAAGTAAAAGTTAATTTTCTAAAGGTACCACAGGCATCCGGATGTTGTTGCTCTGCATCTACTTCCACCATTACTGGACTGGTTTCATCTTTTCCTAAAAAATATTGTATTGGATCGATATAGTGTTGCCCCATATCTCCTAATCCTCCTCCATCATAATCCCAATAGCCTCTAAAAGTTTGGTGAACCCGATGCGCATTGTATGGTTTATAAGGAGCTGGTCCTAACCATCTGTCATAATCCAATTCTTCAGGAACAGGTTGTTCTTCTAATTTTGTTTTTCCTACCCAATAAAATTTCCAATCAAAACCGGTGGTTTTACTTACAGTAACCGTTAATGGCCATCCCAATAATCCAGATGCTACTAATTTTTTGATAGGCTTTACCGTGGTATTCATGCCGTAAAAATTATCTTCAAATCGGAACCAGGTATTTAGTCTAAACATGCGCTTGTATTGCTGAACAGCTTCTACCACTCGCTTTCCTTCTCCGATGGTTCTGGTCATTGGTTTTTCACACCAAATATCTTTACCTGCTTTAGCTGCTTCAATGGCCATCATACCATGCCAATGAGGAGGCGTAGCAATATGTACAATGTCTACTTCAGGAAGTGCGATCAATTCTCGATGGTCATGAAATGTTTTTATTTTACCACCTACTAATTCTGCTGCACTTTGTAAATGATTTTTATCTACATCACAAATAGCAACTACTCTTGTTCCTGCATAAGGAACATGCCCTCTTCCCATACCACCCAAGCCGATAATGCCTTTGGTAAGTTGATCGCTGGGTGCTAAAAATCCACGACCTAAGACCTGTCTTGGAACAATGCTAAATCCTGCCACCACCGCGACTGTATTTTTTAAAAATCGACGTCTACTATTTTTTTCTACTGGTTTCATATTTTGATATTAATGTAAAAAATTATTTAATACTAGAATTTGATATTGGAAATCGATAAATGATTTATCTCATTCAACCATTTATGCTTAGCTTTCCTTAGCTAAATTTATTCTTTTTTGCTTAAATTTGGTACAATCCAATTATTTTAAAATCATTGTTATGAACGAGACGCATTTACATTTAGAAGAGCATTTGCAAAGCAGTGATTTACTTACAGATATAGTCATTGGGATGAGTGATGGACTTACAGTTCCTTTTGCGCTCGCTGCAGGCTTAAGTGGAGCCGTTCAAGGTAATGTTAACTTAATTTGGATTGCAGGCATTGCAGAAATTGCTGCTGGCTCTATAGCCATGGGTTTAGGTGGTTTTTTGGCAGGGAAAACCGAACAAGATCATTATGCCAGCGAGTTAAAAAATGAATATTGGGAATTAGTACATAAAAGAGAGGTAGAGATAGAAGAAGTTCGAAAGGTATTTTTAGAATGGGGCTTAAGTGTAAGCACTGCAGAAGAAGCGACTCAAGAAATTATAAAAGATGATAAACGCTGGGTAGACTTTATGATGAAACACGAACTTGGATTAACCGAACCGGATCCAAAAAGAGCAAGAAGAAGTGCATTTAATATTGGGTTTAGTTATATCGTTGGAGGTTTAATTCCTCTAACCCCTTACTTCTTTGTAGAGGGTGCCATCGAAGGACTTAAGTTATCAGCCATTATTACTTTGGTTTGCTTATTTATATTTGGCTTCTTTAAAAGCAAAATGACTGGTGTAAATCCTTGGTGGGGAGGTGTTAAAGTAATGATGACTGGTGCACTTGCGGCTACAGCTGCTTTTGGGATAGCCAAATTGATTCAAGGATAATATAAATTACACACCAAATAATTAATTCAATTTTCTATGAAAAAAATTATCATTTTTCTTTTAAGTAGTATTCTTTTGTTGAGTGTCCAAGTAAATGCTCAAAAAAGCAAACAGGGTAAACCAGCTATAGATACAACTGAAGCCTTTGATACTTATGTTCAAAAAGCCATAAAAGATTGGGAAATACCAGGTCTTGCTATTGTGGTAGTGAAAAATAATAAAATTGTATTTAAAAATACTTATGGTACCACTGAACTAGAAACAGGTAATAAAGTAAACAATGAAACTTTATTTGCTTGTGCTTCTACCACAAAGGCAATGACCGCTGCAGCTATGGGCATATTGGTAGATCAGGGGAAAGTGAAATGGGACGATCCAGTCATTAAATATCTTCCAGGGTTTAGATTGTTCGACCCCTATGTGACTACTCAAATGCGTGTTAGAGATTTATTTTTGCACAATTCTGGGGTAGGCAATACCGACTTTTTGTGGACCTTTAATTCAATAACAGGGGATGAAACAGTTGAAAAAATGCAACTGGTACCTCCATCTTATTCTTTTCGTGCAGGGTTTATCTATCAAAATATTTTTTACCATATTGCGGGCAAGGTAATAGAAAAAGCGAGTGGCTTGCCCTGGGCCGATTTTGTTACTAAAAATATTTTTAAACCTTTAGGGATGAATCGCACCAAAGCCCAATTGGCATGGGTAACAGATAATAATATTGCAAAGCCACATTTTAAAGTAGATGGGAAAATACAAGTAATTGATCGTGATACCGTAGATACAGACGGCGCGGCAGGGGCTGTTTACTCTACGATTGATGAAATTTCAATATGGTTAAAATGCATGTTGGATAGCAGTAAGTATGAAGGAGGTCGATTGGTTAGACCAGCTACTTGGGTTGAATTATTAAAACCTCAAACTTTTGTTTCTGAATCAGAATTTTATCCAACACAACAAATAACCAAACCCAACTTTATTACTTATGCACTTGGCTGGTTTCAACAAGATTATAAAGGGAAAAAATTAAATTTTCATACAGGAAGCTTGTCTGGTGAAATTGCCATTCATGGTCAAATGCCTTCTGAAAAAACAGGGGTCTATATTTTTGCCAATCTAGATCATGCCGAAGCAAGACACGCTTTAATGTTAAAAGCTTTTGATCATTACACTTTGGGAGGCGATACCGATTGGAGTAAAGAATTTTTAAATTTATATTCCGGTATCAAAAAGAAAAGTGAAGAGCTTGCCAAACAACAGGAAGCCAAAAGAATACTTAACACAAAGCCAAGCATGGATTTGACTGGATATGTGGGGACTTATAGTGATCCTTTATATGGGACTATCACCATTGCTATTAAAAATAATTTGTTACAATTAAGCAATTTAAAAGCTGGTACCGCTACTTTAACACATTGGAATTATGATAGTTTTTTAGTAAGCTGGGAAAAAAAATGGAAGGGCAAAGGATTTGTTAGCTTTCATATTAATTTTGAAGGGAAAGTTGATAATTTAAATTTTGATGGAGTTGTATTAAATAAACAATAACAACCTTTTTTAAATTTTCGCCCCTGCTCCTTTTACAAATCGGCCTGGTTTGGCATTGGTGTGTACCCCCTCTTTTAAAACTTGCACTCCATTCACCCAAACATGGGTCATACCTGATGCATATTGTTTTGGCTTTTCAAAAGTAGCATTGTCTTTAATTTTACTTGGATCAAATACCAATACATCGGCATAATTACCAACTTTCAACTCACCACGTTTTTGCACATTTAAACTAGTAGCAGCTACTTTAGCAAGTTTATTAATTGCTTTTTCTAGGGGCAATAATTTTTCCTCATTTACATAATGTCCAATCACACGCGCAAAATTTCCATAAGCACGAGGATGTGTACTTTGCTTCATGAAAATAGAATCAGTTGATGCAGATTCTGCATCAGATCCAAAACTCACCCATGGAAGTACAATTTGTTTTTTTACATTTTCTTCACTCATTAAAAAATAAGCTACATCTATACGACTACTGTCTTGAATAATTAAATCAATAGCACAATCTTCTGGGGATGTATTTCTAATTTTTGCTACTTCCTCCAATGTTTTACCTGCATATTTAAATAAGGAATCTCTTCTAAAGCCAAGTAGTAAAACTTTACTAGCACTACCCGCTCCATTATATAAATTTTCCCAATCTTTAGCATTGGTTTTCATAGCCATTTTCATTTCAGCTCTAATTTTTGGATCTTGCAAACGAAGCCATAATTTACCAAAGCCACCATCTTGTAAAGCAGGAGGAAAGGCTGCGGTCATGCCTGTTGCACCAGCCGTATAAGTATACATATTGGCAGCAATGCTTATTCCGTTGGCCCTAGCTTGCTCAACTAATTTAATAACACTATCCATTTTAGTCCAATTAGCAATACCACCTGCTTTTAAATGATAAATCTCACCATGAATTTTTGCTTCTTTAGCAATGGTGATTAATTCATGGACTGCTTCTATAAAATTGTTTCCTTCGCTACGCATGTGTGAAATATATCCACCACCATAAGGAGCGGCTGCTTTACATAATTCTATAAGCTCTTCTGTTTTTGCAAAAAAAGCAGGTGGATAAATTAAGGACGAACCTATACCCAAAGCGCCTTCTTCCATAGCTTGTCTAACCAAGGCTTTCATGCTTTCTAATTCTGTAGCTGTAGGAGCACGATCGTCTTCTCCAATGATATTTTCTCTTATGGTGGTGGCTCCAACATAAGATGCAATATTGCAACTAATGCCTCGCTTCTCCATAAAGTGCATATACTCTCCTAAAGTATTCCACTCTATAGCTATTTTAATGGGGCCTGTTTGGTCGTCTTGCATTTCTTTTTTCATCTTGGCATTCAAGGGCCCCATACTACCGCCTTCGCCAAATACTTCTAAGGTGACGCCTTGTCTAATATCGCCTTGAGAATTTCCATCAATGATAAGAGATGTAGGTGCCCAACTTAACATATTAATAAAACCGGGTGTAATGGCCATTCCCTTGGCATCAATTACATTGGAGGCTGTTTCTTTAGATAAATCTCCAATAAAAGCTATGGTATCATTTTTTATGGCAAGGTCGGCCTTGTAAGGCTCACCGCCATTACCATCATAGACCAAACCATTTTTTATAATAGTATCATATTTATTATTTGAACAAGCCAATAAAACGCTTATAAGTGAGATCAATAATAGTTTACGCATGTGGTAGTATTTTAAAAAAGAGATAAAAAATAAAGAGATAGTATATGTAATTTAAGGATTTTTAAATTACATATACCGCAATTTCTAAGTTGAAAATATAATTACAAAACCTAAGATGCAAACCAAAAAGCTTATTCATCGACCCTTTCAACTAAGATAGAGGGGGTAATATTTTTCCTATTTATAATGGGTCTTCCAACTGTTCGGAGTGATGATCATTTTGATAATTTTCATTATTTTGCCCAATTAAACGATGGAATAAATGCATTGTACAACAGGCAATTATGAAAATAATAGATAGTTATTTTGGAAAAAAGGCCAAGATTATTTAGATTTAGAGTACTTAAACCAAATCACTTAAACCATTTACTTATGAGCCAACCTATTAATGCAAATCGACTGTTCTATGCAAGTTGCTTTGCACTTATCACGACTGCTTTTTCATTCAGTATCCGTGCTGGTATTTTGACACAGCTAGGAACGGAATTGAATTTGGACACTGTTCAACTAGGAACCATTAATTCAATGTGGTTTCTTGGATTTCCAATTTCTATGATTTTAGGTGGAATTTTTTATACTTCCATAGGGCCTAAATTTATTATGCAAATTGCCTTAATAGCCCATACCATTGGTATTCTATTAACCCTTTATGCTACAGGCTACAGTACTTTATTAGTTTCAACCTTATTTATTGGACTTGGTAATGGCTGTACCGAAGCAGCTTGTAATCCAATGATTGCTGATTCTTATGAAGGATTAGCTTTTAACAGAAAAATTAATCGTTTCCACATGTGGTTCCCAGGTGGGATCGTAATTGGCTCATTGGTATCAAAATTTATGACAGATGCAAGTTTTCATTGGCAAGCACAAATTTGGATTATTTTAATTCCAACTATTATTTATGCCATATTGTTTTATGGACAAACATTTCCAAAACCGAGAATTGCAGACAATTCAGTATTGGCCAACTTTAAAGCCATGTTGAATCCATTATATATATTCATGGCCGCTTGTATGGCTTTAACTGCTATTTCTGAATTTGGCCCACAACAATGGGTAGGACCTATTCTAGCCAAAGCAGGTGCTAGCCCTATGCTAATATTAGCCTTAGTAACAGGATTAATGGCAGTGGGTAGATTTTTTGCCGGTCCATTGATTAAGCAATTGAATACTATGGGTGTATTGCTTGGTTCGGCTGTATTTGCCCTGGTTGGTCTGTATATGATGAGTACTATGAATGGCTCAGTTCTTTATTTAGCTGCACTATGTTATGGCTTAGGAATTTGTTATTTCTGGCCTAATATGCTTGGATATATTGCGGAAAATTTACCAGAAACAGGTGCTCTTGGACTTTCTATTTTAGGGGGTATTGGAATGTTTTCTTCTTCCATGTTCCAACCTATTATTGGAGGCTGGATCAAAGACAATAAAGCGGTGGCAGTAGCAAGTGGTTTAGCAGGAGATGCTGCCGATTTAGCTGCTGGACAATCTACTTTATCCAATATACTACTTTTCCCAGCCATTTTAATAGTTGCTTTTACTAGTTTATATTTTTATGGTAAAAAGAAAAAAGTTGCTTAATTAATTAAGTGCTATATAAAAAAGGAGTCTCGATTATTTGAGACTCCTTTTTTTATAAAAAAATTTTAAAAATAGTTTAGCTAGTTTTATAATGGGTTCTTTTAACTTTACTATGCATGAATCATTTTATTAAAAAAATATCTATAAGCTTCTCTTTATTTATAATGTTAACTGCCTGTGCCAATCATAAAAATAACATGAATATATCTTTGATCGATTCTACCAAAACAAAATTTATTGAATATACTTTTGACGAGCAGTATTATTTAGAAACTATTTATTATGATCAAGATGGGCTTTTGCTTAAAACGGTTAAATACGACGATTTAGCGCAATCTGTAATTTACAATCTAGGTAATAAAAAAGCGATCACTTTAAAATCAAATGAGGGGTATTAGTAGTGCTAAGTTTAAAGCTTAGACAAGACTTCCTCTAAATTTCGAATAAGTTCTTTTGCGTTGTACTTTGAAAAAATAATTGGAGGCTTTATTTTAAGTACATTATTATAAGGGCCATCAGAACCAATTAAAAAACCACGGCCCTTCATTTGTTCAACGATTAATTTAATTTCATGGGTAGCGGGCTCTTTTGTTATTCGATCTTTTACCAACTCTACTCCTATAAAAAGTCCAGCCCCTCTTACATCGCCAATGAGCTTATGAACTTTCATTAATTCTTTAAAACCCTTTAATAAATAATCACCCACTGCCAAAGCATTTTCTTGTAATTGCTCTTTTTCTATGACTTCTAATACTGCTAAACCAGTAGCCATCGACACTGGATTGCCTCCATAGGTATTAAAGTATTCAATGCCATTATTAAAACTATTGGCTATTTCCTCAGTAACAATAACTGCAGCTAGTGGGTGTCCATTGCCCATGGGCTTTCCCATCACTACAATATCGGGTAGTACTTCTTGTAGTTCAAAACCCCAAAAATGACGGCCTACTCTTCCAAAGCCAACCTGCACTTCATCTGCAATACACAGCCCCCCTGCTTCCTTTACAAATTTGTATACTTCTTTTAAATAATTAGGGGGCAAAGGCATTTGACCCCCCACTCCTAGTAAAGTTTCACAAATAAAAGCTGCAGGTGCTTTGCCATTATTTTTTAGTTCGGTAATAATTCTGTTAATATCAGCTGCATATTTTTCTCCTGCGGATTCATCTCCATATTGAAAGAGGCCTCGATATACATCCGGGTTCATTGCTTTATGAATCCAGGGCATTTGTCCTACACCTCCTTTACGATCAAATTTATAAGGGCTCATTTCGATAGTAGCCGTGGAAGTACCATGATAAGCATGGTCTAAAACAATCACTTCTTTTTGTTTTGTACAATGCCTGCTTATTCTAATCGCTAAATCATTGGCCTCGCTGCCACTATTGGTAAAATAACAAACCTTTAAATGTTTAGGCAACTTGGCAATTAAGGCTGTTGCATAATTATTTAAATTCAAATTTAAATAACGCGTATTGGTATTTAATGTGGCTATTTGTTTTTGGGCGCTACGCACCACCGTTGGGTGACAATGTCCCACATGACTTACATTATTCACACAGTCTAAATAGGTATTCCCCTTATCATCGTATAAATATTGTAAAGCACTTTTATCTATTTTTAAATGTTGCTCATAACTTATACTAAGGTTTCTGCCTACATGTGCATGTCGATCCAGCTCTATATTTTTATAATTCTCCTTATCATTAATAATGGAGGCATAACTACAAGCTTGTAGCAATGCATTTTCTGCTTTAATAGGGTTGAGTTCAATTAAATAGTACAATAAATCCCAGGCTGGCTTTTCGGTAATAAAATGATGTTCATTTTTGCTATCAATGGAACTATTGTAGGCTGATTGTGTTACACTAATACAAAGTCGAGCTGCAATTAAATAATATAAAACACTTATTTCTTTTTCTGTTAAGGGATGCATTTGGTGGTATCCTTTAACTACCTGTACAGCAGCCTCCAGCGGCTGTTGGTTATTAAGCATCGCATAAGTACAAGCCACCGCAACATTGTTGATGAGCGCGGTATACACCATATCTCCAAAATCAATTAATCCAACGATATCATTTTCGTTGACCAAGACATTATAATCATTGGCATCATTGTGGGTATAACTATGTCTGAAAGAAGAAAGGGTTGGAAGAATTTCTGTTTCAAATTGTAAGATAAAATAATCAACTATTCTCCTTTTTTCATGGTCCTTAATGCAATTAAGTTTATAACTAACATCCCTGGCCGTACTTATATCCCAGGTATAGTGGCGATGCATTCCTGCGTGTTTGAAATCGGCTAAATTCTTATCCATTTTCCCTAAAAACTTTCCTAGATTAAGATGTAACGCATCCGTTTTAAGAGGAGCCGCTACCCAAAAAGTACCTTCTAAATAACTTAAGATTCTTATATAATAAGTTTTGTCTTCTATGCTTATCTCCGTCAAGGGCTGCCCCTTTTTATTTAAAGTATATTGCTGTAATTGCAAAGCAATCTCGCTTTTGGATAAATGTTGTAGAATTTTTATTTGAGCATCTAAAAAGTAAACATCATGTTGGCTTTTGGATAATTTTAAAATATTTTTTTTACCCGCATTGTCCGTTAATAAAAAATTTAATTCGTCATACCCATTTAATACAGAAGCTTTCACATCCATTCCATAATAATTGGCAACAAAATTTTCTATACTACCTGGACTAAAAACCATTTTATTAACTGATTTATTCTTTGATAAATTTTACAATAGCATTTGCTACTGCATTGGGAGATTCTTCCATAGGGATATGTCCTACCTTTTGTAGAATGACTAATGAATTATTCTTTATATCTTTTTGAAATAAATAGGCATCTTCCACAGCTATCAATTGATCTTCTTCCCCCCATACAATTAGTGTAGGCGCTGTAATGTTTTTTATAGTGCTGGCATCCTGGTCAGTTCTATTTTTAAATAAGGATAATGCAGCACGTCTATTTCCTTCGCGTAATAACATTTCATGGTACCTAGTGATGGTTGCTTTTGTAATTAAAGCGGGATCATAAAAAACAGTTTCTAAACTTTTTTTAACCAAAGATTTTGGGGTGATGAACAATAATAAATTATTGATGATGGGCATGCTGGCTATTTTAAATCCTAAACTTCCTTTTTCATTTTTTCTAGGATAACCCGCCGCATCAATTAATATAAGTTGATTTATTTTAGTAGGATGTGCTACTGCATATTGCCAGGCAATGCCCCCACCTAAGGAATTACCTCCTAAAATGCATTTATGGATATGGAGTGCATTTAGAAAAGAGTCTAAGAAATGAATATAATAGGGTGATCCGTATTTATTTTCTGGATTGGGTCCAGTGAGGCCAAATGCAGGTAAATCAAGGCGTATGATTTTTTTACGGGTTTGGGCCAATAATAAATTTACTAAAGAATCCCAGGTATGCAATGAGGAAGAAGTACCATGAATTAGAACTATTGGTATACTGTCTTCAGGGTTGCCTTCGGATCTAAAATGTACCTGCATGCCCATTAAAGGCATAAAGGAGGAGGAGGCGTTGGTATATTTTTCTTTGAGTTGATCAAGGGGGATGTCTTTTTGCCCAAATACCGTTAACCCTGCAAGTAGTAGCACAAAAAATCCAATAGCAATATAACCCAATGCTTTACTTATTTTATTCATGCTAGTTATTTTTTGAATGGTGCTTTTAATATTACAGTATCGGATGGTAAAAATTCAGTATGGTAATTTCCAAAAATTATTTTTGCTTTTGGAAAAGTTTTTTGAATGAGCAAAGAATCTTTATTAGTAATACTTGTTTGTCCAAGATATAATTCATTTAAATTATACAAGCCTTTTAATTGTAATAAGCCTTTTAAGGTAATTTTTGTACCCACTAAATTTAAATAGTGAAGTCTATTTAAATTTTGAAACTCTTTCAATTGAATGTCTGTAATACTTGAATGCTCTATACTTAACTTGGTTAAAGAGTCACAGAAAGAAATACTACCAGCAAGCGAACTAGTAAAATTCATCCCAGGCATTTTTAACCAAACAATATTGGCGCTCACTGTTTTAAGGAGGTTGTCAATGGTGTCGTTGGTTTTTATTACATTAAAAAAATTGGCCGTTAAGTAATTAGAATTATTGGCCACTTTCAATATAGTAATTCCTAATTTAGTTAAACCATTTAGACTATTTTGATTGGCTAGTTTTACATCCTTCGTAGGAACATCTTCTATGATGGAAGATTTGCTAAAATTATTTTGCAAGCTAGCTAAAATCGGTATAAGCGTTGCAGGCTGTGCTAGTTCTTTCACTTTTTTATCAAAATAACCACCAGTATTGATCCACCATTCAATTAAAACTCGCTCCTTTTCTGTTATTTGAGGCTTCCCCTTGGGAGGCATGTGTTTTTCATCTATAGGATCTAAAATAATTTTTTTGTATAGCTCACTTTTTAATGCATTCCCATTATGAATAATAATTCCGTCTTCTCCCCCTTTTACAATCCATTCTTTGCCGTCTAATCTTAATTTCCCTTTTTGTTTTATTTGAGAATGACAACCATAACATTTTTCTTCTAAAATGGGCTGGATGATATCACTATAGAGCAAGGCTTCTTGTGCATTCGTTATAGTAGGCTTTGTTTTAACTATTTTTTTGGCAACGCCCCCTTTAGTCAAATAACCCTCTCCATGGGTGAGGGTGCCACCAAAATGGCCTGTCAATGTGATTACTATTAAAAGTGTTATAGATACCCATTGTAAAAACTTTTCTTTTTTCTTTTTTGTAAAATAGATGCCAGTTATAGATAGCAACGCTACCATTATACCCAACCATTGGTGATAGAATAAAATTTTCTCATCATATTCTCCACTGGTGGATAAGGCCAGCCCGCTTATACAAGTAAAGATGGCTGATAGTGCACCAATTAAATAAGTAAAAGGAACTATGTTTTCAAAAGAAACATATTTTTCTTTTTTAGAAAGCCAATGTATTAAAATGGCAAAAAGTAAAATTCCAATTGGTAAATGAACCAATAAGGGATGAAAATGCCCAAGAAAATTGATAAGACTATCCAATGTATTTTTTTTACTAAATTAACTTTGTTGATACCTATTTCTTAACAGCTGCATCATATATACATTAATCTCCCATTGATTAGATAGAGGTTGTTGTGTATAAGGCATGGTAGGCATATAATTGGGTGGCCCAAATTCTGTTAAGAAGGTCATTTGATGAGCACCGTTTTTAATTTTCATTTTTACCACAGCATCCCACCATTCCAAATGACGCTTTACCGTTGTTTCCCATTCGGGCGCACGGGGATCATTTATCTGAGGCCCTTCTGCATGTCCAACACGTGCATGGATATGACCAGTCCTTGATAAAGCCAATTGTACTGTTTTTTCTTGGTCATGCAATAAGGATTCATGCACATTGCACCAATGTGAAATATCTAAAGTGATATTAAGCGCTTCGTTTTTTTCCATAAATAGTTTCGCATTGGGCGCCGAATACAACATTCTAGAACGATGCGTTTCGTGGTAAATAGGAATGCCTGACTTTTTGGATTGTTCTATAGTAAATGCAATTATTTCATTATTTACTTCAAAAGAAAAATAATCCTTACCTGAATGACAATTTACATACAAGGGCTTTTGCTTTGTATTTTGAAGCAAACTATTTAACATGTTTTTAAAAGCAGCTAAATGTTTTGTTGGTTCTTCTTCACCTACTCCACACAAAAACCCAATGGCTAGCTCATGTTTTTTTAAAGCGTCAAATAAAACCTGCTGGTCTTTTTGCTCCATAGGCCACCACATTTCAATACCATCGTATCCAGCTTTTTTAGCTTTCGCACAAAAAGCATCTACGGTTCCTTCGAATCCCCAATTGGTTGCGAGTAGGATTGGCTTAAATGTATTGGCCTGCATGTTGGTCTTATTTTTTGCTTTTAAATATTCTAATGGAGCTAAACTTAACGCTGCAATACCAGTTGTATTGGCTAAAAACTTTCGTCGATCTATTTTCACTTGGTATAAATTTATTTTAAGCAATTATTTCATTAATTACTCTTCCATGTACATCTGTTAATCTAAATTGCCTTCCTTGAGAACTATAGGTTAATTTTTCATGATCAAAACCTAACTGATTTAATATGGTGGCTTGCATATCATAAGCGGTTACTTTTCCACTAATGGCACTGTACCCAATTTCATCAGTTTCTCCAAAGCTAGTGCCTTGTTTAATGCCTCCACCTGCCATCCAGGTGGTAAAAGCTTCTGTATGATGATCTCTTCCTTTAAATGGCAGAGTTTTTCCATCTCTATTTTCTTGCATAGGCGTGCGTCCAAATTCACCGCCCCATACCACCAAGGTCTCCTCTAATAAGCCTCTTTGTTTTAAATCTAATAACAATGCAGTAATTGGTTTATCTATACTTCTACATTTATTAATTAATCCAATATCAACGGCATTACTTAAGTCTGTACCATGACTATCCCATCCCCAATCAAATAATTGTACAAAGCGTACACCCTTTTCTACTAATTTACGCGCCAATAAAACATTGTTGGCAAAACTTGCTTTACCCGGATGTGTGCCATACATTTCATGAATGTAGTCAGGTTCATCATTAATATTCATTACATCAGGAACTGAGATTTGCATTTTGAATGCCATTTCGTATTGCGCCATTCTTGCAACAATTTCAGGATCCTTAAATTCATTATAAGTTAATTGGTTCGCTTCATTAATAGCATCAATAGAAGCTTTGCGCATATCTCGATCGATCCCTGCAGGATCTTTTAAAAATAAAACAGGATCTCCTTCATTGCGACATTGCACGCCTTGATATACAGATGGTAAAAAGCCACTTCCCCAAACACTTTTGCCTGCATCTGGGTTGTTCCCTCCCGAAGTAAGAACCACAAATCCAGGGAGGTTGCTATTTTCACTTCCTAACCCATAAGTGACCCAAGAACCAATACTAGGTCGACCTAAACGGGGCGATCCTGTATGCATTAATAATTGTGCAGGACCATGATTGAATTGATCAGTCTGAACTGCTTTTAAAAAACTTATTTCATCTGCTACGGTGGCCAAATGAGGAAGGTTATCCGATATCCAAGCACCACTTTGCCCTCTTTGTTTGAAAACCGCTTGTGGACCTAACATTTTTGGCACCCCACGTATAAATGCGAATTTTTTTCCTTCTAGTAAACTTTGTGGACAATCTTGACCATCTAATTTTAATAAGTCGGGTTTGAAATCAAATAGTTCTAATTGAGAAGGCGCACCCGCCATATGCAAATAAATAACTGATTTTGCTTTTCCAATAAAATGGGGTGCCCGCGCCATTAAAGGGTTGGTATTGGTAAAGTTATTGAAGCTATCCTTATTGCCCAACCAGTCGCAACCTTGTAACATAGAGCCCAATGCAATTGCACCCATTCCAGAAAAGCATTCTTTAAAAAAATATTTTCTCGTTATCTGTTCTGTGGTTGCAATGGTAGCTTCCTTAATTATTTTTTTATTTTCTTTACTCATTCTATTACTATTAATTTTTTGTCAAAAACTCATCGGTATTCAATAAGGCGTTTGCTACCAATACTAATGCTGCACCAGAAGGGCCTGCATTTTTATCGCCTGTGATTTGTTGAATTTTTAAACTGTCTTGGCTAAATTTTGCAAAAGCGTTATTATATAATTTTTCAAAAACTTTTTGTTTTTCCGGAGATATAGATTTATTAAAGGCTAATTCATAAGCTTTGCTTATTTGTTTGCTTGCATTTTGTGGTACTATTAATTTAATTCTTTGTGCAAAATGTTGTGCGGCTTCTATGTAAACAGTATCGTTTAATAAATTCAATGCTTGTAAAGGAGTATTGGTTCTTATTCTTCTCACCGCACATACTTCTCTACTAGTGCCATCAAAGCTGAGCATAGATGGATAAGGCGCAGATCTTTTTAAATAGGTATACAAAGCCCTTCTGTATTGATTCCCATCTTTACTTAAGTTCCAGGTAGCCCCATTGTAAGGCGACTTCCAAACGCCTTCGGGTTGATAAGGCATAACACTGGGGCCGTACATTCTTGCGCTTAATATTCCACTTACAAACAGTGCTTGATCTCTAATTTGTTCCGAAGACAATCTTATGCGCGGGCCTCTTGCATAATATTTATTAAATGGATCTTTTGTTACAGCGTCTTGATTAAATTTTGAATCTTGTTGATAAGTGGCACTCATCACCATTTCTTTAATCGTTTTTTTCAAACTCCATTGATGTTTATGCATCAATTGATAGGATAAATAATTTAATAAAGTTTCATGCGTAGGTGCAATGCCTTGTGTACCTAAATCCTCTAATGTTTCAGCAATGCCTTGTCCAAACAATTGTTCCCAAATTTTATTGACAATGGTTCTGGAAGTAAGTGGATTTTTTTTATCGGTTAACCAAATGGCTAAGCCTAGTCGATTCCTTGGAGCACCTGCAGGCAGTCCTCCTAAGGAAGCAGGGACATCGGGTACCACTTCTTTTCCTTTCACTAACCAATTTCCCCTTTCAAAAACATTTGTTGTTCTATGTAAATAGGATGGGTTCTCCAACATTATAGGGGTTGCAGTTATTTTAGTAGAATACAATAAGGAATCGAAATTTTGAAAGGCTATTTCATAGCCGGGCATTCCTTTTCCTGGGAATGGATTGGTAAAATGAAACCAATCAAATTGAACTCCACTTTCATCTGGCGATTTTAATTGGGCGTTGCGGTAGGTTAAATAAAATGAGTGTCTTCCAAGGGTTTGAGGGATAGCAATATTGGCTATTTTCCAACTGCCTTTAGAATTTTCAATAGGTATATTTTTTACCAGCTCCCCATTGGTCGAATCTAATCGAATTTGAAATTGACCACCCGATTTCCAACTGATGTATCTATAGTACAGTTGAGTTAAGCCTGTTAAATCGACACTTTTAATTCTAGCTGATCCATTGTTTCTAAATTGCAACCATTTGGTATCTGCTAAAGCACCGTTTTTAATATCATCTGTAACTAAGGAGTTAATGGCCGGTTGCCCCGTTTTAATAAATTGAACAATTTCCTTTTCTCTATTGGGCGCATTCGTATGCAACCAGTTTTGCAATGCAATCAATTTAACACTGTCTGTACTATGAAATTCTTTTAAAACTGGATATTCGGCCCAGGTATCTTCATCGCGTGTATTATTAAATAAAGCTAAAAATTTATAATATTCATCTTGTCTAAATGGATCGTAAGGATGACTATGACATTGAACACACGCAAAACTAGTGCCCATTAAACTTACCCAGGTCGTGTTCACTCTATCTATGACAGCCGCTGTTCTAAATTCTTCATTATCACTTCCTCCTTCATCATTGGTTAAGGTATTTCTGTGAAAAGCAGTAGCAATGTATTGCGCATCTGTAGGATTGGGTAATAAGTCTCCAGCCAATTGTTCGGTTAAAAAAATATTATACGGTTTATCTGAATTAAATGCATCTATTAACCAATCCCGGTATCTCCATATATTTCTACCATCATCTTTTTCAAATCCTTTGGTATCAGAATACCTGGCCATATCCATCCACATACTTGTCCATTTTTCACCATACTGCGGCAAGGCCATTAAAGCATCCACTAATAGTTCAAATGAATTCTCATTCGTACTTGCTAAATAATTTTTTGCAATCGCATCTGGTGCAGGCATTCCAATTAAATCTAGACTTACTCTTCTCAATAGCGTTGATTTATCAGCTATTCCAGAAGGCATTAATTTTTCTTCTTTTAGCTTTTCATATATAAAAGCGTCCACATTAGTTTTTATCCATTCAGGTTTGCCCAATAGTCCAAAAGGGCCATTTCTTACATTGGGAATAGGCGTTTCTTTTACAGGTACATAAGCCCAATGATCTCCCCATTCTGCACCTTGATTGATCCATTTAGTTAATAAAGCAATCTCTTCATTATTTAAAGGAGGGTGTTTATAAGGCATGCGTTCTTCAGGATCCTTTAAATAAAGGCGCTTAATCATTTCACTATTGCCCGCATCAAAAGGGATGATGGCTACTTTCCCAGATTTATTTTTTGAAAGGGCGTCCGTTCTAAATAATAAGCTAAAACCACTTTGTCTTTTTACTCCACCATGGCAGGTAATACATTTCTTATTTAAAAGCGGTTTGATTTGTGCATTAAAATCAACTTTATTATTGCTAACAAAATAACTAGAAATGACTGTCACTAAAATAATAGAAGAAACCACAATCCAATATGACATTGGAATTTTAATCAATCGCATTGGTACATTTTATTAATCTATGATTAAGTTATATCATTTTTTAGTAATTATCAACTCTTGCTTAAATATTTAAAAGCCATCTACTTATATTTTTTACAAAAATTAAATGTTAAGAAAAACACAAAGTTTGATTTAGTGGAAAAAAATATTTTAGCGCTTATTATCTGACAGTCAATACTTTAAAAATCAATGCACACCTGCCTTTATAAAAAGCATTTTGAAGAAAATCTAATATATGATATTATTTTGTAATTTTTATAAGCCGAATTGCATATAAAAACCAAACCAAACCAATATGAAAAAAATCTATCACCAAATCCTTGATTTCCCACAAATGGTCAATCAAAAGGTTTTGAATGCGCAGTTAAATGCCGCAGTTGATAATTTCGATTCTCAAAATGGGGTAAGATCCTATACCAAAAGTATCTATCAGATCTTATCTATTGTGGTGTTTATTATTATGGAAGTAGCTATTATTCATGGTGCCATGGCTTATTTTACAGGTGCTACGACTACAGGGCTTGCAAAATTAGGTAGTGTACTTACTACCATTTTGCTTGTTTATGCTGCATTCCCCATTGCACACATTATCAGAGCCAGAGGGGAAAGCCTAGGGGCTTCTCACAATGGGATGGTGAGTTTTATTTTTAAAGATTTTGTTACCACCAATATTAGAATATTAGGTGAAGTGGCAGCAGTAGGTGCTTTTATTGGCGCAGCTTGCTTTACTTTATCTTTTGTATTTGATAGTAATTTATACAACGCAACTACTGAAGTGCCTTTAAGCGGAATAAGTGGGCTTGCTGGATTACCTATGGAAGGATTAGGTAATTTATTTAGTGCTTTAAAATTAGATTATCTAACCGGTGTATTACATGGCTTTGCAGCATTTAAAATGTCAGGCACACAAAGCTTCACTGGCGATATGTTATGGAACATTAATGACTTATTATTAGTAGGCGGTGCTTTTGTTAATGCAGCGCTTGTCCTAGTGGGTTTGTATATCAACCTAGCTATATACCATTTCTTAGCAAGTATTGTTTCCAACTTTATTAAATGGATTCAAAGTCCTTCTATTCCAATTTCAATGAAAAGTAAATAGTAGGAACTTTAATTTTATAGAAGCCCTGTTTCGATTGATCGAAGCAGGGCTTTTTTTTAAAAGTTGAGAATTAATAAGTATTTTTAAGTGCTTTAAAAACAGCTACATGAAAAAAATACTTGCCTTATTATTGTTGGTGATTTCAAGTGATTTATTGGCTCAACAAACACAAAAGCCTCCTTTACATGGAAAAAATTGGATGGCCATAACAGGAAAACCATTGGCAGCAACTGCCGGTGCAAAAATTTTTGATAGAGGTGGAAATGCAGTAGATGCTGCTTGTGCTATGCTAGCTGCCACTTGTACCATGTGGGATGTATTAAGCTGGGGTGGAGAAACCCAAGCATTAATTTACAACCCTAATACCAAACAAGTAATTGCGATTAATGCGATGGGCTATGCACCAACGGGAGCCACTCCTGCTTTTTTTAAATCCAAAGGATATAATTTCCCTCCCGAATACGGCCCTTTAGCAGCCACTACACCAGGCACACCTGGAGGCATTTGTTTTATGTTGTCTAATTATGGAACTATGAGCTTGAAAGAAGTGCTTGCGCCTGCCATGGAATTAGCAGCGGGCTATCCTATTGATGCACAAACAGCCAATAGTATTGAAAGAGGTAAAGCAAAAATTAAAGAATGGCCCTATAGTAAAAAAGTATTGTTGACCCATTTAGGACAAAAAAGAGAAGCGCCTGAAGCAGGTGAAATTTTTGTACAACAAGATTTATTAAACACATTACAAAAAATGGTGGATGCAGAACAAGCTGCTTTGAAAAAAGGGAAAACAAGAAAAGAAGCCATTGCTGCAGCCTATGATCGTTTTTATAAAGGAGATATCGCTGATGAGTTTGTAAGAGGGGTACAAGAACAAGGAGGATTAATTACTAAAGAGGATCTCTCTAATTGGCAACCCGTTGAGGAAGCGCCTACACATGTAAACTATAAAGGCATTGAAGTGTATAAATTACAACCATGGACACAAGGACCCGCTTTATTGCAAGCATTAAATATTTTGGAAAATTTTGATTTGAAAAGTATGGGGTATAATTCTACAAGATATATTCATACCATTTACCAAGCAATGAATTTAAGTTTTGCAGATCGTGATTTTTATTATGGAGATCCTCGTTTTGCTATCAATCAACCAATGAAAGGATTGTTGAGTAAAGAATATGCAAAACAAAGAGCTGCAGAAATTAATTTTGTTGCCAACAATCCCAATGCAGGTCCGGGGGATCCTTATCCTTTTGAGGGAAAACAAAATCCATTTTTAGATGTATTAAAATCAAGAGGATATAAAACTAGTTCAGACACAAGCAAAACAAAAAATAGTTTTTTACCTGCACATGATGCCATCGTATCCAATGAAAATAGTAATGTTCCTGACGCAGCTTATATGGATCGTTTATGGAGAGGTACTACATCAGTAGAATCGGCAGACAAAGAAGGTTGGGTGGTTTCTATTACACCTAGTGGTGGCTGGTTACCTGCAGTAATTGCAGGCAATACCGGCGTGGGAATGAGTCAAAGAATGCAAAGCTTTGTTTTGGATTCCTCTATTAATCCATTCAATGTAGTAGCTCCTGGTAAAAGACCAAGAGTCACTTTGACACCAAGCATTGCGATGAAAGAGGGTAAGCCTTATATGGCATTTGGTGTTCAAGGAGGAGATACCCAAGATCAAAATTTATTACAGTTTTTTTTGAATGTAGTTGAATTTGGTATGACTGTACAAGAAGCAACAGAAGCTGCCAATATTAATAGCAATCAGTTATGGTTGTCATTAGGCGGCTCTAAATTAGACGATAGAAAACCAAAACCTGGTAATATATTATTAAACGACAATGTTCCTAATTGGATTCGTAAAGATTTGCGTGGTATGGGCTATACCTTAAGTTTTGAAGAAAGAACCAATGGTCCTATTAATGCCATTTTATTGGATTGGAAACATGGAAGCATCTGGGGTGGTAGTGCTCATCATGGTGAAGACTATGGGATAGGATGGTAATTTATTTAAGAATAGTTAAATAAAAAAAGGGTCCCGATTGCTCGGGACCCTTTTTTTATACAATGATTTTAAAAATTATTTAGGCGTCACAAAATAATCTACCACAAAAGCTTTTTCCATAACAGGGGGTAATAAAGTCTTGAATGCAGCATGTGCTGGATGTATTTGATAAGCAGCTAAATCTTTTGCAGAACTAAACGTAAGAGAAAAGCAATGCGTAAATCCTTGATCTAATTGTTCTGTACTTATGTTCAATCCCCATTCCAAACTTTTCACCTCAGGAATAGTCCCATATAAATGATTGAAGGCTTTCACTATAGCATCAATAGAGGCTGGACTTGACGTAGGTTTGAACTTAAAAAAAACCACATGTTTGAGTTCTTGTTTCATCGTTTTTGAAGTTTGTGCTTGCGATTGGTTTAGTGTAAACAATGACAATGCGATAATAAATAATACTTTTTTCATAGTTAAAGATTGATTGAAACTAAATTTAAATAATTTTATTTGAATTAAAAGAAAAATTATAGAATAATTCGTCCATCTTCCATATGAATGGTGCGATGGGTTCTCTCGGCAAAGCTTGGATCGTGTGTAACTATTAATAAGGTTTGATTGAACTCGTCAGATAATGCATTAAAAATATCAAAAACCAAGTCACTATTTTTTTTATCTAAATTGCCGGTAGGCTCATCTCCCATAATAATATGTGGTTCATTGATAAGTGCTCTAGCTATAGCTACCCTTTGTTTTTCCCCACCTGAAATATGGTTGGATTTTTTCAACGCCAATTGATCAATACCTAATATTTTTAATTTTTCCATAGCACGATGCTCCACTTCTTCGCGACTGTATTTATTGAGCTTCAAACCAGGAAGCATTACGTTTTCCAAAACATTGAATTCATTTAATAAATAATGAAACTGAAAAACAAATCCTATTTTTTCATTTCTAATCTTAGCTAAAAAAGACTCATTCTTTTTTGGCATCTCTTCGCCATCAATGAGTAAAGTACCCTCATAATCGGTATCCATTGTAGACAATACATATAGGAGGGTAGATTTACCACAACCTGATTTTCCTGTTAAAGAAACAAATTCTCCTTTATTAATACTAAAACTTAAGTCTTCCAATACTCTAATACTGATAGGGTCATGGAAGAATTTATTGATATTTTTTGCTTCTAGTATTTTGTTCATATTATTTTCCTCTAATAATCACAACAGGATCAATTTTACTTGCTTTACGGGCAGGGAACCAACCGGCTAGATAAGTGGTAATTAATGAAAATACAATACCTATTATATAAAATTTGGGATTGTAATTAATAGGATAAGTTTTAATAGTTGGTAAAGATGCAGTATTAAAAGGTATTTGATCAATGGTTGCGGAAAGACTAAATCCCAATAAAAGCCCAACCAATCCTCCAAATATGCCTATACTAATAGCAATATAAATAAAAATATTTTTGACATCTGTTCCTGAAAAACCAGTTGCTTTTAAAATAGCAATGGAATCCATTTTTTCAAAAATCATCATGTTTAAAATATTGTAAATACCAAAACCCGCTACAATCAATAAAGTAATACCCACCGA
>Ga0114966_10000166_pt1 | contig 62357 bp, 64 predicted proteins | sample M_130207_XF_Meta_FD_87029 | JGI IMG/M metagenome (GOLD analysis project Ga0114966, IMG submission 87029) | Freshwater microbial communities from Lake Montjoie, Canada to study carbon cycling - M_130207_XF_MetaG | ecosystem: Environmental > Aquatic > Freshwater > Lake | place: Lake Montjoie... | reverse complement strand
GGGTGGGGTGGGGGGGGGGGGGGGGGCCCCCGGCGGGAGCGGGGGTAGGGGGGGGGGGGGGGGGGGGGGGGTGGGGGGGGGGGGCGGCATGGGGGCCATGCGAGGGCTCTCCAAGCTTGATCCGGCGGGCTTGACGGTTAAGCGGACGTCGGTTGAGGCTGGATTGGTGGCGCCCCAGGCGTAGGTGAGTAGGGTGGTGTGATAGTCGCCGCTTTCGAGTGTTTCGGGATGGATGAGCAGGTCGACGGCGTCGGTTTCGAGCGCCGAGCCGGGGGGCGGCAGGGTGCCGCGGCGGGGTCGGATTTCGAGCCAAGGGGCCCCGGCGGCCGACATTGTGTAAGGCATGCCGGGAAGGGTACCGGCGACCGTCACGCGCTGCATGGCCGGGGGCCGCCCGCCCTTTTCACAGGAGAAATCGAGGGTTTGGGCGGAGACGCGGAGCATCGGAGCCATGGCGACTTCGAGGATGATCCTTTCGACCGACCGGGCGCAACCGCTCCGGAGTTCGACCGAAAAGCCGAAACGACCCGGTTCCATCGGCGTGCCGCGTAGGTATCCCATGCCGTCCAGACTCATACCGGTAGGGAGGTTGCCATCGACGAGGCGGGTGGAGGTCGTCCCCAGCTGGCAACGTCCGCTGCTTTCCACTATTAACGGTCCCTGGTGGTACGGTCGGCCGGTGAGGGCGACGGGTAGAGAGGGGTTGAGCAGACGCAATTCGGCCCCCGATAAGCCCACCGTTACTCCGAAGACACAAATGGCGAAGCGCTGCAGCATTTAAAGACCCTATCGACAAAAGTTAGTTAAAGTTAAACAAATTGTGTCGATATGAGGATCATGCGCAAGAGTTTTTTCGCACTCGCCGTTTTGAGCGTTGGTTTCGCGGCGGATCCGGTTCCACCGTTTGCCAAACTGCCGAAGAATCTCCTGACGAATGATGGGGTAGTGCTGTTGGCCGAGGCGGGTTTGGGCGAGCGTTTTCTGCTCGAGCTGATTGACCAGAAGACCTCGCGTTTTGACACGAGCGCAGAGGCGCTGGCGTCGCTGGCTCGGCAGGGACTAACGGAAGGTATTCTTCGGGCGATGGTTCGCAAGCAGGATCACGTTTCCGGCGCGCCCGGCGGCGGTTCGGGGGAGGGTCAGGTGGCGCTGGAGCCGCATCTTTTGCGCGGTAAGGTGGTCCGTCAGCGGATGCTCGTGCCGGACGCGTTGGGGGGCAATATTGGCATCATGACGATGGCTCCGGTTGTGCCCAAACCGGTGTCCGCCCCCTCCCCGGAAAAACGTGAGGCCAACGCCGACCGTTGGTACCTTATCACCCAGCGCTAAGGCATTTGAATTCTCGGCGCCCAAGCGATGTCTCGGGATGGTTCTCGCTGCATAGCTGGCGTCTAATGATATGCGCCATTACGAGCAACGCGTTTGCCTTTGGAGCGTCTCCGCTGGCTATGCGCGCTATGCCTACATTGTGTAACGCGACCGCGACTTCGAAGTCCCACGGCCCCAATTCGTGCTCATAGATTGCCAGCGCCCACCTATAGATCGGTTCGCCTTCGTCGTACCGCTCCAACCCGTCGAGCAGCCCCGCCCGAGCGCAAGCATCGGGCGACGTCCGCGGGCTCTTTTCGTCCCCATGCGCCGGGCGGATCGCGCACGCCTTTCGCCCCACGGGCTCCTGATTGGCAGAATCCCTTCGGGAATGTTCCAGGCCATCGATGGCCCTCGGCGCCCCCCAGAAATTGACCACCTCTGCTCGAATAGACTTGACCAGATCACAAACTGATCCTGCCGCGTGGCATGCCAACGGGCGGGACCGTCATCATCCATGCCGCGGGCGCGAATATCGTTGAATAGCTGTAGGCACCGACGTTTTGCCCGCGCGGCCAGACCAAGCGCCACAAGCCCATGCTCGTCGGAGAGGCAGCGCAGTCGGGGCCGGTTGGTCGAAAAGTTTGGGCGAGCAGGGCTGGTCACTTTTTTTTCGCGAGTGCCGAAGCCGCATGTCGGCAGGCTTGTCCGAGGATGGCGGGGCGGCTTTCCCGAGGCGAACGGTGGCCCGGTCGCTCTTGCAAGGCGCTGAGCTAGTGGTGCGGGATGAGAGCGCTTCCGCCGCGCTCGATCCGGAGAGCCTGGAGCGATGCCTGGAGACGGTGCTGGGACGGGCCCCCAGCAGCCTGCTGGTAATCGCCCGCCCCTAGCTTTGCAACTCGGCCACAATCTCGCGGGCGACCTTGCGGGCCTGTTCGATGGCCCCGGTCGGAAAGCTAATCGCGCCGACTTTCGAATGGCCGCCGCCGCCGTAGCGCTCGCAAATGGTCGCCAGGTTGTGCTTGACTTGATCGCCGGCCCACGGACTTGACCCGACACTGACCTTCGTCCGAAACGTCTGCTCGCTGACGCTCACCGTGTACACATTTCCGGGAAACAGATGATACGGAATGAATTTGTTGTAGCCATCGATCCCTTTCTGGATCAGATCAAAAAAGATCACCCCGCCTTCGGTTACCGACTGCTGCCGAATCAGATCAATGGAACTTAAATGCCGCTCATAGAGCGGCCGAAACAGCGTCTGAATCTCCGGCATCTCGATGATCTCCTCGAGTTGCTTTGTCCGCATCCAGCCGATGATGCGATGGATGATATCGGAGCCTTTGGCGGCCTCGATCAGCAGGGTTAACTTCATGGCCGGGGCCGCTAGTTCGACCGCTTCCCGGGCGCTGGCATACTGCGCTCCGTCGATAATATCCGCCCATTTGACGAGGTCGGCCAGGAAGGGATTTTCATAGCCAAATTTATCTTTGGCGATGGTGGCGATGTACTTGGTGCACGACCGAAAGGTGGGATCAAAGAAATAGTTTCCCTTTCTCTGCGTGCGGAAGTGTTCGGCGTCGTCCGGGCACAGGAAGGCGCTTTGATGGTGGTCGAACCACCACGTCAGCCGCTCGTGCGGAGAGTACTTGAAGTCGACGATGGCGTTCTCGTCGCCGTTAAAAAGATCGTCGGCAAAATACTGGTCAGCTGTATGGGCCATGCCGGTATAGGCAAAGTTTGCGTCTGCCTGGATGCGGTCGGCGTAAAACTGGCTAAAAAACGCGGCGGACGCAGATCCGTCGAAACAGTGGTCGTGATAGAGGACGCGTACAAGCATGGGCAAAATAAGAAGCGGAAAACTAACTAGGTTGCACTATTTACTCATACAATTGCAACCCCCAGTGGATAGAATGATCGAAATGCGTTCCACTATCCTTATTTTCGCCGCCCTCACCTGGGGCCATGCCGCAGCCCAAACCGTGGATCGTCCGGTGCGATCGGTGACTGATCCGGGCACCGTTACGACCCGCCAGACCATCACCCCGGCCGGAGTTCCGACGGTGTTTGAGGGGCGCGTCTACGCCGTCGCCTTTGGTGCCACGGGTGAGGAACTGGTGGTTTCCCACGCTTCTGGGGTGTATCGGCTCGATTGGCGGGGGAACCGGGTTTTGTCGCGCAGCCCCCGTCGGGGCCGCGCGGCCCTGCAAGGCCTAGCCGTCAACGGCAGCATCTATACCGCCCCTGCCCCCGATAAGAAAGTCCAGCTTTTCAAGGACGATAAGCCCTTCGGAGCGCCATTGGGGGACGGCCTCGCCGGGGCCTTGTCCGTCCAGGGCAACCGGGCCGCGGTGCCGTTGATCTACAACAACCAGCTTGCCATTGTTGATCTGACGACGGGCAACTTGACGGCCAAGATCTCAACCGGAATAGCGCCCTTCGCCGCCGCGCTGAGCGCGGATGGTCAGGTTGCCTACGTCACCAACTGGGGCGGTCGCCTGCCCACGTCCGGTGATCTTACCGCGCCTACGGGCATGGCCGCGACGGCGGACCGGGTGGTCGTTGATGCACGAGGCATCGCATCGACCGGTACGGTATCGCGCATCGATATTGCCACGCAAAAAGTGACCCACTCCATTCCGACGGGCCTCCATCCGACCGGACTGCACTGGGACCTGGCGGCCTCCCGCCTCTATGTCGCCAACGGCAATAGCGATTCGGTGACGGTGATCGATACGAAAACGCAAGCGGTGGTCCGCACGATTTCGCTCCAGCCTTGGGCCCAGAAAGTGAACGGCATTGCGCCCACGGCTCTCGCCGTGGGGCAGGGAAGCCTCTACGTCGCCTGTGGCGGCATCAACGCCGTGCTGGTGCTGGATGCCAACACTGGAGCCCTCCGCGGCGCGATCCCTACCGCCTGGTACCCGAGTTCGCTGGCTCTTAGCCCGGACGGCAAGCGCCTGGCGGTCGGCTCGCTGCTCGGGGCCGGGTCCGGTTGGCGTGAAAAGCCCAGCAGTCGCTATGTTCATGCCAATCGCGGGTCTGTGGCCGTCATCGATTTGCCCGGTGCCTCGCAGCTCGCCAGCTATACGACCGTCGTCGCTGAGAACAACCACATGACGGTCGTCCGACCGTCGACCCCGCGGCCCGGCTTGAAGTCCCAACCGATTCCCGAGCGCTCCGGCGAGGCTTCGCCGATCGAACACGTGGTCTACATCGTGAAGGAAAATCGGACGTATGATCAGGTTTTCGGCGACCTCGCCAAAGGTAATGGTGACCCGTCGCTCGTTATGTTCGGCCGGGACGTGACGCCGAACCACCATCGGCTTTCTGAACAGTTCGTGACCCTGGATAATTTCTACGCCACCGGCGGCAACAGCGCCGACGGCCACCAATGGGTGACCCAAGCCAACGAAACCGCCTACTGCCTCTGGCCCGGATACGAAGGGCGCAGCTATCCGTTTGATGGCACTGACCCGATTGCCTACGCCTCGGGCGGCTTCTTATGGGACTACGCCCTTGCGCGCCAGAAAACGGTCCGTATCTATGGGGAGTACGCCGGGCGCCTCGCCGAACCCAACTCTCAGCGCGCTGATCTCCTCCAGCGTTGGAAGGCCGGCGAAGACGTCACCAAGCGCTGGAAGACCGTCGCCCCGATTGCGTCCATGAACAAGATTCTGGCGGCCGATTTTCCGGCCTACACGAACGCGATTCCCGATGTCGTCCGCGCCCAGATCTTCCTCAAGGACGTCAAGCAGTGGGAGGCCGCCGGCAAGATGCCGAACCTGGTCATCGTGCAATTGCCGAGTGACCATACTTTTGGTGCCGCGCCCGGTATGTCATCTCCCAAAGCGATGGTGGCCGACAATGATCTCGCTCTCGGCCAAGTCGTCGAAGGCCTTACGAAGTCGAAGTTCTGGTCAAAAATGGCTATTTTCGTCGTCGAAGACGATGCGCAGAACGGTGTCGACCACGTGGATGGCCATCGGACGGTTGCCTTGGCGATCAGCCCGTACACGAAGCGTGGCCACGTCGATTCGACGTTTTATTCGCACCAGTCGATGGTGAAGACGATTGAGTTGATTCTGGGTTTGCCGACGATGTCGCTGTTTGATCTGATAGCCCACGACATGCGCGAGAGCTTTAATGACACCCCTGACCTGACGCCTTACGCGAGCGTTGAGCCGGCCCAGTCGCTTTTCGATACGAACCCCCAGTTGAAGGCGCTGAAGGGCCCGGCTCGTCAGGCCGCGATCGCTTCGGCGAAGATGCGTTGGGACGTTCCGGATGCGGTGCCGACCGAGAGGCTGAATCGCATCGTTTGGGGCCAGATCCGCGGTTGGACTACGCCTTATCCGCAGCCTCGCAACGCCGTCTTCGCGCCCATTACACTGGACACAGACGACGATGATGAGGCCGACGACAAACGCCGTAGGCGCTAGCCTGGTTTGTTGTTTTGCGATAGGCGCCCCGCCCGCCGCCTATCGCGACGCCTATGACCCGGCGCAGCCTGCTGTTTTCCAGGTTGCGCCGCACCGACTGCTGATGGAAGCGGTGGCGGGCCGCCGCGTCGGCGATGCCCTCAAGATAGGCATGGGCAGGGATCGCAATACGCTGGCGCTGGCCGAGCGCGGCTGGCGTGGGACTGGTTTCGACTTGCCCACCCAAGGCATCGCCCAGGCGAAGGCTGGCGCGGTTGTTCGGAAGCTATTGGTCGTGGCTTTGGTTGCCAACGACGTCGAGATCGAATACGGAGAAGGGAAGTGGGTTTTGGTGGCGCTGATCTACCCACCGTTCCGTCGTATCCTGGCTCGGTTCATTCGCTGTTTAGAGTCGGGAGGGCTTCCTCGTCATCGAAAGCTTCCATGTCGAGACGGCGCGCTATCGCCTGCTTGATCCACCGTCCGCACTGACTTCGAACGAACTCCTGAGCTGGCTTTCCGACCTTGGCGTCCTGCGCTATGAGGATGTTCTCGCCGTCCCGGACTGGGGCATCGGGTTCCCGGTCAAGCGACACGGGCGCTTGGTTTCCGCGAAGTCCCGGCCCCCGGCGAGAGACTGTGACTGGGAGGGCGAGTCGAAGCCCGCCGGCGCCGAGGTGAGCTGGGGCGCGCTTCGCCTGCGGTGTGGGAACGGTGTTTAGAAATAGAAAATGGCGGCGGGAGCTTGAGGCTCCCGCCGCCGTTGGTTGGACTCCGTATCTGTCTGTGTTTAGAGGACAGTCGCTGAGAATGTAGTGGTTCCGGTTGCGACTCCGGTGGCGCCTGGAGCGACCGTACCGTCGGTGGCGGAGACGACGACACTGTAGGTACCGGCGGCTGTACCGGTTGTCGAGGAGACTACACCAGTGCTCCCGTTGACCGTGAAGCCCGCGGTGGCCGTTGCGTAGGTGATCGTGCCGGTTCCGCCGGTTGCGGTGATGGTGCGAACTGGACCAGCGACTCCAGCCGTCGGAGTTGCGGTGACAGTTTGGGTCATCAACAGCGCGTGGTTGAGCGAGAAGCTGGTTGCACCAGTTACCGGGCTGGAGGTGGTCGCGTCGGTTCCGGTGACCGTGATGGAGTAGACACCGGCCGGGGTGAGGGTGGTGATGCCAACCACACCGTTGCTGGCTCCGACCGTCATACCGGTTGGCAGGGAGCTAGGCGTGGTGATGGCATAGGTGTAGGGGAACAGTCCGCCGGTCGCCGTCACCGTGGTCAGGGTCGCATTCGCCGTGCCAAAGGTTCCAGTGAACGGTGAGGTACCTGTCGAGGTAAGGAACAAGCCGCCCGCGACGGTAGCCGTGAAGGACACCGAACCGGTCAGCGGCACGGGGGCCGAATCGGTCGCGGTGACCGTCACCTGGTAGGTGCCGGAGGTGCTCGCCGCCGGGGTGCCGGAGATGGCACCGGTCGAGGTATTGAGTGTTACGCCGGCTGGGAGCAAGCCCGAAGTGAGGGCGAACTGATATGTTGACGTACCCTCGCTCGCCAGTACGAGGTTGTTCGTACCAGCCCAGGGGACCCCGACCGTTCCGGACAACGCGGTCGGAGGACGCACGCGCAGTCGCGGGGTCACCCAAATGCTGACGCCCGACTGGCTGGTCCGGCTGTTGGCCGTCACAACCACCGGCAGTTGCACCGGGGCGGTCAAATTTGCGATCGAAGTGCCGACTGTATTGGTGAAGGCAGCGGTGCCGTTGATCGGTAGTTTCGCATTGATCTGGTAGAGACCAGCGATCCCGTCGGGAACGAACCCAGCGTAGGTAATCGTCGCGGCCCGTCCTCCGATAGTCACCGACGGGCTGTTGGCGGACCCCGAGGCGATACATGGAACCAGACGATCGGTATTGAGCAAGACGGTCTGCAGAATCGATCCGTCAATCGAGAGCAACGAGGTACTCGCGGCCGTGTTTAACGAGGTGAGGTAGCTGGCGGTGGACACGCAGTCGGTGCCCCAGGTTGGATTGCCCGAAGTTCCCGTGCTCGCGTTGTCCGCACCCGTACTCGGCGCACCCAGGCCAGTGAGGTACAACTGAATCGTGTCGGAGGTGCCTCCGCTGACGGTGCCAGCGTTCGTGCGCACCGCAGCCGGGTTGGCTTGGGTCACTACCGCCCAGCGCGAATCCAGCACCGCGCCGTCGCCTTGGCCGTTCGACCCGACGGTAAACATGCCCGGGTTGGTTGCGGCAATCGTCAGGGCAAACGGTGCGCCTATTCGTTGAGTCGTACCGGTTGCATAACCGAAGCTCACCACCATATCGACGTTCGAGCCGATGCTTGCCGACAGAGCCGCCGGTACCATGACATTGATCTGGTTGTTGGTCGCAAATAGGATTGGCGCGGTTGCAATGACGACAGGAGGGGTAGCCTGCGTCTGGAAGGTGACCACGAGATTGCGCTGCGTCGCGCCCGGCGCATCGGGGCTGATCGTCCGGGGGAAGGTTAACGTCGTTGCTTCCGCGGCGCCGTAGAGCACCTGGGAGCTGCTGCAACCCGTACCGCCCGAGGTGCAGAAATTCGTACCGAAGATCGAGATCATGTCATACGGCGCGATCGTCTGCAGTGAAGGGGGATTGACTTGCAGGTAAGCCGAGGCGCTCGTCACCGCCTGCACGATCGGGTTGTTCCCAATCGACAACGTGGCTTGGCCGGATGGAGTACTGCAAGCGCCGCTGACCGGGTTACAAATTCCAATCACCACCGAACCGCCCGTACCGGTCGGCGAGAACGGCAAGGCCGCGTCCGCCACGGCTGGGGCGATGATCGTCAGGATGATGTTCGAACCATTCACTACCGTCGAGGTAATGTTTGTGTTGGTCACGAGGGAACCCGAGGACACGATGCCCACCTTGGTCCGCAGCGCCGGATCGGTGCCGGTGATGAAGCCGGAACCCGTCAATACGGCCGTAAAAGTGGTGCCCGAAGCCGCGGTTGGCAGGCTCGCCGGGCTGATTCCGCTGACGGTTGCGCCAGCCGATAACACGTTTACATTGATAGTCACGACGATCGTTTGGGCCGGGCTGCCCCAGGTTAACGTAGCCGTGCCGGTCAATACGCTTCCGGGAACCGCCGCCGCAAACAGGAGTTGGTCGAACGTCACCGGAATCGGCGTGCCAAAGCTGTAGGCCAAACCGCTGAGCTGGCTCGCGGTGACAATCGGAGCCAATTTGCCGCCCGTCACCAACGTATACGGGATCGGCGAATCGCTCGAAACCGCCGTGATCAACATCGTGGGCAAGGCTTGGCCAACCACCCAATTGATGGTGCGCGTCGTGCCTTCCGAAACCGTCAGCTTCGGCGCCGGGTTGTTTACGGATAGACTAACCGGCAGTGACAGATCACCAAAATTGGCGACCCGCAATCGAACTGTCGCGCTATATGTGCCTGCCGCGAGGGTATCGGCCACCGTCGTCGAACTGAACCGTAAGCTGCGCGGCGCCGAGCCGTTCACCGAATCAACCGTCAGCCAAATCGGCAGGGTGGTCGTGTCCACCGTAAAGAACGGGGTACCCGAAGAGGCACCGATGAGAACATCCGCCTTGCCGGCGGTGCCGGATCCCTTCACATAAGACATGGCTGCCGAAGTCGGCAATGCCGTCAACGGAGTCGGAGCCAGCACCCGCAGCGTTACCGGAAGCACCCTGGTCGGAGCTGGAGCGTTCAACAGCGTTACTGTCGTCGAATTCGTTGTTCCGACGGCAAAACCACCGCAACCTGCCGTCGCTACCACGCTAATCGACGCCGGGGTCGTGGCATTCGCGTTGCGCGCCGCCAGAGACGTCACCGTCGCCCAGGCTTGCCCTGTTCCACTTGCGTTACCGGTCGTGTCGATCGTAAACGGCGTGCCGCCGCTTGCCAGCGTTACCGCTGAGGCAATCGAGGTGGTCTGCGCCGGACCGGGGGTGTAGGTGCCACCGTTCAATACGCAAGTCAACGCCAGCGAAGTCGGTGTCGGGGTCAGGGGAGTCGTCGTCGCCGTCACTGCAAACGCGATCGTTACCGTCGCGCTCAGCGTCGGGCTAGAGCCATATGCGAACCGGAACGTGACGCTGTTGGTTCCCGCGGTGGCTCCCGCGCAGCCCGCTACCGCATTCACCGTAAACGTCACGCCAGCCGTCTGGTTGGCCGTCGTCAACGACGCCGTTGTCGGGGTCACTACAATGCCAGGGGGTAAGGTACCCAGAGAAACCGGAATTGCTGCGCCGCCAGCGGCAATCGTAGTCGCTGGTTTCACCACCACAGTCACCGCCGTTCCCGGGCCGGACAAACTGCTACAAGTTAAGTTGATCGACGCGGGCAATGCGGTAACCTGCGCTTGCGCCCCGCCCGTCGTGAATAAAGCCAGAAGCACGAACATCCACACCGGCCAAGAGGGCGTCCATAAGGCCTCAACCCTCAAGCGGCGAATCATATTCAATGGAATTCTCATAGATAACATCCTTTTTGTTGACATCGATTCAGCGCCATCAAGCCGCAAGAGGCCGATGTTTCACTGCCATCGCGAACCATATCGGCGCGCCGGTATCGAACATGAAGAATGTTTTTCCCCTTCCAGGAGTTGCTTCGTTACCTTGAAAAGAAAAAAGCGGAACGGTGCCATCTAAGGCCTCCGTCCCGCTCTTGTCCGCAATAAAGGCTGATGATCGGCTTACTTCGCCAATTGATCCTCCAGCCATGGTAGAAATAACCGCAACACGCTCCGGCGAATGATCAATACCTGCGTGCTTGTTTCCCCCGGATTGGCGACCCCCATCGCGATCACCAACCGATCGTTTCCCATCCGTCTCACCCGCACCGGCCACTGCCGATCGGTTTCGCTCGGCCAGTAGTAAGTCTGGGTACTCTTAACCGGTAACAAAGCATCTACGTTGACTGCGAAATGGAAGTTCCGGGTCACGCTCACTAACTTCCCGTCTTCTCGCCGAAACATCAGCAAATGGCTGAAATCATGTTGGTCGAGCACGTCCGTCTTGTAGTACCACGTCAGATAGCCGGGGCTGGCGTCGCCGATCTGCACCGGTGCCCCCATCCCCCGAGTCAACTGCTCGGTGCTCTCGTCGAGCGTATACCGCATTAATTCTCCCACCGGGAGAAGCGTCTGCCCGGCTAACAGCCCAGCCAACACCCCTCCCAGCAGGACAAAACGAACCCAGCTCATTTGCCTACCGTCTGCGGGAAGCGGCTCGACTTCAGCAAGTCAACCAGCTTGTCCGCCTCGCTCGTATCGGTGCTCAACGCCGCCGCCATCTTGAAGAAGATGTCGGTCTGGTGCATGTAGCCCGTGAAGAGCAGCGCGCCCGGACCCTCGGCCGTCACCGGCACGCTGGAACCGGTATGGTCGCCGGTCCGGAAGCCCACCGAGAGACGCCGCAAACCAGCGCCCGTGTTCACCGGATAGCCCGTCGCCGCATCCATCCGATACGCCGGCGAACCAAAGTAAGTGGAGTAGGTGCTGGCCGCCGGATCACTCGCCGAACTCGTGCCTGTGAACGAACTCGGCTGACCCGCGGTCCCTCCGTTGTTCGACGCACCGGTGCTCGTGTTGATGAACGGCAAACCCGCCCGCGCATTGGAATACGCATCGCCGTAAACCGTGAAATCCTGCGGCCCCGCGGGCGTCGTGTAGCTGATCTTCGTGCTCTTGCTCCGGTTCAAATACTCGGCATCCGGAGTGTTCGACACACCAATGATGTGCATTGACTGGTCATGGTCAGCGGTCACGACAACGAGCGTATCCTTCGCCGTCCGCTTCGCCGCCCACGCCCGCGCCACGCCGACCGCCTTGTCCATTTCAATCGTGTCCCAAATCGTACCCGCCGCCTGGTTCGGATGCGATTGCTTGTCGATCGAAGCCGCTTCCACCATCAGGATAAACGGCGATTGCGAAAAGCTCGTCGAAAGGATCTCGATCGCTTTCTCGGTCATCAACTCGAGCATCGGCTGATCGGTGAAGGTGCCGAGATTCGCCATCGGCTCCGAGGCCGGGCGCTCCAATTTCAACTTGTCGTAGGCGACGTCCATGTTCACGTCCGCGGCCGTCGTGATGCCGTTCGAACCCGGCGCGGGCACCGCAGACCCTTTGAACAAACCAATCGTCGGGCGGCCATACTGCAACGCCTTCAGCTCCGTCGCCGTTGTGACGTACCGATAGCCCAAGCCCTGAAATTCCCCAATCAAATTCCGGCGGTCCGGCCGACCCTCGGCCGTGAACGGATCCGCTCCGCCACCGAAAATCACATCGAATGCAGGCGCGCCATTCAACATCGGATTCTCGCGATACTGGCGGGCAATTTCAAGCCGCGTCTGGCGGAAGCCGGAGTAAGCACCCTGCACCGCCGGGGTCGCGTCGGTCACTGCCGCCGTCGTCACAATCCCGGTGCGATAGTTGTACTTCCGCTTCAAATACTGCCACAGGTTCTCCACCCGGGGATTGTCCAAGATGAACGGCTGCGTCGCCGCGGTCGTGATGCCGTTAAAGCGCCACCGGCAATCGGTGCCGTCGGTGAACACGTTCACCGCGTTCAAGAAACTCTTGTTCCCACTCGCCCACGCCGTCCCCGTATTCGCCGAATCCGGCACAATCGAGTCGGTTCCGTAGGTCATCGACATGCCAGAAACAGGCATTTTGTCCATCTCGAGGAGGTTGTCGAAGTAGCCTTCCCGGAAAGAATTCTTGCCACTGGCATCGACAATCGAACGCGAGACCAAGCGCGCCGCGTCCCGATAGGCCGTTCCCATCGCGTCGCCGACGAACAGCACGATGTTCCGCCGCTGGCTGCCCGACATCGCGAACGGCATTACGGAAACCGTCCGTTTGTCCGTCAAGGTCGCCCCGTCCGCCGTCAGCGATACGGTCAGCTCCACGTCGCCCGTGGCTTCAAAAGACTGCAAGTTCGCCCGAACCACAAAGTCCGAGGAGGTGTCGCAATCGAGTTCCGCCTTCACCGGCGCGGCAAACCGCGCGGTCAAGTCAACTGCTCCGGCCGTAACCTTCAGGTTACTCACGGCCGTGGCGTTGCGAACTTCGACGACAAGGTCAACATATTGACCCTGGAGCAGCCGTAGGCGCTCCGGCAGGGCGAACCGCGCCGAGGGCGCTGTCGCTTGGGCCCAGGCGCCAACCTGAGCAATGCTGATTACAAGAAGCAATAATCGAAGGGGATTTAAATTAGACACGAGTTCTCCAGACTGGTAAAGATCTACCGCTTTAGTTTAGGGACGCATTGTTGCGTCGTCGCGAACATCCAGTGTCGGATCCGTTACATTCGTGCCGCCTCAAGTTTTATCGTCACACCGATTTCATCGCCTACGACCACCCCGCCCGTTTCGATCACTTTGTTCCACAGTAAACCAAACTCCCGTCGGCTTAACTTCCCGGTGGCAGTCGCCCCGATCCTCTTCTCTTCCGCCGTCTGTAGCATTGTCACGTCCAACGTAATCGTCCTCGTCACCCCGTGCAAGGTCAAATCGCCCAACAACTTAACCGTCTCCCCGTCCCGCCAAAGCTTGGTACTCGCAAACGTCATCACCGGAAACTTTGCCACGTCGAAAAAGTCCGGCGACCGCAAATGGGCGTCTCGCTTCGGCTCCCGGGTGTCGATCGTGCTGACGTCAATCGTCGCCTCCACTTTACTCACCGTCAGGTTAGCGGCGTCATAGACGACTTTTCCCGTCACCTTGGCGAACTGCCCGCGGATGGTATTCACCATCATGTGCCGAACAGAAAACGAAGCCGCGCTGTGCGCCGCGTCAATCGTATATACCGCCGCGTACTCCGCCGCCGCCATCGGCAACGCCATCGTCAGAACAAGAGACAATTTCACCATTGCGTACTACTATATACGCGCCGCAGGTGGCGACGCGCCCCCGTTGGATGCCTGCTCCGCGCTTGGGTCCATGCCGACGAACTTGGCGTCGCGAAGTATCGCGTCTCCCCCGACGTTTCCGCGCATGGGTCCGTCGTCGCGGAAAAATGCCATAAAATACGGACAAAACCATCCTGGGTCTTTGTTGTCGCCGACCTCGCCAGGATTAAAAGAAGCTTCCGGATCCTTGCCGGCGATCAGGACTTCGTGAGCATCGAAGAATCCGCCCGCATCTACCGCGCCACCCCCGGCGCCAAACTCTTCATCCTCCCTGGCACCGGCTACACGACCTTTCAACACCGCCCCGACTGGCTCAACCCCGCTTTGCGCGTTTTCCTCGATCAAAAATAAATATTCGCTCATAACTTTTTCACCCAACTGCGATAAAATCCATCAAAAGTCTATGCCCGCACTTGTGGTCTCGCTGCTGCTTCTTACCGCCTCCCTGTTCGCGCAATCCAGCGCCGGAGGTGGGTCCATGCAAGGCACCGTCAAGGACTCCACGGGTGCCGTCCTCCCCGGTGCTAAACTCGCCATTCGCCACCTCGATTCCGGACGGGTCACGAATACGGTTGCCAACGCCGAAGGCTTCTTTGTCACTCCCCCACTCAATATCGGAGCCTATAAGGTTCGCGTGGAATTGGCCGGCATGAAGGCATGGGAAGGCGATCTGAACCTCGAAACCGGTCGCGTTGCTGTCATCGATCCCGTCCTCGTCCCCGGCCAAGTCACCGAAACCGTCGTTGTCACCGATTCCATTGCCCTCGTCAACACCACCGACCCCACCGACGCCTCCACCCTAGATTCCCAGCGCATCAAAGAACTCCCCATCAACGGTCGCAATCTGAACACCCTTCTCGCCAATGTCACCCCCGGCGTCGAAGATGCCGACGGCGCCGGGGGCTCCATCCGCGTCTCCGGCCTGATGTCCTATTCGACAGACTATGTTCAGGACGGCGCCGCCGCCAATAACCGCGAATTCGGCGGATCGGCCAATCTCCAGGGCCTCGAATCCATCGGCGAAGTCCGCGTCGAAACAAGTACTTCGTCCGCCAAATACACCCGCCCCACCTCCGTCATCGTCTCGACCAAATCCGGCTCCAATCGCCTCCAACTTGCCGTCTTCGAAACCCATCGCAACAACGGTTTCGGCGTCGCCCGCGCCCGCCAGGACGTTTTCCTCGACGGCCGCCCGTTCCAAACGCCCAAGCTCATCCGCAACGAGTTCGGCGGCTCGGTCGGTGGCCCCATCGTCATCCCGTCTTTCGGCACTAATGGTCAAAAGACTTTCTACAACGGTAAAAACCGCAGCTTCTTCTTCTTCACGCGCGAAGGCAGCGAGTGGGTGCAAGGCGTCACCCGCGATTTCCGGGTCCCCACCGCCGCCATGCGCATCGGCGATTTTTCGGCTCTCGCCGACGCCCAAGGCCGCCGCATCGACCTCTACGATCCCCTCACCACCCGGGCCGAGGAAGCCGCCAACGGCCGCCTCGTCACCGTCCGCGATCGCTTCCCCAACAACCAAATTCCTCTCAATCGCCTCAACCCCTTCACCAAACGCATCTTCGACATAACCCCGATGCCGACCGACATCACTAATCCGATCGCCTTTACGAACCTCCGCATGGCCGTCCCCACCACCGGCTACCCTAACCTCAGCGACACCCCCACCGTCCTACGCGTCGACCATCGCTTCACTGAAAAGGATAGCTTCTTCTTCAAGGTTAACGGCGGAACCCGCCAATCGCACTATCTCGGCACGGCCACCAACAACGGCCCCCCCACCTTGAACAAGGAAGCCAACGTCACCTACAATCCCGTCACGGGCAAGTCCGTCGCCCTCAGCTTGATCCATACCTTTTCCCCGGGCTTTTTCGTCGAAACTCTGGCTAACCGTACCTGGCAGTTCTCGGACACCGTCACCGGCCCCGAGCAGAATAACTGGTCCAAGGAGTTCGGTCTCCCCAATCCCTACGGCGAAATCGGCTTTCCAAACATCACCGGCACCGGCCTCACCAACTTCAACCTCATCGAAGGCGACAACCGTCGCCAGCTGTACAGCATGATTTCGAACATTGAGCAGAACTACAGCCTCATCAAGAAGCAGCATAGTTTCGCTTTTGGCTTCCGCGCCCATGATGAGAAGCAGCATTTGCTCCCCGATCAAGGAGCCATCTCCGGTTCGGTCACCTATAGCGCCCTCTCCACCGCCCTCGAATCTCCGACCCTCGGCACCACCGTCAACCCCGGCACCACCCCGCAGACCGGCCACGAAATGGCCGCCATGTTCCTCGGCATCGCCGGCCAATACTCGGTCGGCCTCAAACGCGGCATCATGCGTGTCCGCGAGAAGAACTACGGCATGTACGTACAGGATAGTTGGCGCGTTTCCCGCCGCCTCACCCTTACCCCCGGCGTCCGCTGGGATATCAATCCCGCATTCACAGAGAAAGATAACCAGCTCACCGCTTTTGACCTGAAGAGTAAGTCCATCCAACTCCCCGAGCCCCTTCAGTATTACTACGACCGTGGCTTCACCACCCCCACGGTTGTCAATAATTTTGAGCGCGTCGGGGTGTCGTTCAAAAGCTCAGAGGAGCTCGGCAAGCCCAAACAACTATTTCCTTCGAACTACTTCGACATCGGCCCCCGGCTCGGCTTCGTCTACAGCCTCACCGAAGGCAACAAGCCCCTCGTCATCCGGGGCGGTTACGGCCTATACATCTCGGCCGTGCCGATGCGGACTCTCCTTGCCCAGTTCTCTTCGCTCGCCCCTTTCCGCGCAAACTACACCTACAATCCCAACGCCGCCGCCCAAAGCCCTGACGGCATTTTGAACTATCAGATTCGCAACGTCCCCGACACCTATACCGGCATCAACAGCGCGAGCGTGATCGACATCAACAACCCCACCTCTCTCGGTCGCGGCCAAGGCGTCGTGGGCATGGACGGATCCCAGCCCAGCCTTCGCATCCACGAATGGAATCTTGCCCTCGAGAAGCAACTCGCCTCCTCCACGGTGATCCGCATTACGTACAAAGGCAAACACGGCGTCAACACCGACCAGCTTTTCAACATCAACCCCCAGGCTAATGACTACATCTACTACTTAACTACGGGCCGTCCGACCCCCGCCGGCGAATTCTCCGGCGTTCTCCGCCGCCCGTTTGATCAGAACGCCTACACGGATATCCGCATCCTCCAACGCACCGGCTTCATCAATTCGTCCACTTGGGCCCTCGAATTCGAACGCCGCTTCAAAAATGGCCTCGGCTTCCAAGCCTTCTATACGCTTACCAACTCACTCCGCCTAGCCGGTAACTCCTTTCGCGACGATCAGGCCTCGGCTGTTTCCGCCTACTTACCCGGCACCGTCCCGACCGATTTTAAGGCACTCAACCGGTTCCTCTTTTACGACCGCGATACCGGAGTGCCCAAACACCGCATCCGCTGGAACTGGAGCTATGATCTCCCCTTCGGTAAGGGCAAGCCTATCTTGCGGGGTTCCAGAGGCCTAATGCAGGCGCTCATCGGTGGCTGGCACATGCGCGGCACCGGCACCGTCGTTAGCTCCTGGTTCGCCATGCCCACCGGCGACTGGGGCGAAATGGGCAAGTTCGAAGTCTACCGGAATAAGCAGAAGATCCTCGACTGCCGCGCTACTCCCGAACTCTCCTCCAACGACAAGGACGAGCGTTGTATCGAGGGCTATCTCTGGTTCAACGGCTACATCTCAGAGCGGTACATCAACAGTCGCAACTCCGCTGGTCTCCGCAACGGCGTATTCGGGCTCCCGGAGAACTACAAGCCTGCTCAGAAGCCTATCAACCCATGGCCGAAGGGCGGTAAGCCCACCGATCCCAACAATGCCGACTATGACACCGACTTTGTCTACCTGCCGCTCCAAACCGGTGCCGTTGTCCGCGCTAATTACGATACCGGCTTGCACCCGTGGCGCAATCAGCAGCGCCTGGGCCCATTCAACTGGACCATGGACTCCTCACTCGGCAAATACTTCACCATTAACGAACGCGTTCGTTTCCGCTTCAACGTCGATGTTTTCAACGTGTTTAACGTACAGGGCCTCGTCACGCCTAACGCCGAAGGAATCTCCAGTCTCGCCAGCTCTTACGCCGGCTTCGGCATCCGCCCACGCCAACTTCAGCTCCTCGGTCGCTTCGAGTTCTAACGGATTCCAAAGAGCGTGCCATCGCCTCGCAGATAAATCGTGCCGCCGGCGATCGCCGGCGAAGCCAGGAACCGCTCGCCCAACTCATTCTTCGCCAGCACCTCCGCTTTACGCCCGGCCCGGAGCACAAACATCTCCCCCGTCTCACTCAGCAGGTAGATCTTCCCATCGGCTGCGACGGGCGAAGCAAAAAAGATTCCGCTCAGCCGTTCTTTCCACACTACCTTTCCCGTCTCCGCTTCCGCGCAGGTCACGACTCCCACCTCGTTCGTCATGTACAGTAACCCTTCGTAATAGACAATTGACGGCACGTAGGAGCCGCCATTCGGCATCCGCCACCGCATATGGCTCGCGCTCACATCCCCCCGGCCCCCCGGTCGCAGCGCCAGAATGTCGCTGTTCCGATATCCCCGGCTCAAGTAGATTGTGCCGTCATGATGCACCGCCGACGGAATCGGCGTTTGTCGTTCACTCCCCGCGAACCACAGTAAGTTTCCGTCCTTAGGATCATAAGCGTCAATGCGTAGGTCGGAATTAATCAGCAACTCGTCCCCCTTTGGCCCCGCTACCACCACCGGCGTACTATGCGAAACCCGTCCCTTCCCCCGGTCCACCCGCCACCGCACCTTCCCTGTCGCCCCGTCCAATGCCAATAAATATGCCCCGGGTCGATGATCACAGAGCAAAAGCAACATCCCCTGATACAGTGTGGGAGAGCTGCCATGCCCCCAATTGTTCATAAATGAGCCCTGTTCCTGGCCCAAGTGCCGCGTCCAGGCCAGCTTCCCTGCCATGTCCAGAGTAATCACCTGCCCATTGCCGAACCAAGCGTAAATCCGCTTTCCATCCGACACTGGCGTCGGTGTCGCCAGATTATGTTTTTCGTGTAACTCCGGCCGCTCCCCCGTCGCCGGCGTTCGATACTCCCATGCCCGTTTCCCATCTCCCCGCCGAAACGCCTCGACCACTAACAATAACTTCCCGCCGGGCTCCGGTGCCACGCTAATGGCGTTTTCCCGACCCGCCAACGCCTTGTCATCCCGAGCCAGCCGCGGGTCGCTCCCGTTGCCCGTCTCGTAGCTGCCCACCTGCGACGTCAGAATCACCAAGTCGCCGACGACAATCGGCGACGACGTCCCCCGCCCCGCCAGCGCCGTCTTCCACGCCACGTTTTTCGTCGCGCTCCACTCCGTGGCCAAACCGGTCTCCGCCGAAACCCCCTGGCTGCCGGGGCCCCGCCATTGCGGCCAGTCCGCCCCTGCGAGCACGTTCACGAAAAGTGCGGCCAATGCGATCCTACGGGTACTCATCGTCGCCAGTATATCGACTAACGCAGCGTCAATTCGTATGTCTTGCTGGACTGGCCCGCCACGGTCACCACCACCGGATGCCGCCCGGCGGTCAACCCCTCCGGCACCTGGACGTTCACCTGATAGACGCCGCCCAGCAGTCCCGGCGCCCCTCCGGCAAACTCGACCACGGCATCCCTTCCGCCGATCTTCACCGAAACAGCATTGGTCGTCGGTAGCAGCGTCTCGGTCGGCACAAACTCGCCAATCGCCAGCGTGCCTGCCAACGTTCCCAATCCGGTGGCATACAGGATCACGCCGCTCCCGTTCTGCACGCCCGCGAACACCCCCGGAGTCGCGGTCAGCACCCGCATCGGCAGGGGATGAATCAACTGCAAGCCTTGCCACGTGAAATACAGCAAAAACGAGTTCCCCGCCGGTGCCGTCACTGGCGTCGCCACGGTCACTTGCTGATCGTTCGAATACACCACCGGCAGCGTCGTCCCCGTCAGGGCGGATTGCGGAATCGTCCCCGAGAAGTTTCCCAGCACCAGCGCCGGGTAGGGTGCTGGTTGACCTCCGGCGCGCAGCGAGCCGTCCAGAATCAATCCCTGCCCCTCGGCCGGGCCCAGCCCCGTTCCGAACAGAGTCACCAAATTCCGCGGTGAAATCGTGTTGGCGTACTCATAGCTGGCAGCGTTCACCACGGCATTCACCTTCGGTTGCGGCGTCCAGTGACATTCCTCGGGGCCCTCGAAGCGATAGAAGCCGCCGTCTGTAAAGTGCACAAATACGTTGCCCCCGCCGGAGGTAACATAGTCCGGCGTCAGCACCGTCTCCAGCCATTCAATCTGCCCTGGCTCGCCTCGAAACAAGCGTCCCGCGGCCAAAAAATACGGCGGCGCCACCGACGCGATGGGCAAAAAGCGGAGGCCCGATCGCAGTTCGCCCACGCCAGTCGGCGAGAGCCGAAGCGCACTCCGGAAATTCGTCGCGTTCCCCACAATCGCCACCGCCGTTCCGTCCGCCAAACGGTTCATCGAGTTCAACCCCGGAATTACGAACTGGCTGACCGTCTGGGTCGCCCGCGTCCACACCGAAACTTCGACCGTCAACACGCCGCCCGTGGGCGTGGCTGCCGCTGAGTTCCAGTAAATGTTGCCCAACTCATCTGTTGTGATTCGTTGCAGCGTATTGAATGAACCCAACGGCGCGTAAATCACCGGTTGGCCGTCCGCTGTCTTCAATTCCGCCACTTTTCCGTCGGTCCCCACCACCAAAAGGCGTCGCCGGTTCACGTCCACCACGACGATCCGCCCCGCGCCATCCACCGTGAACGTAACCAAACCGAAAATGCTCAAGCCCGTCGCCGACTTGCCGTCGGCGTCGCCAGTATCGGTCCCGCCCCCCACGATGAACCGCGCACTCTGCCCCGCTCGCGCCTCCACAATCCCACTCTTGCCGTCGATCGAAGCCGAGTACAGCAACGAGTTATTCCGGGCGAGATACAGCCCAAACGGTGGCGCTTGGCCGTCCGCGGTAGCCACCACCGGTGCCCCCGCCAACACCGTTTGCACCCGGTTTGCCAGCCGCAGCAGGGGATTTCGTTGGTCCGGTCTCGCGGAGCCCTCAAAGTATAAATCGCCGTTCGAACCCACCGCCCGCGGTGTTCCGGTGAACGGCGGATAAGGTGCCGTTCCGGTGTCGAAATTGGCATCTGGACGCAGAGGAAACACCCGGTTCGCCGTCGCCGCCGCCGGGGTCCCATCGGCCAATGAAAGAACATTGATCGTCGTATCGAAATTCGTATTCACCGTGCGAATGATGCCGTCCGGCGTCAATCTTCGAATGTGTCGCCCGCCCAAATCCCGCAGCCACAAGCTCCCATCTCGCAGCGGAATTACCTGCCGGGGATTGGATAGCGCCGCCTCGGTGGCCGGTCCGTTATCCCCCGTCAATCCCGCCGCCGCCGCAATCCGCGGAGACCCTGCGATCGTCCGCACCGTGCCGTCGCCGAATCGCTGCCGCAGACGGTTGAATCCATCGATGATCAGGAGCGTACCGTCGCCTGTAAATGCAATATTGACAATTCCGCCCAGGTTCACTTCTGTCGCTTGCCCCGCCTCGCCATTGAACCCCGGTCGCCCCGATCCCGCCACCGCTTCAATTTGTCCGGCCACGATCTGAAACACCCGTCCCACGGCTACGAAGTGCACGACGCCGCTCGGAGAGATCGCCAACTGCGTTACGTTGGCCAGCGGAGTCTCCAACGCCGGCCCGGATCCCATCGTCTCTGCCCGTAATCCCGTCCCGGCCAAGGTCCGCATGCGGCCGTTCGGGTCAATCCGGCGAATCCGACTCGCTGAGTCAAAAAGATGGGCCAATCCATCCGCCGAGACCGCGAAGACAGTGGTCTGAAATGTTTGCGATTCCGTTGCCCGCTCGCTTTCTTCAATCTTCAACGGCGGCTGCGCTGGACTCAACGGGACGAACCGGCATTCTTGCGCGAACCCCGCGCTCATACAAAGGAATAAGACAATCGGACGCATGCAGACTCCCCACGATGATAGCGCTTCAGGGAAACCGACCGAAAAGGGTGCGACCCTGCGCGACACTCGCGACACGCAGGGCCAGTTGTAGCAGCCAACTTCGGATCACTTATCGATCGGTAAGAGCCACCACTCCCGGCAGTTGTACTCCGCCGAGGAATTCCAGTGACGCGCCGCCACCGGTCGAAACGTGAGAGATCTTGTCGCTCAGGCCCGCCGTTTTGATCGCCTTCTCCGAATCGCCGCCCCCGACGATCGAGATCGCATCGGAATCGGCCACCGCGTGCGCCAACGACATGGTTCCCACGTCAAACGGCTTCAATTCGAACACGCCCATCGGGCCGTTCCAGATGATCGTCTTCGCGGTCTTGACGACTTCAACGTAGGCGGCAATCGTCGCCGGGCCAATGTCCAGCGCCATCTTCCCGTCCGGAATCACGGTCACCACTTCGTTTTCGGCACCGGCCTTGAACTCCGCAGCAACTACGTGATCGGTCGGCAGCATCAGCTGATTGCCGGCCTTCGCCATCAGGTCCCGTGCGAGGTCCAGCTTGTCGTCTTCCACGAGCGACTTGCCGATCGGCTCACCCGCCGCCTTCAAAAACGTATACGCCATCGCCCCGCCGATCATCAGCCGATCGACCACCTTCAGCAGGTTCATGATCACTTCGATCTTGTCGGAAACCTTGGCACCGCCGATGATCGCCACGCAGGGCCGTTCCGGGTCGGTCGTCGCTTTGCCCAAGTAGGCCAACTCTTTATCCATCAAGAGGCCGGCCGCGGCCTCGGGAACGAACTGAATCATCCCGACCGTCGAGGCATGCGCGCGATGGGCGGTGCCGAAGGCGTCGTTCACATAAACATCGCAAAGGCTAGCGAGTTGCTTCGCGAATACGGGGTTGTTCTCTTCTTCCTCCGCGTGATACCGAAGGTTCTCCAGCAGCAACACTGCGCCCACGCCGGGCTTCAGCGCTTCCACTTCCGGCCCGACGCAATCAGGCGCCATCACCACCGGTTGCCCCAGCAGTTCCGCCAACCGAACCGCCACCGGCGCCAAGCTCATTTCGGGATTGTTCATCCCCTTCGGGCGGCCAAGGTGGCTGGCCAGAATCAGCCCGCAGCCCTGGGAAAGAGCGTATTGAATCGAGGGCAGGGAAGCCTTGATGCGCTTATCGGAGGTAATCTCCTGTCCACCGTTCGTCAGCGGGACGTTGAAGTCCACGCGCATGAAAACGGTCTTACCCTTCAAATTGAGGTCACGAATAGACAATTTAGCCATATAAATCGGTTAGAACTCCGAGCGTAGCACGTCGAACATCATCCGGACTCCGGTATAAAACTGGTCCAGTGGAATGCGCTCGGAATCCGAGTGCATCGTCGCCAAAATGTCGGCCGGCAACACGAGCGGCGTAAAGCCGTAGGCGGGCAAGCCCTTTGTCCGAAACTTCGTCGAATCGGTGGAATACGGCACCAGCATGGGCGTCACTTCCGCCTCCGGATGGTACTTCAAGATCACCGTTTTCAGCGCCCGAAACAAGCCCGTTTCATAGTTCGAAGTTCCCGGGTCTCCCGGCGGCGTGTTCGTCACTTCCAGCTTGATGCGCGGATCGTTCATCCGCGCCTTTATATCGCTGATGAATTCATCGGCGTTTACCCCGGGTAGGAGCCGACAGTCCAGCGTCGCCTCGGCCGCCGACGGGATCACGTTGATCTTCGGCGGATCGCCCACCCCACTGCGTAGCGTCGTCAGCGTCATCGTATTGCGCTGAATCGCCGACGTGAACTTGCCCGCCGCAAACTCACCGCCGCTGGCCGTCCGCATCGCCTCCACCACCGCATTCGCCTTCGCGCCTTCGGGCAGCGCCATTGCTTTGGCTACCGCGGTCAGCAGAATCATATTTGCGTTGTCCGGGTTGGGCTGTGAGCCATGCGCCGCCGTGCCCGTCGCCCGCAGACGAATCCACAACGGCTGCTTCTCGGCCACTGAGATCCCATACACCAGCTTTCCCTGCCGAAACACGTCCCGCGTGCCCAGCCCGCCTTCGTCGAGAACGTACTCCGCGTCGATGTCCGCCGCATGATTTGCCAGCATCCATCGCACGCCCAAGTCCCCGCCGGTCTCCTCATCGCACGTGGCCAGCATCACGATCTCCCGATCCGGCACAATGCCCAATTTTTTCATCGTGATCATCCCGATCATGTGCATCACACCGATGCCCTTCATATCGAGCGTTCCGCGGCCCCAAATGAAGCCGTCTTTCACCGCGCCCCCAAACGGGTCCACGCCTTTCCAGGCGGCCCGGTCCACGGGTACCACGTCGAAGTGATTGAGCAGCAGTAACGGCTTCTTCGCTTTGCTCTTGCCCGGCAGTCGTGCCACCAAGTTAATCTGGTGGCCGGTTCCCGCCTGATAGGTCTTGACGGCGATGCCCGCCGCCTCAAACTCCCGTTTTATGAACTCCGCCGCCGCGCGGGTATCCGCCGGCGGGTTGATGCTCGGAATCTGAATGTAACGCTGTAGCACGCTCAGCGCGTACGGCTCGACGACGGTCCAATCCGGTTCCGCCGCCGTCATCGGCAGAGCAAGCGGCAGCGCAAGCGCAATCAGGAAGATGGATTTCATTTATGAGACTCCGGTACGTTCGAAAGTTCAGGGGTAAGGCCAACGAGTTTATAGGCTTCCAGTAGCGCGCCCATCGACGGGGCATACCGAGGAGGAACAATTAAATTGCCCTCTACGACGGTCAAAAACTTGGTGAAATGATCGCGCAAAATCTGGCATAGCCACACGCCGCCGATCGGTGACACCGGCACTTGGTCGCCTTCCTTAAAAAGCTGATTCCGCACCGCCATCGCCAGCAGGGTGAACTGCCTTGCCATGCGAGAAAGAATATCACCCGCAATCCGGTCGCCGTCCTTGGCGGCCTGGTCCACCATCGGGGCAAACGTCGCAATGCGCGATCGCGGATACTCTTCGGTGTACCAAAGGTGCATCAAGTCGTTAATGTCATGCGCCCCGGTCGCCGCCAGCAATCGATCGTGCAGAACCGTTTTTGCGCCCCAGCCTTCGTGGTGCCGCAGCGCCGCCCGCAACGCTTGGCGAGCGATGTCGAACGCCCCGCCTTCATCGCCGAAGATATACCCCCAACCGCCCGCCCGGGCGATCCGCCCCACCTCATCCCGCCCAAACGAAATTGACCCCGTTCCGCCAATTACGATGATCCCCGGGCCGCCCCCCGTCGCGCCCGTTAAAGCGATCATCGCGTCCGTCGTGACGTGCATCGCGTCTGTGGCCAGCATCTGGCGCAGGATATCTTCTTTATCCGCCGGCCCGCCGCTAAAACCCAAACAGGCGCTGGCAAAACGAACCGTCGCCGGGTCCAGCCCGGACCGTTGGCAAGCGAGCGCGACGGAGCCGCCGATCACCCGCGCAAACTTCTCGCGGCCTTCTGCCGCGGACTTCACATGGTTGCAAGGTCCGTCGGTGCCGCGGCCGAGAATCTCGCCTTGCGCGTTGCCGATCACGGCAATCGTGCTAGATTGGCCGCCGTCGACGCCGAGATAGAGAGGTGTGGATACGTTCACGATTACTTCCTTATCTTTTGAATTTCATGGTTAGCCAGGATGCGGTACAGCCGCATGGTGCCCCGGGTGCCAATTTCTTCAATGCCCCACGAGTCCCGGCGATTCTGAAGATCGGCGAACCAATATTCCCCGGCCTCCGCCGCGATGTACTGCACGTTGCGGACTAACAGCTCTTCCATCGCCGCCCGCCGTAAACCCAACGGCGGAGGCACTACGCGACGCTCGATTTTGGCATCGGGAATTCCATCCAATACGATTCCTTCCCAAGGTTGATCCGGACTCGACTCCAGCACGACTTCATCGACCGTGAGCGGGCTGCCCAGGTCCATCGAAAGGCCGTCCCCCTTCCGCCACGGCACGTCCGCGTGCCAGCGCGTGGTCAGCGAGTTATCAAACGCCAGCGATGCCTGCTCCCCCGCCGAATCGGCATGAACCCGCCAATGAGGCGAACGGGGCAATTCCGCTCCCTGATGGAAAATTCGCATTTCATGCACGCTCCAACGAGCGTCGGGCCAATCGCGGTTCACCGCCACCCGAACCAGCGCCAGCGGCCGCGCCGAAAACGTGTAGCGGACCTGCACCGTCGGCTTCCGATCTTCCCGCAAAGCGTTGTGAATGGAGTGGGCCAGAACCTCGCCTTGAGCCGACTGAAACGCGACGACGATCTCCGGGCTGCAGTATGCCTCGGCGAGCTGTTGGAACGAGTATACGCGCCGACCAGCCGGCACGTGCGCATCGATCAATCGCGTGATCGGGTACGTCGGCACCTGTGCCGATAAAAACGCCTCTTCCGACTTCACCCGCAGTGCCTCGCGCCATACGATTTTATCGAGCCGCCAGCCGTACTTATCGCCGTAGAACTTGATCGAAGTTGGCCATGACAGCACCGCATGAATGGCCACCCCCGCCAACACCAAGCGCGGCCACGGCAGCATCGCCAACGCCAAGGCGAGGAAGGGAAGTCCTGGCAGCAAAAACCGCGTGCCGATGTTTGTGAAGTAGGTTGCGGTGAAAACAACCCAAGCGAGCATCAACCGCCGCCCCACCGCATGCCGCAGCGATAACAACGCCAACGGTGCCAACAGAAACACCGGCCCCAGCCGACCCGCCAAGTTCGCCCCGCGGAAGGTGACTTCAAACGGAATGGCCCAAAGTGAAGGTAACGCGTACCGCGCCATCCCGGCTTTATACTCTTTCTCGAACCATTGGTGAATGTATGGATTCGGGAACCACGCATTGAAAAGCGGAGCCACCGGGTTGTTCCACCAGATCGTGTTCCGAATCATCCAAGGCGCTATGAACACCGCCGCGCAGGCCGCAACGACCAACACTGGTCGCAGCTTGCGCTCTTTCCAAAACACCCACCCCAACGCAAACGGCACGCTGACTGCCAGGGTGTATTTCACTCCATAACTGAAGCCGACCAACGCCCCGATCACGAGCAGCACCCCCCCCTCGCGAGTCTCATCCCACCGGTCCAGCAGCGCAAACACCGCAAAAACCACCGTCGCCGCGGCTAGGTCGATATACGCGCTTACCCCGTCGATGCCAGCCACCGGCGCCAGAAAAACAAGCAACGCCGCCGCCACCCCCGGGATCGGCATGCCCCGGCGCCGCGCCCAGTTCAACATCATCCAAGGCAGCAGAAAAAGAAAGGTGCAATGCACCAGCGCAGCGGACGAATGGCGACCAATCGAGAACGCCGAAACGAACAGCATCTCGATTCCTTGGCTCAACGCGGCATAGAGATTTGTATGGACCGGGACCATGCCGCGCTCGCGGTAGTAGCGCGCTACCAGGCCCAGGTGATAGGTACTGCCGTCCGGGCTGATCTCCGGCGCTAACGCGTTCGAAAGGTAGAGCAGCCCGAACAATCCGCCCACCACTCCAACGCTCCAGCGCAGCCACCGCGGCAGCGGAGCGAAGCGTTCCGCCGGCAACTTCAGAGCGCCCATACGCCAAGCCACCAGAAGCAGCACGGCGGGCAAACCGAGGAAGATGCCTCGATAGTAAAGATGAACAATCCCGAGGAAGAAGATCACCAGCGAGTAAGCCGCGGCCCCCAACAGGAACGAAAATGCGATCGCTTCATCGCGCGTGCCGCGAATGTCCAGACGGCTCCAAAGCATCCGGCCCAGGGCGTAAGCCCCGGTCACCGTGACCAGCCAGCCGAGAGAAATGTAGAGAATCAGGCCCATTATTTGACGAATCCCGCGTTCTCCAAAATCATGCCAAGTCGCGCATTATCCGCCTCTGCGACAAACACTTTGTCCACCTCAAGCCGGACAATTGTTTCCTCTTTGAGATTCAACAGCCCGGCCGGAACCGGCCAGCGAAGTTCATGGCGTCCCGCCGGCAGGTTCGCCGCCGTGGCGATCAGTTGGTCATTCACGAACACCCGCAAGGTCACCGGTCCCGTCTGCTGCCAAGTCGCTTCCGGCAAAGCAAACGCGGTTTGAAACGACCACCGACCGGCCTCGATAACGACGAACTTCAACGTCGGCTTCTGATTGGTCCACCGCCAAACCTCGGTGCCCGATCCCGCCAAAACATCCGCCACGACATACTCCGACGCCTGGCGGTCTCCGAACGTCATAAAACTGCCCACCCCGACCGGCTCCGTCTCCGGCCGCCCCGTCCGCTGGGTCGGTATCGAGTACCACTGAGGCACAGGGGTGCAGCTGCTCAAAAGCAACACGGCGAAGATCCCAGCCTTCATGCCACCTTATCCTCTGACGTGCAAACGTCCGCCAGCCGACACGCGCCGCAGCGGGGCTTTCGCGCGACGCAGGTCTGGCGCCCAAAGTGGATCAACTGATGCGAAAACTGGATCCAACGGCTCTGCGGAAGAATTTTGATGAGGTCCTTCTCGATCTTCTCCGGCGTCATCTCGCGCGTCAAATGCAGCCGCTGCGAGATCCGCGAAACATGCGTATCGACCACGACCCCGCTCGCGATGCCGAAGCAGGTACCCAGCACGACGTTCGCCGTCTTCCGCGCCGCCCCCGGCACCGTCAGCAGGTCGTCAATGTGCCGCGGCACCTCGCCGCCATAGGCCGTCAGAATCCGCTGCGCCGCCCCGATGATGTTCTTCGCTTTGTTATTGAAAAAACCGGTCGAATGCACGAGTGTCGCCACTTCGCCCAACGGGGCATGCGCCAGGTCGGTTATCGTCGGATATTTGGCGAACAGCCCCGGCGTCACCATATTCACGCGTTCATCGGTACACTGCGCCGACAGAATCGTCGCCACCAACAACTCCCACGGGCTGCTGTGATGCAGTGCGCACGTCACGTTCGGATACAGCTCGTCGAGCGTCGCTAGAATCGCTGCCTGCCGCGCCTTCTTCTTTGTCAAGCCACCACCTCTTCGAGCGCGGACCGGTCCCCGAGGGTCCACCGCCACGCCTCCTCCGCCCCATAGCGGCCGCCCAGCCTCAACTTCCCGGCGAGATTCACGTGGTGATAGCGCATGTATAACTCTCCATTCTCGCCCATCAGCGCCACCAACTTGGGTACTCGAACAGGGTGATGACCGAAACCTCGCCCGCCGCCGAGTTTTCACAACTGCGAAACCGCCGCCTGTCGAAAGTGAAGTCCATCACGTTATCCTAACTAGGCTTGCTACCGCGATGGTCACTTTTTCTTTTTGCGCTCCTGCCACACGCTTTGGCGTTGCCCGGTGTTTTCGTCTTTGACGACTACTCTCTGCTCGCTAAGCCGCCGCAATGGGCCGATCTATGGCGTCTCGAACAGACCCGGCCTCTGACTTATCTCTCCTTCCTTCTGAACCAATACGCCGGTGGCTGGCACCTGCTCAACCTCGCCGTCCACCTCACCTGCGTCTGGTTGCTCGACCGCATCGCCAACCGCGTTCTCCCGGCCCATATCGCCTGGGTCGCGCCCTTTTTATTCGCGGTCCACCCCCTCCTCAGCGAGCCCATCCAATACGTCTTCGCCCGTAGCTCTTTGCTCGCCACGCTCTTCTGCCTCGCCGCCTTCTACGCCTGGACCCGCGATCGACCCTGGCAGGCGGTCGCCTGGTTCCTCCCCGCCTTACTCGCCAAAGAAGAATGCGTCGCCTTCCCCTTGGCCCTCGTCCTTTTTCGTCCCGTTTGGCGCCCTATCGCTGCCATGCTCGCCCTCAGCCTCGCCGCCGGCCTTCGTGTGCTGTACGCCACCAAAGTCGTCGCCGGAGCCGGCTCTGGGTTCGACGCGGGCGTCTCTCCCGGCAACTACTTCCTCGCCCAGGGAACGGTCATCTGGAGCTACGTCATCCGCGCCGTCTTCCCCTTTGGCTTAACTCTCGATCCGGCCGCCCCAGTCCTTGGCTTCGAAGCCGGCGTCCTCGGCTGGGCCCTGCTCGCGGTCGCTGCTGGTATCGCCCTATGGCGCGGCCATCCCGCCGGGCGGTGGTTCGTTTTTGGTCTGATCCTCGTCCTCCCCAGCTCGTCTATCCTACCCGCCGCGGACCTCATCGCGTGGCGACGCATGTATCTGCCCATGGCCGCCTTCTGCCTCGCCGCCGCTTACGTCGTGCCCCCCCGCGCCGTCCCCGCCGTCGTCCTTTTCTTTGCCCTCCTCTCCGGAGCCCGCGCCCTCGTTTGGCGCAGCGAAGTCGGCCTCTGGCAGGAAGCCCAAGCCGCCGCCCCCGAAAAGCTCCGCCCCCGCCTCCAACTTGCTCGCCTAGCCTCCCCCGCTGACGCCCTCGCCATACTCGCCGCCGCCGAACTAATAGCACCGGGCGACCCCGCGATCGCATCTGCGAAGGGTGTAGCCTTCTTGCAACAAGGTGACCCCGCCCGGGCCCTAGCGGAGTTTGGCAAGGCGCTCGCCCAGCGGCCCAGCGATCCGAAAGCGATCCTCAACCGCGGCGTGGCGCTCGAAGCCCTCGGTCAATCCGAGGCCGCCCGAGCCGACTTCTTCCGGGCCCTGGGACGCGACCCCTGCCAACCCCAGGCCCGCGAAAACCTGTTGCGATTAGGTGGCACCCCACCGCCATGCGTACCTACCAACTAACCTGTGAAATGCTCGTATCGAAGCCCCTCCCCGAGGTCTACGAGGTCTTCGAAAACCCCTACAACCTGAAGAAAATCACCCCGCCGTGGCTCAGTTTCTCCGTCACGTCGAAAGAAAAAGTCATCATGCGCCAAGGTGCTGAAATCGACTATCGCTTTCGCTGGTTCGTTCTTCCGATGCGCTGGCGAACGCTCATCACCGCCTACAACCCTCCGCACGACTTCGTGGACGAGCAAATGCGCGGGCCGTACGTCATGTGGCGCCATCATCACACTTTCGAAGCCACCCCCGAAGGCACCCTCGTCAAGGACACCGTCGACTACGTCCTGCCCTTCGGCCCACTCGGGGCCATCGCCCACTGGGTCATGGTCGAAGCGCAGCTCCTAATGATCTTCCGTTTCCGCCAAAAATCCCTCAACGAACTCTGGGGCGGGAACGCGAAGATTTCGTCGCCAACTGTGCGTTTGCTGCCCGAACCCGAAGCCCGGGCAGCGGTCGCCGCCGCCGTTACGGTGCGGTGATCACCAGCTTCGCCGTCAAAAACTGCCAATCCGGAATCTCGTAGGCACGCAACTTGGTCGTCGCCGTCCCGGTCCCTTGGGCAATCTCGTACGGTCCCAAAGATTTCACCTTCACTGGAAACTCGACCACTAAATTTCCCTTGGCGTAAAGTCCAACCTTCATCTCCAGACCCGCAATATCCGCCCCGCCATGGTTCACAATCACCATCTGGACGGTTACTTTTTGGTTCTTGTCTTCGCGGATACGGAACCCGGTGACTTCAATATGCTTCGATAACGGGTTCGTTTTCTCGCCATTGGCGTCCATCAGTGTTGTTTTCGCCGTTGCCTCCGATTCCTGCTTCAACCGTGAGGACGGGAGAAGATAGGTATAGGCAAAATAGCCGATACCCAGCAACGCGACCGCTACCAAGGCGACCACCAGAATCGGATTCATTCCCGGCTTAGCCTCGTCGTGTTCCGGATAAGGAGCGTAGGCCGCTTGGGGGGCCACTGGGGGCGTCTGGTATTGTATAGATTGCGGTGTCGGCTGTTGATAAACAGGGGCCGGGGCCGGGATTGGCAAAGGGGCCGACGCGGGAGCCGCCACCGGAACCGCTATCAGCGCCGCCGCGGGTTCCACCGCCGGTGCCGCCGACCGCGGTATACATCGCGGACACACACTCATCGATGGCGATACTTCCGCGCCACATTGCGGGCAGATCCAGGTAAACATATCTCTACATCAGAGTACGACATGCAAGCCATTCAAGTTACAGAGAACATTCACAGCCTCGCTCTTTTTCCCGGCAGCTTCCACCCCATCACCACCGCTCACCTTGAATTGGCGCGCGTCGCCCTCCAACGCGCCGACCGCGTTCTATTCGTCCTTCCCCGCTCGTTTCCCCATAAATCCTACGATCATGTCACCCTCCAGGACCGTCTCGATCTCATTCGGATGGCGATCGACGACCCCCGCATGAGCGCCGGCATCACGGAAGGTGGCCTCTTCATTGAAATGGTCCGGGAATGCCGCCGGCGCCACCCGGGGCTCTACAAAATCTACGTCGCCTGCGGCCGCGACGCCGCCGAACGCATTGTCTCCTGGGATTACGACGGCATCGAACCGATCGACCAGCAACTCCGAGAATACGAACTCCTCGTCGCCGCCCGCAACGGCGATTATCGTCCTCCCCCCCAGCTCGCCGCCCAGATCCACCCCCTGCCTCTCGACCCCGGACTAGACGAGGTTTCCGCCACCGCCCTCCGCGACAAAATCCGCAAAGGCGGCGACTGGGAGCAGTACACCCCATCCGCCATTCGACAACGGGTGAGCGAACTTTACCGCCGATCGTAACCTTTCCCGTTCCCGGAGCTCTCACCGCGCGCCAAAAGCGCTATGACCATAGCTTCTCCTTCGACGGCTTTTACACTTCCCAGGCCGTCGTCCACGGCCAAGCCCGACTCGCCGCCGCCCGTCAGGCAGCTTCTAAATCAAACAGTGTTCTTACGATTTCAGACTTCGTACGAGCCAATGGCCGTCTTCAAGACTACGTCTCCGGGGGACATCCCTTCGAAGGTCGCCCTCGTCCGCCGTCTCGTCAATTTCGACGCCTTCGGTAACCTCGATCTCGACGACCTCTCCGGCTCCGCCCGCGTCATCGTCTTCGTGCAATCACCCCAGCAAGGCGAAGTCCTTGGCGCCGTCCAGCGTCGGCTGAACTAACCTACCCCGGCTTCCCCAAACGTCGCCATGCCCTCGTAGAGCGCCACTGCCGCCTCTAAAATCGGTATCGCCAGCGCTGCCCCCGAACCCTCGCCCAACCGCAAATCGAGATCCAACACCGGCCGTACCCCTAACTCTGCCAGTAACCGCCGGTGCGGCCTCTCCGCCGAAACATGGGAAAACACGAGATATGGCATCACCCGCGGGTCAATCGCCCGCGCCGCTAACGCCGCCGCCGAAGCGATAAACCCATCCACCACCACCGGCATCCCCCGCTCCGCCGCACCCAAGAAAAACCCCGCCATCGTCGCCATCTCAAAGCCCGCGAAAGCCCCCAAGATCCCCATCGCTTCAGTGACCCCCGCATGCCGAGCCAATCCCCTTCCGACGACGTCTGCCTTCCGCCGCATCCCCGCCTCGTCCAACCCCGTCCCCGCCCCCACCGCCTCTTCCGCCCCCACCCCGCAGTAGGCGCAAAGCAACGCGCTCGCCGCCGTCGTGTTGCCAATCCCCATCTCCCCCACCGCCGCCACATCGCAATCCAGCGACTGCGCCAACGCCGCCCCATTTTCCAATGCCCGGTCGACCTGCCCCCCGCTCATCGCCGGGCCCTTCACGAAATTTGCCGTCCCCCGCCCTAACCACCGATCCACGGTCCCCGCGACAGGTACCCCGTCGACCCCACAATCAACAATCAGCTTTTCCATCCGCGCCTGTTTGCACAGCACATTGATCGCCGCCCCGCCCCGCAAAAAATTAGCCACCATCTGCCCGGTCACGGCCTTTGGAAACGCGCTCACCCCCTCCTCGGTCACCCCATGGTCACCGCAGAAAAGCACCATCGTCCGCCGCGCCACTTTCGGCCTCTCCGTCCCCTGCGCCAACGCTAACTGCAATACTAACTTCTCCAACTGCCCCAGACTCCCCGGCGGCTTAGTCAGAGAATTCCATCGCGCCTCCACCGCTACTGTCAACTGACTATCTTCCGTGTCTCGAATGTTATACCGCAAGCGAAATCACCTCTAAGTAATCTTGTTTCATCCCGATCCACTCCCCGCCCACCAGCATCTTCCGTAACACCGCATTCACCCCCGCATGGGCCACAATCGCGCACCCGTCCCCCGGTCGCGCCCTTAGCCAACCTGCCGCCACCCGATTCGCAAAATCGCCCCAATACTCGCCTTTCGGCGGACGAACACCAAACCAATCCGTCTCCGCCGCCGGGCACTCTGCCACAATCTCTTCCCAACTCTTCAACTCCCAGCTTCCTAAGTCCCGCTCCGCCCACTCCGGCACCAATTCCAGCTCCCGCCCCGGGAAGAGTAACTCCGCCGTCCGCCGAGCCCGCCGCAGTGGACTAGTCAAGATCCGACTTACACGAAGGTCGCTAACATCCAACTTCTGGCTCACTAATTCTACATCCGTACTCCCGACAAATACCCCCGTCGAAGTCGTCCGTCCATGCCGGATTAGATGGACCACGCGAGCACCCCCAAAGAAGCCGCCTCTGACACTTGGCAAATCGCCCCCAAGCAATCCCCTGTCACCCCTCCCAAACGCCGCAAAAACCACCCCCGCAACACAAGCAAAACGAGCAAGTTCACGGCCACCAAAGCCAACCCCGGCCGCCCAGCCAATATGCATAACGCCCCCATTTGCAAAGCAACGAAAAACACGGCCCCTCGCGGCAAACTATCGCCAAAAGCCTTCCCCAGCCCGGACCCCACCCCCGGCGCCGAAGCCGCCAACAACACCATCATCCCCCGCGAAATCCCAAACACCGCCGGCAAAACCCGCGCCACGTCGCCATGAATCATCACCAACCCCTGCCACCGCCAAACAAACGAGGCCAACAAAGCCAAAGCCCCATGCGCCCCAATTCTACTGTCCTTCAAAATCGCCAGCATTTTCTCCCGGCTCCGATACGCTCGCACCGCGTCGCAGACGTCCGCCAGCCCGTCCTCGTGCAGCCCTCCCGTTAAAATCGCCAACACAATTACGATCGCCAGTGGTCCCATCGGCCAAGCCCACAGCCCCGCTGCCCCGAGGCCTAGCAACGCCCCCACCACCGGAAATGCCCACGCCCCCTGTCCCAACGGGCGGTCCGGCGCAGGGCAGGGAAGGATCGTCAGGAACTGAATCGCCTGCCTCATTTCAACCGCAATCCCGCCCCAAACACCATGAACCACCCCTCCTCCGCCCGCGCCATCGCCTCTTGATTCAACCGTCCCGCGCGATCTCGAAACTCCCGCGCCAACTTGTTCTCCGGCACAATTCCGCAGCCCACTTCGTTCGTCACTAGCACGCAGGGCAGCGCCGAAGCCGCCATCGTATCCAACATCGCTAACATGTCCACCTCCGCCCCCGATAACATCACGTTCGTCAACCACAACGTCAAACAGTCCACCACCAACACGTCCAACTTCCCTTCCACCCGCAGTACCGCCGCCCCCAAATGAATCGGCTCCTCGACCGTCGTGAACTCGTCTCCGCGCTCGGCCTGATGCAGTCGAATCCGCTCCGTCATCTCGTCATCAAACGCCTGCGCCGTCGCCAAAAATCCCCGCTGCGGCCCGTATCTCCGCGCAATCTCCAACGCCTTCGCGCTCTTTCCGCTGCGACTCCCGCCGCCCACTAAAATAATCATCCTAACTCTCCTAAAGCCGCTGCTACCGTGCCGCTATGCGCCACCGCTACCCCCCAAGCCCCCGCCGCCATAGCCTCGCGCCGAAAGGCCTCAAAACCCGCATGCGGCCGATACTGCTGATGAATCTCCGCGCTCCGCGTCGCCACCGCCGCCACGCCCCGCCCATCTCCCGAGCGCACCGCCGTCTCCAACTCCTGCAGCAACGCCCCAAACTCCCCCATCTCCGCCGCCGTGTACCGAATCCGCTCCAGCCCCAATGTATCCACCGTCGCCCCGCCCAAGTCCACCATCCTCACCCCCATCGCCGGCCAAGCCTCCCCCAGCACCTTCAACACCCGCCCCCGCCGAGGTAAAAACGCCACTGGCTGCAACCCAAACATCGTGCCATCACAAGCCGCCTCCGCCGCCACCACGATCGCTGCCACCGCGGCCGCCCCCAACTCCGGCCGCATCGCCCGCACCGCCGCCACGCAGTCCGCCGTCGACGATCCGCACCCCCGCCCCACCGGCACCTCCGATTCCACCGCTACTGCAAAAGCGCCCGAAACGCTTGCCAACTGCACGGCCCGCAGCGCCTTCGTTCGATCCGCCGGCGTCACCGTCCACGCCTCGGCAGATCGAACCGTCACCACCGAGCGCAGCCATGGCGCCGGCAGCGAAACCAAAAACGGCTCGCCCCCCAACGCCCCTTGCAGGATCTCTCCCACATGCCCCATCGCCTCACCGCGACCACAGTAACCAGACAAAAAACGGCCCTCCTAATAGCGCGGTCGTCACCCCCACCGGAATCTCCACTGGAGCCAACACGGTCCGCGAAATCGTGTCACAGACCACCAAAAACGCGCCGCCGCCAAACAAGCACGCCGGCAGCAGCACCCGATGATCCGGCCCCAAAGCCCGCCGCAACAAATGCGGGACGATCAAGCCCACAAAGGCGATCGGCCCCGTCACCGCCGTCGTCGTCCCCACCAGTACCGCCCCCGCCGCAAACCCCTGCCAAGTGATCTTCCGACAATCCACTCCCCGCCCCACCGCCCAAGCCTCGCCATACGAAACGACGTTCAAAACCCGAGCCTGCCGCAATACCCACCAACTCACCGGCGCCAGCATGAACGCCAGCCACCCCAACACGCTGTACTCTACGGCGTCAATCCCTCCCATCAACCAATGCGAAATCTGAAACGCCTTTGTCAGCCCCGCCATACTATGGAGCAACAACACGAGCGCCGTACAAACCCCACTAATCGCGATCCCCGTTAGAAGTAACGTAAATGAAGCAAATCGCTTCACTTGCCCCAGTGCCGCCACTAACGCGATCACCACCCCGGCCCCCACCAAAGCGGCTACCCACACCACCGGAAATCCCGCCTCGTCCCCCGGCCCCAATGCCAACGCCGCCACCGCCCCTAACGCCGCCGCCGCCGTCACCCCCAAGCTCGAAGGAGTCGCCAAAGCGTCCCGCAAAAGCGCCTGGTACAACGCTCCCGCCGTCGATAAAGCCGCTCCTGTCAAAAACGCCAGCAGCGTCCGCGGAACTCGCAAATTCACGAAAATCCCCCAATCCGGCCCCTCGCCCCGCCACAATCTATCGTAGTCCATCCCCGACCCGCCTACAAACGGACACACCGCCGCCACCGCCGCCGCTCCCAACGCCGACCACAGCAACACCCGTCCCGCCCGCCGCCTTAAATCATCGCCCATAGGTCAAAAATACTCTCCCTTCCGCGTTCTGGTGCCAATAAAAAGGAACCCGGAAGACCCGCTCCAACCGTGCCGCCTCCAGCGCGTCGCAAGGCACTCCGTCCGCTACCAGCTTGCCGCGCTCCAGTAACCAAACGCGATCGCAATGCTGCGCCGCCAGCCCTAAATGATGGGTTACCACAATCACTAACTTACCCGCTGCCTTTAGCTCTTTCAATAACTCCCACATCTCTGCCTCATTCTCCGGGTCTAAGTGCGCGCTGGGCTCATCTAGTAGCACCATCGGAGCCTCCTGACATAACGCCGCAGCCAAAAGAACCCGCTGCTTCTCCCCCCCACTCAAGGCCGAAAACTTCCGCTCCCGAAACCCCTCCAGCCGAGTCTTACACAGCGCCATCTCCATTGCGGTCCGGTCGTCATCGTTTTCAAACAGCCCCCGTCCGTAAGGAATCCGCCCCGTCAAAACCACCTCTTCCACTGTGAACGGAATCTCCCCTGGCACGATCTGTGGCACATGCGCCACTAAGCGACAAAGCGCCGCCCGAGGCATTAAACAAGCCTCCTGCCCGTTCAGCTGGCAACTCCCCTCGACGGGCGTCTTCTGCCCCGCAATCAAGTCCAGTAACGTTGATTTCCCTGCGCCGTTCGGACCCACAATCGCAATCAACCCCGGCCCATCTGCCGACGCTTCGATACCATCCACCACCGCCCGACCCGCGCCGTAAGTAAACCGCAATCCCGTCAATTTCAACTGCTTCACTGCAACATCCGCCGAAATGCCTCCGCCGCCTCTATCACTCGCGCACCAGGTACAACATAGATATCCGCCGCCACCGCAAACACCTTGCCCGCCTGCACCGCCCGCAGCCCCTTCTGCCCCTGCCAAAGCTGCACCACCGCATCGATATGCGCCTGCGTCACCCCCGTCGTCACCGCCATATCGCCCATGTCTACAATCACGTCCGGGTCCAGCCGCATCACCCCTTCCAGCGAAATCTTCGGGTAGGTTACCGGCGAATCGCCCATCACGTTCCGTCCCCCCGCCGCTTGCATGAGTTCGTTTAAAAACGACCCCTTGCCGACCACCACCATCCCATCCAACCGCCCCGGTGCCCGTCCCACCACAAACAGAATTGATTTCGGCTTCCCCGTCGCCGTCCGCTTTGCCATCGCTGCCAACCCCGTCCGCAGCTTAGCCTCCAACGCCGCCCCTTCGGTTGGTCGTCCCACCGCCGTTCCGATCTCGGTAGCCGACCGCAGGGTCTCCTCCAATCCCGTATTCCGCAAAGCCAGCGTCTTAATGCCCAACGCCGCCAATTGCCGTCCCACCTGCGGCTGTTCCGCGTGTACCAACACCAGGTCAGGCTTCAAGCGAACAATCGCCTCGACGTTAGGGTGCAAATAACTCCCAATCCGCGGCAACTGATCTACCGAGGCAGGGAAGTGGCAGTACGTTGACACGGCCACGACTTTGGCCCCCGCGCCCACCGCGAATAGCATTTCCGTAAAGCTCGGCGCCGTCGAAATGATCCGCTCCGGCATCGCTGCCGCCAGCAATAGAAAACTCAACCACATAAAAACTCCTTGCTTAAACGCACCAACACCTCATTCTCCCAGCGCCGTCGCACCGCCACCCGAACGCCCTGCACCGGCCACCCCGGCCACCCCGCGCAGTCCCGCACCAAAACCTTTCGTTCCGCTAGAAACGCGGCGAATTCCGTCCCTCGCGCCGTTTCTATAAACAAATAGTTCGCCGTGGGCCCCCATACATTCCATTCCGCCAACCCATCCACCAACCAGTCCGCCTCCGCCTTCACGAACTCTCGTGTTCGTCGGGCCCAATCCTCATCGCCCACCGCCGCCACCGCCGCCGCCTCGGCCAACGCGTTCACCGGCCACGGAATCTGCACCATCCCTCCCACGTCCCCCACCAACGCCCCAATCCGCAGTCCCGGCAGCGCCCAGAACTTAGTCAAGCTCCGTAGCACAAACAGGTTCCCCCCCGCCTCTCCCACCAAGCTCTCCGCCTCACAAAAGTCCAAAAACGATTCATCCACTAATACCGCCCCGCGCCGCTGTCGAGCATACGCCCGTACCAATTCACAACTCACTAACTCCCCCGTCGGATTCGCCGGACGCGTGAATACCACCGCCCCCTCCGACGGCCAACTCTCCCGGTCGCCTAACGCGCAGATTCGAGCCTCCGGCCAAGCCGCGTGAAACTCCCCAAATGCCGGCGCCGCAATCGTCCCGTTCCCCTGCTCCCGGCACCACGCAAACAGCAACTCCGTTGCCCCATGCCCCACCCGAATCCGCTCCTGCGCTACGCCCCAATGCGCCCCCAATGCCTCTCTCACCCGCCTCCCCGTCCGCTCCGGATAATGCGCTACGCGGTCCATCGCTGTCAGAATCGCCTCCCTTACCGCCGGCGACATCCCCAACGGATTAATACTCGCACTGAAGTCCAGCACCTGGCGAAAATCCACCTGCGCCGCCTCCGCCACCGCGAAAATATTGCCCCCGTGCCTCACCATACCAGAGCCGCCCCCACAAAAATCGCGAGCGACCCATACAACAAAACACGCATCCCCGCATAAGCCCGCCAAGTTAGTGGCTGTCGCGCCTCCCCCAAAAACGCCTTCACCGTCTCCACCCCTTTGTACCGATTTACCCCGCCAAACCGCACCCCCAGCGCCCCCGCCGCAGCCGCCTCCGGCCAGCCCGAATTCGGGCTCGGCTGCCTATGCGCGTCCCGCCAAGTTGCCCTCACACTCGCCATAAAGCTCATCCCCGGCCACACCAAAGCCACGAGCCAAATCAGCGCCGCCGTCAACCGCGCCGGAATCCAATTCGCCCAATCATCCATCCGCGCCGCGCACCATCCAAACTCGCCGTACTTCGCATTCCGATATCCCCACATACTATCTAAAGTATTCACCGCTTTGTAAGCCGCCATCCCCACCGGCCCCGCCACCACCAGCCAAAACAACGGAGCAATTACCCCGTCGCTCAAGTTCTCCGCCACCGTCTCCATCACCGCCCGAGTAACTTCCGCTTCGTCTAATTCCGTCGTATCTCGACCCACAATCATCCCCACCGCCACCCTGGCCGCTGCCAAGTCCCCCCGCCGCAACGGCCCAATCACCGCCAGCGCGTGCTCATCCAAACTCCGCACCGCCAAAAATGCATAAACCCAATAGATTGCCAACCAAGGCGTCAATGCCACCACCCCCACGGCCACTCCCACTACGCAAATCCAGGCCCCCACCCCGGCCGCCCGCAGCGGCAGCCTGCTTCCCCTCCATGCCCGTTCCATCAACACCGCCCAGTTCCCAATCCCCACCACCGGGTGCGGCATCCACCGCGGATCGCCGAAGCTCAAATCCGCCAACACCCCAAACGCCAACTGTTCCCGCGTCACCATCATGTCAGCAAACTCTCCAGCACGTCCCGCCGCGCGTTTGCTTCCAGCCAATCCGCCACCGCGTCATACATTCCTTCCCGATCCGCCGCCACCCGATCCAAGCCCAACATCTCCCGAATCACCGCCGCCGTATCAAACGCCCCGTGCAAATACGTTCCCATCACCCGACCCACCCGGCACCCCTCCGCCCGTCCGTCCGCGAACCAAAAGCAAGCCTCCCCCGCACGCGCCGTCTCCCCCATATGGATTTCGTACCCCTCAAAACTCACCCCACTTACCGTCCGGGCCCGCACCCCCCGGGTCACTTTCCAAGGCTGCATCACGGTCGCCACCGGCAGCATTCCCAACCCCGCCACCCCGTCCACCGTCTCCCCCAAAATCTGATACCCCCCACAAATCCCCACCACCAACGCGCCCCCCTCCCACTGCGCCTTCACCCAGCCATCCAACCCCACTGCCCGCATCCAAGTCAGATCCTCCACCGTATTCTTCGTCCCCGGCAAGAACACCACTCGATATTGCTTCCCCCCCGGTCGCTCTACCCAATCCACCGGGCCCACCGTCTGAAAATCTGTAAAATTCGCGATCCGCGGTAGCCTTATCACCGCCACCTCGTCCGACCCACCCTCCGGAATCCCCAACGAATCCTCCTCGTCCAACTCCACCCCTTCCGCCCATGGGAATACGCCCAAACAAGGGATTCCCAGCCGTTTCTCCAAAAACGTCACCCCCTCGTCGAACAGCGTCACATCCCCCCGAAACCGGTTCACCGCAAACGCCTTCACCAACCGTCTTTGACTCTCCGGCAGCAACTCCATCGTCCCCACCAGCGACCCAAACACGCCGCCCCGCTCAATGTCCGCCACTAAAATCGCCGACGCCCCCACCCGCTCCGCCAGCCGCAAATTTGTAATGTCTCGCGCCAGCAGATTCACCTCCGCCACGCTCCCCGCCCCCTCGCAAACCACCACCTCAAACTGCGCCGCCAAACGGTCAAAGCTTTCCACCGCTAAGCCGAACAGCTTCTCTGAAAGCCCGTAATACTCTCGCGCCGGAACGTCTCCCCATACCTTTCCCTGCACCACCACTTGGCTTCCGGTCGCCGAATTCGGCTTCAACAGCACCGGGTTCATATCTGCCATCGGCGGAACCCCGCACGCCTCCGCTTGCATCGCCTGCGCCCGGCCAATCTCGCCGCCCTCAATACACGGATAGGCGTTGTTCGACATATTCTGGGCCTTAAACGGAGCCACGCGAACCCCCCGGCGCCGTAGCACCCGACAGAATGCCGCCGTAAACCATGACTTGCCGACGTGTGACGCCGTGCCCCCCACAAACAGCGCCTTCGTCATTCCGCCGTCCACACCCGAACCCCTTCCCTTACCGCTTCCAATGCCGCCCGCCCCACCGCCGCCCCCACCGCCGTATGCTTCCCCGCATACTCCTCACGAGAACCGCCCACCGGCCAAGCTACCGCCAGATAATCCGTCCCTGTTCCCGTCGCCGGCTCCCCGCTCCGTCGGCTCAAAATGCCTCCCTCCAACACCGCCGCCGCCTTCGCCTCCGATACTAAAGCTAAAGCCTCCAACGCCCCTTCCACCGTCAACGCTACCGAACAACACACGAGCAGATTAATCGTCCCCGGCCCGTCCCGCAGCGGCCCCGTCGTATCTCCCACCCGCAGCGAGTTACTCAATCCTACCGTCCCCACCGCCCAGGCCCGCACGTCCCGCTCCGTCGCCGCCGCCTCCACGTAAGCCCCAAACCTTCGGCTTGTCATAAAGCCAACCGCCCCCGCCCAGCCCTCCGCATGCATCGCCCCCGCTAACTCCACCCGCTCCCCGTATTGTAAATAAAACCAAACCACCTCTTCCGTGCGCTGCCACCCCCCGTTCACCATCGCCCAACTTACAACATTCCATGGCTCCGCGAAGCGGGCGTGTAACCACCGCCCTCCCCGCGTCTCCAAGGTATACGGCCTGTCTACCAAGCCCGAGACCACTTCGGCCCCGGCGTCGACTCATCCCGCAACCGGGCGTCCTTGCCCCCCTCCTTTTCCAATTGCCGCCCAAAAAGCCACAGCAAATCCGACAGCCGATTCAGATACCGCACCACATTCGGCTGCACCACCAAACCACCCTCGATCAGTCCCACCACCAGCCGTTCGGCCCTCCGGCAGATTGTCCGCGCCACGTCAAACGTCGCCGAAGCGGCGTCCTCACCTGGCAACGTCCAATCGTCCAACATCCCGGGGATGGCTTCAATCGCATGAACATGCGCCGTCAAAGCGTCCACCATAGCGTCCTCTACCACCGGAATCCCCTTCGGGCTCTCCGGCGGAGTCGAAATTGCGGAAGCGACTTTGAACAGTTCCTTCTGGATCCGTTTCGTCGCCGCCTTCAGCTCCTCATTCGGGCAAATGGCCCGCGCCAAGCCCATCATCGAGATCAACTCGTCCAGCGTCCCAAACGATTCCACCCGCGGCGACGATTTCGAAACTCGAATTCCCCCCGATAATCCAGTCTGGCCGCCATCTCCACGCATCGTAGCAATTGACATATTTTAAAGGCTCCTAACGAAACAAAATCTGTAAGCCGACTAACCCCGTCGCCCCCGCTCCCTGAAAGCCGTTTTCATAGTAGGCCCGGTTCAGGATCTGATCCCCTTTCCCATACAAGCGTAATGTGTAAGTCTCCGCCCGTACCAAATCCCGGCTCAACACAATATCCAACTTAACTAAACCAGGATACAAAAACGCTCGGCTCCGCCCCCCTGCAAACAGTGCATTGTGATAAGCCGAACTCCGAAATAGGTCCACCGTCACCTCGGTCCGCTTCCCCAGTTGCTGGTTGACCATCGAAGACCACGAATGTTTCGGAACACTCAAAGCCCCCCAGAAGCCCCGCACCGCCAAGTCCTGGTCCGTATTCGCATTCACATACCAATAAGAGGTCCGTAGCATCGTCCCCCGCACCGGTTTCAATTCTGCCGTCGACTCCATCCCCCGCGAAATCCCTCCCGCGCCGTTGTAATATCCCGAAGTCCGACCAAATAAATCCGCCCCGGGCCGCACAATTCCAGCCGACGAGTCAAACTGCGTGATCTGTACAATCCTCGTGTAAAACACCGTCCCACTTAGCCGCAACTTGTCGCGGAACAAATACTGATCCACGCCACCATCCACCGAGTTATACCGATCCGGGGCCAGCCGAGGGTCGCCATACGGGCTGAACCCCACCGAGTTAGTCACCGCACTAAAGAAGAACCCCGACCCATACCGTTCATACAACCCCGGAGCTCGATAAGAGCTCCCTCCATGTGCCCGCAACTTCGTCCCCGTCTTCGCCACGAAATACGAAAGCGCCACATCTCCCGTCCATGCCCGCGGCGGCGAAACTACCGCCACGCGACCATAATTATTAGCCGTCCCCGTCGTGACAAACCGCGGTACATCAAGCGAAAAATCCTGCATCCGGCCCGAAACCGAAACCTGCAACCGCCGCCCCAACATCGTCAATTGGTTGGCGAAATAGAGGGCCTGGGACCGTTGCCCGGCCTTCGTACTCACCGCCACCGTCCCCGGAGGCGGCAGCTTATTGTCGTCCCGATTCAAATACCCCTCGCGCTCAAACTCATACCCGCCCGTAAACGCCCACCACGTCAGCGGACGCCAATTAGCTCGACCCTCCCCTGTATCAATGGTCCCCTCAAACTCGCTCAAATTCGAAACCAGCGGCTGAAACCCAATCCCCGCCGGACCATTCCGAAACGTCCGACTTGTCCGTACCCGTTGGTAGCTCCCCTGCAAATCGATTGTCGATGTCAACTGTTGCCGGTAAATTGCCGCCCCGCTCCAAAAGCGCGACGCCCGTCGGCTATCCGGATCGTTCCGACTCGGAAAATAGGTCACCATCGGCACTGCCGTGATTACCGTCGTATTCGGCAAATTCGCCGCGGGAATCCCCGTCGTCGTCGGGCTGATGTTCGACTGCACGAAATCGTCCGAAAAGTACAGCCGCCCCGATACCGAAGCCGTCCGCCCCAAAGCATACTTGCCAAAAGTCTGCACGCCCGAACTCCGCGCCCGGTCGTCCCCGTCCACCCCATTCAATACGTTCATATGCAGCAAGCCCGCGCTATAAGCGAGCTTCTTCCAACCCCCGCTCACCGTCCCTTTCGCCCGAATCAGACCCAATCCGCCCCCTTCCATCAACATCCCTCCATGCGCCGGCCCGCCCCCCTGGTCCGTCACTAGATTCACCGTCCCCCCCACCGCATTCGACCCATACAACGACGATCCCGACCCCCGCAAAACTTCCACCCGTTCCAGGTTGATCACGTTCATGTTCCCCACAAACCCGCTCGCATCCCCCTGAATTGTCGCCACATCCCGGAAACGCAACCCATCAATCAGCACCGCCGTAGCATCCGCCCGCAAACCCCGCATTCGAATCGAAGTTAACTGCCCCGGCCCGCCCAGATTTCGTACCGCCAATCCCGGTGTATTTCGCAGCGCCTCCGCCAAACTGTATTCATTCCGCCGCCCGATCTCCGCCGCGTCGACGACGCTCATCGCCTTCGATACCTGATCGATCGTCTGCGCCACGCCCTCCGCCGTCACCACCACGCGCTGGTCCACCCCCCCTATTTCGAGCCGGATCACCTCGCCGTCCACCATCTCCCGCGACGCGCGTCGAAACCCCGCCGCCGTCACCTCAACCAAACTCCTGCCGTCCGCCGCAGGGAACGAAAACGCCCCCGCTCGGGTCCGCGTTCGTTCCACGCCCCCCTTCTGGTACAAAACCACTTCTGCGCCGTCCACCGGCTTTCCCTGCGGGTCTTCCACTACTCCCTGGAGTCCTGCAAATCCGACTAAAAACAGAAATACCATTCAGCTCCTGCCCCTCCCACGAGGGCATTATAAAATCAGCCAACGTTGGCTGTTCCAGGCAGGTCTTCGGACTCCAGGGCAAATTCGCCTACTCGCAGCCACTTCCCAACCCAAAAAACAGGCCAGTGTGTATTTGCCGCTTTCGTTCCCTGATACCGCTGCGGGGCAGTCCTGGATTTTCACCAGGTTCCCTATTAAATGCCCCCGCAAAGGGGCATACCTTAGAAGTTTCGAGCATACCATGCGAAGCTATCATTTACGTGCTCGCTTCCGATTTTGAATCCCTGCTCCGCTGGCGCCGCGATGTCCGCCACTTCCTTTCGACGCCCGTTCCCCCCGAACTCATCGAAGGTCTCCTTCGCCAAGCCGCCCTCGCCCCCTCCGTCGGATTCTCCCAACCCTGGCGCTGGATCCTCGTCGACTCCCCCCTCCGCCGCGCCGCCATCGCCGAAAACTTCGCCGCCGCCAACGCCGCCGCCCAAGCCTCCTATCCTGACCCCCAAGCCCTCCACTACGGGCAACTCAAACTCGCCGGCCTCCGCGAAGCCCCCGTCCACCTCGCCGTCTTCGCCGACCCCACCACTCCCACCGGCTCCGGCCTCGGCCGCCGCACCATGCCCGAAACTCTCACTTATTCCGTTGTCATGGCCATTCACACCCTCTGGCTCGCCGCTCAAGTCGCCGGCCTCGGCCTCGGCTGGGTCTCCATCCTCGATCCCCAACAAGCCCACGCCACCCTCGATGTCCCGCCCCACTGGACCTTCGTCGCCTACCTGTGCCTCGGTTGGCCCGCCGAACCCCACCCCGACCCCCTCCTGGAACGCGCCGGCTGGGAATCCCGCCAACCCCTCACCGTCCTCCAGCGTTAACTCAATCAGTCCCAACTCCAAATAGGGCGGTCCTCTCCGCCACCGTTGCCACCCTTATGCCCAGTGGTCACCGTAGGCTCTCGACCCGCCAAGGTGTGCTTCTCCGTTCGTCTCCCCGCCGAACTTCCCAAACTTCGGCGTTGCCGGACGAGCCACCATCCCGTACGCTGATTGCCCTGCAGGTTTTCCCGAGAGTTGCCGATAAAACCATATCTATGTTTGCGACAACTCCTGTTTCACCGTCTATCGAAGAGGCAATTGACGTCCTCGCCCTCCAAAAAGAGAACCGAGAAGTGTCCAAGGCGCTCCGTCGAGACTTTAACCAGCTCATGGACCGTCGCCTCGCCAAGCTCATTACCAAAGAAGAGTTTGAGCAAGAACGCAGCAAAATTAACGCTGGTCTCACAAGGTGCAGTGTCGTCCATCACGAACTCGCCGCTGCTCGTTTTCAGGGTGAGTTGGCATCCCTGGCTCGTTTTCGTCAGGCACGATAAAATCAGGGTAATAGGATAGGCTCTCCGCTCCTGCCCTCCGAGGTTCATCGAGGGCTTCTTCCGTTTCCAAACCCCTACGCCCTCCGCTGACTTCTGCTGCGAGATCAGAGCATCTCACGACAGCCTCAGTTGCGATTCCGCAACATACAGCAGATCTTCCGAGGTAAGTTTGACCCCCTTCGACACGCAACCGTCGAATGTTCAGTTGCCCAGAACGCCCGGTACCGTATGCCTCTGCTCCGGTTCTTGTACATCGGCTCGGACCGTGGGTCCACGCTTCTTTCCTACCCCGCCACGCGACAACATCCTTGCGCTATGCTCTCACTACAGAAAAGGACTTTCGCCTTCGAGCAATCAGACCTGCTCGGTATGCCAAAAAAAAGGGCCGAAGTCGCGAAGACTTCGGCCCCTTTTCCGTAACTGCTACTTAGTAGCGATTCCGACCGCCGCCGCCGCCGCCGCGATTACCGCCGCCGCCGCCGCCGCCGAATCCACGCTCCGGCTTCGGACGCGCTTCGCTGACGTTCATCGCACGGCCGTCAAGGTCCGTACCGTTCAACTCGTCGATGGCGCGATCGCCCTCGTCGTTGTTCGCCATTTCGACGAACGCAAAGCCTTTCGCCTGACCTGTGTCGCGGTCGGTGATCAGGTTAACCCGATCCACCGCGCCGTAAGACTCAAACGCCGCACGGATGCCGTTCTCGGTCGCCCCGAAGCTGAGGTTACCCACAAAAATGTTTTTCATAATATTTATCTCCTGTTATCGAAGTTGCCCAGCAGCGAATTGGGCACGATCGGGAGAGAGGCTTTTAAACCAGACTGACGAAAAACACCGGAATCAGCGAATCGGACGAACAACGCAATACCATAGTAGCATGGTAGTCAAGTAATATCGATAAGATGCTTTCTCACCGTCGCTCTTTCCTCGTCTCCGCCGCCGCCGCCGCCCAATCCTGGGCCCAATCCAACGACCGCCTCCGCGTCGCCATTGTCGGCGTCGGATCTCGTGGCTCTGCTCATATCAACGAACTCCTCCCCGTGCCCAATCTCGAAATCGCCGCCCTCGTCGAAGTCGATGGCGCCCGCGCCGAAGCAGCCTCGCAGAAAATCTTCGCCAAAACTGGCAAACGACCCCTCCTCCACACCGACATGCGCCGCGCTTTCGATGACAAATCCATCGACGCCGTCACCATCGCCACCACCAACCATTGGCATGCCCTCACCGCCATCTGGGCCATGCAAGCCGGCAAAGATGTTTACGTCGAAAAGCCTGTCTCTCACAACATCTTCGAAGGCACCCAACTCGTCAAAACCGCCCGCAAGTACAACCGCATCGCCGCCGGCGGCACCCAGCGCCGCTGGTGGGGACCCTTCCGCAAAGCCGTCGAACTCCTCCACGCCGGCGTCATTGGTGACATCTACCAAGGCAACTTCTTCTTCCCCGGCGGCCGAGACTCCCTCGGCTTCAAACCCGTCACCCAACCCCCGGCCAATCTCAATTGGGACCTCTGGGTCGGCCCCGCCCCCATGCAGGATTACCACGCCAACTTAGTCCCCTATAACTGGCACTGGTTCTGGGATTTCGGCAACGGCGAACTCGGCAACAACGGCATTCATATGATTGATATCCTCCGTTGGGGCATGAAGCAAACTCTTCCCGTCTCGGTCCGCTCCACCGGCGGTCGTTTCGGTTACAAGGATCAAGGTCAAACTCCCAATACCCAAAACGTCACCTGGACCTTCGCCGACGGAGCCTCCATGGTTGGTCAACTCCGCGGCCTCTACACCGCCGAGAAGATGTCCTGGGACTTTTACGGCTCCAAGGGCCACATGCATCTCGACTCCAACGGCGATTTCCGTATTCTCCTCGGCCGTAACAAGCAAACCGAACCCGTGATCACGTACCCCTCCAATCTCGATCACTTCGCCAACTTCGCCGACGCCGTCCGCGCCCGTAACCCCAAACTGCTCCACGCCGAAATCGAGGAGACCGCTCTCTCCACGGCACTTTGCCATCTCGGCAACATCTCCCATCGCCTCGGCCGCGAACTCCGCTTCGACCCCGCTAAAATGGTCTTCCCGAACGACGCCGAAGCCAACAAAATGCTCACCCGCGAGTACCGCGCCCCCTACGTCGTCCCGACCGAAGTCTAGGCTTTGATCGTCTTCAGCGTCTCATTAATCGCGACTAAGTCAAACCGCTCCGAATCAAACTCCTGGCCAACCCACTCCCAGCGTTCGGCATACTCCTCGTGGCTCTTGTCCCTCAGTACGCTCAGTAACTCGGCATAGCCTCCCGGCCCACCGCAATCGTCCGGTGGGCATCCCCGCCGCCCGGTCAGGCAACTCGCATCCGGAAATACAACCCACCCATCCGGAATCACCCGTTCCAGCGTCACCTTATGACGCCAATCGTCGCCAAAATCGTAAGTATATAACAGCGATTCGCCCACTTCCCGTAATACCCGGCCGATCATGATCTTGTTCTCATCGCTAAACGCTTCGTTTGGCTCCGTAGCCCGCGAACCCCAAATCTCATCATCCGCCTCAAACTCGTGTAAATGGTGACCTTGCCATCCAAACGCGCCCTGCAGCACCGCGTGGAACGTGCCCAGCTTCATCTTGCTCGAGACAAGTAAACGCCTCCACAGCGGAGGAGACACCCCCAGCAGTACCACCTTCACCTGATACAAAGTTCGAGTCGCCATCCAGCGATTCTACAACGCCACCCGCACATCCGTCCGCCCAAAATCGTTCCCCTTAAACAACAACTCCTCATTCCGGCTCTTCGCCAAAGCGTACGCAAAACAAGCCCCAAAATTCAACCCCGCCGGATGCCTCCCCTTCCCATAATTGTAGAATGCCTGTCGTGCAAACGCTCCGTGCGCCAGCGTAACCGGCTCAATTTCAACCTCTGCCACTTCGAGGAGACGCATCGCCTGCCGGGTCGTCTCCGCTCCCCCACGCCTCTCCAAAACCATGATCAATTCCACATGGTTGACCACACTCATTCGGCAAGTGGCCGCTCGCTCGATTAATCGGACGAATGCTTCCGCCTCCGGTTCGTTCAAAACGATCGCCACCACAGCGGATGTATCCAAAATCACTTCGGAAGGCCCCACTCGTCGTAGAGCAAATCCGCATGGTCAATATGTGGACATGTTGCACTAGCGGCCGCCCGCCTTGCAATCGCCATCATTTCGTCTACCGTCGCCTTCGTACGCTTCTTCTCCACCTTCTCCTGGCGTTCCCGTAGCGAATCAATCACCACCTTCGCCAGCGTCTCCCCGGTCTTGTCCGCAATCGCCCGCGCCAGCCGGTACGCCTCCGGATCCTTTACGCTCAAACTCATCTCAATACCTCCTTTTTAGAAAATCCTCCTCCGTTCTACCATTCCCCTATGGCTCCCGAACCACCCGCATCCCCAACATCCGCCAAGCCTGCAACGACGGCCAGCCCCCGCTCCGTGCATAAGTCCGCAAATCCTTACTCTCAAAGAAAAACGATCCCCCCCGCATCACCCGATAAGCTCCCTTCTCCGGCCCCTTCGGATTCTTCTTCGGCGACTCCTTGTAATAATCCCGCTGATACCAGTCCGAGCACCACTCCATCACATTTCCCGCCATATCCATCGCCCCATAGGGCGAAGCCCCTTTCGGATACGATCCCACCTCTTTCCCCGTGTCAAACTTCTGCGACCCCGCATAGTTCGCATGGTCATAATCAATCGTATTTCCCCACGGAAACCGTCGTTTATCCGTCCCCCGCGCCGCCTTTTCCCATTCCGCCTCCGTCGGCAGCCGATACTTCTTCCCGGTCTTTAAACTCAGCCAATTGCAGTAAGCCGTTGCCGCATCCCAGTTCATACCCAAAACAGGGTACTTATCGCTCCCCTCCGTCGCCCCGCCATGATTCACCGCCTGCGTCCAGTAAGGACTCTGATCCTTCGGCACCACACCCCCCCCCGGCCATAACTTCGCATCGTTATAACCCGGGTCATTCAGAAACTTCTTCCAATCCCCATTCGTCACTTCAAACTTAGCGACATAATACGCGTCCAAAGTCACCACATGCGCCGGACCCTCCCGGCTCTCTCCGTCCCCAAAGGTGTCTCCCATCGTAAAGGAACCCGCAGGCACCACCAGCATCTCCCCATAACCGTCGTTCACCGTCTTCGGCAGCTCCGTCGCGCTTAACCCCACCGCAATAAGAAATACGAGCGCTCTCACTTCGCCCCTCCAAAAAAGTTATTCAACTTCAGAAAATGTTTCAACTGGTCCATCCAAGGCCCATATTCAGGGCTCACCGTCGCCGCCCCAAAGCCATGCCGACCCCGCTGCAGCAAATGCAACTCCACCACCGTCCCCGCCTTATTCATCTCCAAGAACAACTGCGCCGACCCATTGGCAGCCCCCCGATCATGCGCCGCCGCCAGCAAAAACACCGGCGGAAACTCCGCTAACTTCTCCCCCGGCCACGGCCGCCCCGCGCTGTAAACCATAATCAGCGAATGCGCCTTTGACGGCAACCGCTCCACCGGATCCGCCGCCCCCGCCTCCCCCGCCGTCGCCGACGCCCCCACAATTCGCGCCATGCTCGAACCCGCGCTAAACCCCGCAAACGAAACCCGCTCCGGGTCAATTCCAAATTCCTTCGCCCGGCTCTTAATCAAACGAATCGCCCGATTCCCGTCTGCCGCCCGCGCCTTATCGTCGTACCGCGGATTCAACCGATAGGTCAGCACAAACGCCGTCGTCCCCCAATCGTTGAACTTCTCGGCGACATCAATCCCTTCCAGGTTGTACATCAGCATGATGTTTGATCCACCCGGAGCAATCACCACCGCCGACCCGTTCGGCTTCCCCGTCGGCCGAAACACCGTCAAAAACGGCGCGTCCAGCGGACCCGTGCCCACCGCCAGCGGCACCTTCCCCGCCTCCCACAGCGGGATATTATAGTTGAGTTCAGCTCCCTGCAAGACAGGCAGCCACGCTGCCACCAGAATCAAATTTCGGAAGAACATTGCTTTGGAGGATATCATGGTTCCTTCATGCGTTCTCTTTACGTCCAGGTCCTCCTCGCTATCGCCCTCGGCTGCGCCCTCGGCTACCTCGCCCCCCAAACCGGCGCCGCCATGAAACCCCTCGGCGACGGCTTCATCAAGCTCATCAAGATGGTAATCGCCCCCATCATCTTTACCACCGTCGTCCTCGGCATCGCCGGCAGCGAAGATCTTAAACGCGTCGGCCGCACCGGTGGTCTCGCCCTCCTCTACTTTGAGGTCGTCTCGACGATCGCCCTCGTCGTCGGTCTCGTCGTCGTCAACACCGTCCAACCTGGCACTGGCATGAACATCGACGTCAAAATGCTCAACGCCGCCTCCGTCGCCGAATACGCCAAGCCCGGCAAAATGGGCTCGACCCAAGACTTCCTCCTCCACATCATCCCCACCACCTTCGTCGACGCCTTCGCCAAAGGCGAAATCCTCCAAGTCCTCTTCCTCGCTCTCATCTTCGGTATCGCCCTCCAACGCATCGGCGGCCGCGATTCCATCGTCTTCAAGCTAATCGAGCAAACCAGCGAACTCTTCTTTGGCATCGTCAAAATCATCATGTACGCCGCCCCCGTCGGAGCCTTCGGTGCCATGGCCTTCACCGTCGGCGCCTACGGCCTCGGCAGCCTCCTCTCGCTCGCTAAACTCATGGGCACCTTCTATCTCACTTGCGTCGTCTTCATCTTCGGCGTCCTCGGCCTAATCGCCCGCGTCCACGGCTTCAGTATCTTCCGCTTCCTCCGCTACATTCGAGAAGAGCTCCTCATCGTCCTCGGCACCTCTTCTTCCGAAGCCGCCCTCCCCCGCATGATGGCCAAAATGGAAGCCCTCGGGGCAGGCAAGTCCACCGTCGGCCTCGTCATCCCCACCGGTTACTCGTTCAATCTCGACGGCACGTCCATCTACCTCACCATGGCCGCCGTCTTCCTCGCCCAAGCCACCAACACCCCCATGACCCTCACCCAGCAACTCACTCTCCTCGCCGTCCTCTTACTCACTTCCAAAGGTGCCGCCGGCGTAACAGGCTCCGGCTTCGTCGTCCTCGCCGCCACCCTCTCCGCCGTCGGCGACGTCCCCGTCGCCGCCCTCGCCCTCATCCTTGGCATCGACCGCTTCATGTCCGAAGCCCGAGCTCTCACCAACGTCATCGGCAATGGCGTCGCCGCCATTGTCGTCGCCCAATGGACCAACGATCTCGACCGCGCCGTCCTTAATGAACGCCTGAAAACTTAATCGGCTGATCGCTCCACAACGCGATAATCAGCGTATGGTTATCCTCCCGAATCCGCCCATTCCGCTGCCACACCGTCTGCAGCATATACCCCGCCTCTAACCGTAAGTGCGGTAGCAATTGCCTCGAAACCAAGAACATCAGCCGATTCTGGTCAAACCGCCGCGGAAAAGTCTCCGGCGGTATCGGCATAAAAAACTCGTTCGCCAACACAATTCCAGTCTTCCCATGAACCGGCATTGTCGCCCGAGCTAGATATCGAAAACGGTTCTCGTATCGGTTCGCTGGTAGCCAACGATTCTCGCTCCGAAACCGATTCTGCAACTTCACCCGCCCGAACTTCAGCCGCACATTCAAGTCCTGAAACAGCCGATGCTCCGTCCCCCGCGTCTTCGCCGGAAAGCTGCCATACGGGTAGGACTCGACCAATCCATATCCCGCCGTCAGATCAAACGTCTTGTTGATCTTGAAGTTCACCGCCGGCCGCAGCAGCAAATTCTGCCAGTTATTCACAAACTCGTTCCGCCGCCACTGTCCCTCCAGGTGCACCCCCCATCGGCTGGTGCCAATCGGATGGTCCCCAAAATACTGGCCCCAAAAATGGGAACTTTTATCCGTCTGACCCAGAATCGGGCAAAAACCGCCGATAATAAAAGTTATAACAGCAATTTGGTACACACTTCAGACTATCCTGTTTCGGTGTACCCGATGGCTTCATCGACGACGTAATCGAACTCCAGCAGAAGCTCTCCGGCGTCCAAAGTCTCCTCGAAGCATCCCGCCAAGTCCACGCCACCATCGAACTTCCCGAGGTCCCCTCTTCCGTCCTCGAAATCGCCGCCAAAGAACTCGAAGCCCACGGAGCTTTCTTCGTCTCCACCGCCGAAGTTCACCATCGCGTCACCCCTCACGGCAACCTCCCCGCCGATTGCGCCCACTGGTCCAGCCGACCCGGTTACGCCGCCGCCCTCATCCCCTCTCTCTAGAAGAAAGCGACTCCCTCTAATGCATTGCTCTCCAGTCCGCATTCGCCGTCGGCAACGCCCAAAACCACAAACGCACCCTCGAATGGGAACGCGTCCAACTCGATCTCGACGCCGCCAGCACCATCCAACGCAACCTCCTCCCTCAGTCCCTCCCTGACCTCCCCGGCTACACCGTCGCCATCCCTTCCACCACTTGTTACGAAGTCGGTGGCGATTACGTCGACGTCGTCCCCCTCCCCGATGGCCGCCTTATGATCGTTCTCGCCGATGTCGCCGGCAAAGGCCTCGCCTTCGCCTTCGCCCTCACTAGCATGACCTTCCGCTCCTCTTTCCGCGCCATCTGCGGAGCCCCCATGCCGCTCCGCGAAATGGCCGCCCGCCTCAAATACCCTCCACCGGCAGGAAGGCCTGGAAGCCCGCCACCGCCACGTCACCGCCATCCTCTTATGCCTCGACCCCGTCACGCATATAATTGAGGTGGTGAACGCTGGCCACAATCCGGGCTTCCTCGTCACCGCCTCCGGCCCCCCCTCGGCCTGCTCCCCGGCCGAACTTACGAAATCGAGACGTTCACCCTCGACGAAGGCGGCCAAGTGCTCCTCTACACCGACGGCCTCACCGAAGTCTTCCAGGGCGAAGAAGAGTTCGGCGAAGACCGTCTCCTCGACTTACTCGGTCAGGCACCCCCCACCGTGTTCCTCGACCACGTCTGGCAGACTCTTACTCACTTCGCGGGTAACGCAAAACAAACCGACGACATGACCGCGCTCTATCTCCACCGCGCGGCAAAGGAAGTACTATCGTGATCGACGTTCCCATCATCACTGAACTTCGCCTTCCCATGCGGCTCGGCGTCGAAAAGGTCGCCATGAGCACCGCCGCCAGCGTGGCCGGAATTATGGGCTTCTCCGCCGACCGCGTCGAAGACCTCAAAACCGCCGTCGCCGAGGCCTGCATCAACGCCATCGAACATGGCAATAAACTCGATGATCGCCTCGGAGTCGTCCCAGACACCGTTCGACGTACAAACCTAACCAAAAGAATCGTAACGTTCGACTTGCTCGCCGACGCCGAAACGCTCGTCTCCCTTGGCTGACCCATTCCCGGCCTCCGCCGCTGACTTGGTCGCCCTCACCGATTACATTGTATGGTCCGACCCTAGACTCCGCGAAACAACGGTCATCGGCTGCGCCAGCGAACTTCGCCGAACCATCCGCGCTTATCCTTTTCACTAGGTCTCTCCCGCCCAGCGAGCTCTCTAATACCACCTCGGGTCTAACGGCTCCTTTGGCTACCTCTCCCTAGAAAACCCAGAAGTCGGTCGCGTCTTGACCCAGCCCGCCATCCTCTCTTTCAGAAAGCTTACTGAAATGTTTTGGACCATTCCCGTCGGGATCTCATCCAAAGCCTCGTGGGTTTGAATTCTCCTGACATCCAAACGTGGCGTGACCTCGAGAGTGGCCTTTGGGATAAACTGACCGGCCGTGGCGCCGAAACTACCTATAAGTTCCAAAACATGGAAGTCCAGGTCCCGAGCTCAGCCTCCGAAACCGCTCCCCAAATCAAGTGGAAGATCAGCGGCGCGGTGAAAATACGGATCAAGGATGACTCGACCGCTACCAAACCTTGAACTCAATCTGCTCATTGAGCACGCTGGCCACTCACTTCGAGTAGCGGGTAAGCACGCTTGCTTCCTTGCCTGTTTTCCGACGCTGATTTCGGCCCTTCACTTGGTCCGCTTTTTTGGGCCTTGGAGCCATCTCCTGCCCGCCGACACATCCATCAAAGTGGAGTGGCGGGGAGTATGTTTTCCCATTGCTTAATCAAACTAAACTTCTTGCGATCGCTGGTGCCACCGGATACATCGGCGGCCGCTTGGCCCCCCAGCTGATCGCCGAGGGATACTCGGTTCGTTGCCTCGTCCGCTCCCCAAGGAAGCTCGGAGAACGCGCCTGGGCGGACACGCCGGGGGTCGAAATAAGACTGGCTGACCTGAGCGACTTATCTTCTTTAACTGAGAGCTTAAAGGGATGCTCGGCAGCGTTTTATTTGGTGCATTCGATGACTTCGGCAGGAGCTCAATATCCCGACCAGGATCGGCGACTGGCTCTAATCTTCGGAATGGCCGCCCGTGCGGCAGGCCTCCAACGGATCATCTATCTCGGTGGACTTGGCGAAACTGGCCCTAGCCTGAGCCAGCACCTGTCGTCGAGACGTGAGGTGGAACAGGCCCTCGGCTCTTCTGGCGTCCCACTCACCGTCCTCCGTGCCGCCATGATTATCGGGTCAGGCTCCGCTTCCTTCGAAATCGTCCGCTACCTCGTCGAGCGGCTACCGGTCATGATTACGCCGAAGTGGGTGACGACGCTTTGCCAGCCCATCGCGGTCCGCAACGTCATCGGCTACCTTGTCGGCGCGCTCCGGGTGCCCGCCACCATCGGCCAAGTCTTCGATATCGGCGGCCCCGAATCCCTCTCCTACATCGAAATCATGCGGATCATGGCCGAGGAGCTGGGGCTTCCACCCCGCTGGGTCATCCCGATCCCGTTCTTTACGCCCCGGCTCAGCTCCTACTGGATCCACCTAGTCACCCCCCTCAGCAATGACATCGCAAAGCCTCTGGCGGAAGGCCTCAAGAACCCCGTCGTCTGCCGCGAAAATCGCATCGTCGAGCTTATTCCGCAGCCCCTTCTCACCGTCCGCGCCGCAATTCAGGCCGCCCTCGTCAAGATCGCCCAGAAGAGGGTAGAAACCAACTGGGCCATGGCCGGACCGATCCCCGGAGACCCCGATTGGGCCGGCGGCACCGTCTTTCGCGATGCAAGAAGCGTGACCATCGATGCCCCTGCTTCCGCCGCCTTTCGCGCCGTCTGCCGCGTGGGCGGAGGACACGGCTGGTACGCCGCCGATTGGCTCTGGAAGATCCGGGGCGCGATGGATCGAATAGTAGGCGGCCCTGGCCTTCGCCGCGGCCGTCGCGACCCGGAATCGGTCGGCTACGGCGAAGCGCTCGACTTCTGGCGGGTCGTCGGATATGAACGCGACCAGCGTCTCGCCCTCCGCGCCGAAATGAAGTTGCCCGGCGAAGCTCTGCTCGAATTCAGCATCGAACCCCTCGGTGACGGCCAGAGCGTCCTAACCCAAACCGCTCTCTTTCAGCCTCGCGGACTCTTCGGCCTGCTTTACTGGTACGCCGTCGTACCACTGCATGGCATCGTGTTCAGCGGAATGTTGCGGGGCATCAACCGGGAAGCCCGGCAAATCGCATTTCCACCTCCAAACCCACAGGCAGCCGATTCCGACGAACCACCTTCGCCCCGCACGCCTCCACCCAACTGTTGACGATCGCCAAACCTAGTCCCACCCCGCCCGTATCCACGCCGCGGGACCTCCCCGCGCGGTGAAACGGCTCGAATGGTGATCAGCCCCGCCGGTCCCGCAGAGAGTATCGAATTCCGCATCAAATGCGATACCGCTCGATGCCGGTATTCTGGCTGCGCCTGAATACCAATGTCCGGTTCGATCGCGGCCGTCCCTTGTTCCTGTCCGGCCGTTACTAAGTCGATCAACTTTGCCACCACATCGCTCAAGGACACCGAAACTAACTGAACCGATGGGCTGTGTAAGCCTCCTCGCTGTTTGGTGCGGGTAAAAGTTGCGGGGCAGGCTGGAATCTAGGGACCTCGGACTGTGCGGTGTTCTTGTTCGGGTTTGAACAGGGAAGCGGCAGCATCGCCGTCGCGACCCGTCATTTCCACGGCCGACCTCGGGGCCAAGCACGCTTACTCGCCCCTGGCCGGCGAATTGTGATCGGCGATTCTAACCACGGCAGACAGCGAAGAACCTCGAAAAGATGCTCGAAAGGCCGCTGCATCTGCTGATTACCTCCGACGATCTCTCCGACTTCGTCCACCGCACCGAATTCGGCCGAAACCGTCTGCGAACCTGCCCTGCCTCCCACCAAACTTTTGGTAACCCCCTCCGCGCCAGCGTCGACATCCCGGTCACCGTGAAACTTCCGGTCAGCGACGTCGATCCCTACCTGGGCGCCTGGGCCCTCGGCGATCCCCAGAAATTGACCACCTCTGCTCGAATAGACTTGACCAGATCACAAACTGATCATGCCGCGTGGCAGGCCGACGGGCGGGACCTTCATCATCCGTGCCGCAGGCGCGTATATAGTTGCATAGGTTTAGGCACCGACGTTTTGCCCGCGCGGCCAGACCGGGCGCCACAAGCCATGCTCGTCGGAGAGGCAGCGCCGTCGGGGCCGGTTGGTGGTAAAGTTTCGGCGAGCAGGGCTAGTCAATTCTTCGCGAGTGCCGAAGGCCTGGGCCCATTGTGTCGTCGGCAGTGCCGATTACCAGAATTTCATTCATGCCCATCCCGAAGAAGCGATGGCTGCGAGCGGTATCCATGATCACACCGTCGGTTTCTCCCCGGCTAGCCTGCAGGTGGTGGCCGGCCGAACCTGCAGACGCGCCTTCTCCCCGGCTCGACGCTCCAACCTGCGGCGGAATCGTCCACTTCCCCGCCATCGGCCTGAAAACAATACTACCCCCGGGTCAGGTAACCCTCGTCGAATTCACATTACCAACGTCGGGCGAACTCTCCTTCACCTGCGGCGCGGGAATCATGCATGGAGCCGTCGTCATCCGATCGCTTGAACTATGTTCATGGTTCTTAGGATAGTCGAACGAGCCACGCCCCGAATGACGCGAACTCATTCGAAAGCTTCGAGAAAGCCGATATAGAAATCGAGCGCCACTAACACTTGATCGCACTCGACATACTCCACGGCCGCATGAGCCCGGTCGATACTGCCTGGCCCGAAAATCAAACTTGGCACCCCCGCCCGCGCTAACTTACTGGCATCGCTGCCAAAGGGTACCCCCACCAATTCCCCGTCCAACCCCAGCCCCCGCAGCACCCGTTGTGCCACCACTGCCACGGCCTCCAACTCGCCCGTCTCCAAGGGTCCATCAGCCAAATACGGAGCTTCCATTTCGACCGCTGTCCCCCATCGCGCGCCCATCGCCGCCCAAACCGCCTGCGGTTCCTCGCCCGGAATCAACCGCCGATCAATGGTAATCTCGCACCAATCCGGCACAAAGTTGACCTGCTCTCCCCCTCGGATCAACCCCACGTTCAATGTCGCCGGCCCCAGCAGCGGATGCGTCACCGCCGCGAGTTCATCGCTCATCTTCTCGATCTCGGCCAGTACCCGTCCCATGCCTTGAATCGCGTTGATCCCCAAATGCGGTTTCGCGCTATGCGCCGCCTTCCCCTTTGTCCGAAGCCGCCACCGTAACACCCCCTTGGCCGCCCGCACCAGTCGCAACTCGGTCGGCTCGGCCACAATCGCCGCACTCGCCCACAGCCCTTCACAAAGCCGTGTAACGCCCATGAATGTATACTCCTCATCCACCACCGCCGCCAGCCAAACCTCGCACGGCGGCACCATGCCCCTCTCGTTGAGATCCGCCAAGGCGTGCATCATCGTCGCCAACCCGGCCTTCGTATCGCACGATCCGCGGCCATACAGTCGCCCTTCGCGCACCTCCGGAACAAACGGCGCGATCGTCATCCCGCTGACCGAAACGGTATCCATATGAGCTTCCAAAACCACCCGCCTCTCCGGATTCCTTCCCGGAATCCGCGCAATCACGTTCCAACGCCCTGGCAGAACCTCCTGGCGAATGGTCTCGATGCCGCGCTGGGCAAAGAACGCTTCGACGTACAACGCCACTCCCGCCTCGCCCACCCCGCTGTCGTACGCCGGGTTCACGCTATCGATGGCGACTAACTCCGCCAACGTTTCCAGTACTGTCATCCGTTCCACTCCACTTCCTTCACCGTCCCCACCATCATCCAATACGTCACCGCCCCGACGAGCATAACCCCCGCCGCCGCCCAAAACGCCAGCAAAAAAGAACCGGTCGCCGACACAATCCAGCCCGTCAAAAGCGGCGAAACCACCCCGCCCAAATTCCCCACCGCGTTCTGCACCCCAGTCCAACGCCCCGCCGCCAGCGGCCCCGCCAGAGTTTGCGTGATCGCCCAAACATTGGACGTAAATAAACCCAAACACGTACATGCCGCCGTGATCAAACCCACCGACACCGTCGGGCTTTCCACCACCGGCACCGGCAAAATCACGAGCGCGCAAAGCACAAGTCCAGTCACCGCATAGCTCATCCGCACCCGGCTCACCCCCCGCCCCGCCCGAATCAACCGGTCCGAACTCCATCCCCCTGCCACCGAAGCCAACCCCATCGCCCAGAACGGCACAGAGCCCAACATTGCCATGCTTCCCATCGACATACCCCGTTCCTGCACGAGGTAACTAGGCAGCCACGAGAGCAGAAAATACCAAACATATCCCAACGAAAACATCCCGAGCGAGGTTCCCCACAACTGCCGCCGCCGCAATAAATCGGCCCACCCCGGTCCCGCCGCTCCGGCGGTCTCCCGCTGCTCCGGCACTTTCACAAGCAACCACGGAACCAGCCACAACAAGCTTCCCAACCCCACCACGACGAACATCGCCCGCCACCCATATCGCTCCACCGCCAGACCGCCCAGCAGCGTGCTTAACCCCGGCCCCACCTTCGAACCCGCGTCGACCAAAGCGTTCGCCAACCCCCGGCGCCCTTCGGGAAAGTACCGCACCAAAATCTTCGACGAAGCCGGATACGCCACGCTCTCCCCCACCCCTAAAAGCAGCCGAGCCCCCAGCAACGCACCCAGACTCTCCACCGTCCCTACCGCCGCCGTCGCCAGCGACCAAATCAAAAACGCTCCCGCATAAACCCACCGCAGCGGGTACCGATCCACTAACCAACCCGCTACTAACTGAAACGTCGCATAACTCCAGAAGAACGCCGAAAATAAAACGCCCATCTGCGTCGGCGAGAGTGATAACTCACGACTAATGCGCGGAGCCGCTACCGACAGCGCTCCCCGGTCCAAATAGTTGATCACCACTGAAACCACCAGCAGCGCCAGTAGCGTATTCGCCAGTCGTTTCGTCAGCATCCAAACAGTATACTGGGGTCAGCCCCATGCCTCCCGTCATCGACGCCCACGTTCATGTTTGGACCGACGACCAAGTCCGCTACCCCCGCGCCGCCGGGCAGCGCGACAACCCGCCGCCCCGCTTCACCCCGGCGGACCTGTTCGCCCATTCCAAGCCCGCTGGCGTAGAGAAGATCGTGCTCATTCAGATGAGCTTCTATCGCTTCGATAACTCCTACATGCTCGACTGCATGCGCGCCCACCCCGGCATCTTCGGCGGCGTCGGCATAGTCGATAGCGATGCTTCCAACCCCGGGCAAGCCATGAAAGCGCTGGCCGCCCAGGGCGTCCGGGGCTTCCGCGTCGTCGGCAGCCCCGACTCCCCCGGTGTCCACGCTATGTGGCGCACCGCCGCGGCGGAAAACCTGGCAATTTGTTCCTTGCTCGGTCCTGACGCTCTCCCGGCGCTCGACCGTATGTGCCGTCAATATCCCGCCACTCCGGTCGTCATCGACCATCTCGCCCGCATCGGTGCCGACGGCACCATTCGCGATCCCGACATCCGCCTCCTCTCCGCGCTCGCTCGCTACCCTCTCGTCAAAGTGAAGGCCTCCGCCTTCTACGCCCTTGGCAAAAAGGCCGCCCCATATACGGACCTCAAGCCGCTCTTCCGCCGCGTCTTCGAAGATTTCGGCCCCCGCCGCTTGATGTGGGCCAGCGACTGCCCCTTCCAAGTGGGCGACGGGCACCAATACGTTCCGTCGCTCGCCTTAATCACCGACCACATGCCGTTTCTGACGTCCGAAGACCGCGACTGGATCCTTCGCCGCACCGCCGAATCGGTCTTCTTTCGCCCCTAACTCAAACGATTAGCCCGTTTCGAATCTCCAACCGCATCAGAATGGCGCAGTTCTGCCGGTTCAGCTTCTCCTTCGCGCTCCCGAATGGTTAGTGAGTTCAATGGATTACTCACATGCCGACGATAGTCACTCGGCATGGCATCCGAAAGTGCCGGGCGCAAAACGCTTCTCCCCGGAGTACACTCCGAAACGTTCTTACGAAGTCATCGTCCTCGGAATCCGTAACGAGATACCCGCGAGGCCCGCCCGCAAACTCTCTCGTACAGACACCGAGTCCTTGTGCATGCTCAGCGCCAATGCCTTGGTGCCGATAAGTTCGTCACAAATCTGACGCGTCCCTTCGATGCCATTAAACTCCTGCATCGAAATATCCACGTCCACCACCTCCATATCCACCAGCGCATCGATCAACATTTTCACCCCTTGGCGCAGAAGTGTTTGGCTCTCAGCTAGCAAAACTCGAATCTTCTTGTTCGGCATGTGGGTACGCCTGTTTGAGCGGAGCTTCAATAGCGACACGACCCACACCAAACAGCGCCTCCTCGCTATTTGGTGTGGGTAGCGAAAAAGCGCTGAGTCGGAGGGGCTTTCGGGTCGATGAAGGAAGCATGGACTGCGGGGCGGGCTTGTTCGGAGTTGAGCGCGTCGTCGCCGAATCGTCGGCGCGACGG
>Ga0114966_10000165_pt1 | contig 62429 bp, 60 predicted proteins | sample M_130207_XF_Meta_FD_87029 | JGI IMG/M metagenome (GOLD analysis project Ga0114966, IMG submission 87029) | Freshwater microbial communities from Lake Montjoie, Canada to study carbon cycling - M_130207_XF_MetaG | ecosystem: Environmental > Aquatic > Freshwater > Lake | place: Lake Montjoie... | reverse complement strand
TTTATATCTCCTATGGAGAAGGATATTATTACGAATTCAATCGATAATACGGAGCAGATCAAAATGGAGGATATCGAGCAGATCGATATCGATAAGGAGGATATGGACCTTTCTTTCATTTAATTTATTTTACCATTCAACTTCTCCATCATCCCAACTATCTATATCTATTAATTGTGTTTCATTTGATTTCTTTATATTTTCGATAAACTTTAGAATGTCCACATTTGTTACATTATTCGTTTTAAGTATTCTATTATCTCCCATTTTTTTTTCATCTTGACAATAAAATCGAAAAGATTTAGGCATAAATGGTAATTTATAAGTAAATGCAAATTGTAACAAAAGAATGGTAAAAAAAGATATCATATTAAAAAATATTATTTATTTTATTATGTAAAAAATGCTTTATATTATTTTACATTGGTCTTTCCAATATGACTAAATATTGGTAAGGATCTCCATTTATTGTTTCATAATTCATTTGTCCATGTAAAATAAAACCAACCATTTTTGCCATACCCAAAATCATTTCTTTTGATTCCATATGTAAATGTTGTTCGTTTTGTCGAATCTTACCTTTAGCATGATCCGTAAATGTTTCGATTCTACTTAGATTTACCGCATTAAATTTCGATTTATATTTAAAATCATCCAATTCAATATAGGTATCTAATATCCGTTGATCGGTATATTTTTGAGGAGAATTGATATTTAAAGGTTTTCCAGAAGGAATAATCGTATCGAATCTATTTGGATCTACTAAATGTAAAATAAAATATCCACCTGGTGTTATCCAAAAATAACAATTACGGAAAAATAACGCTTTCTCTTTTATTTGATATATTGTAAAATAATTGCAAATGACGTGGGTAAAGGTTCCCTTTTCAAATAACATCGTTTCCATCGCATCGGCTTGATCCGTTTGTATTTCGGCATACTTTTTTTGGGAATAATCAACCATATCTTTCGACTTATCAATACCAAATGCACGATACCCATGCATATTTAATTCATTTACAAAGGAACCGGTTCCACTACCGATATCTAAAAAATTACTATGTTGTTTTGATGGTTGGGTCATACGAACAATATTTTTCAATTCTAAATTCACCCGGTTCTTCGGTTTATGTAAACTATCATATACACCAGCGTAAAACACATCGTAAATATCATCCTCGCATTTCACAATAAAATTGTCCTTTTGTTGAAATCCTTCCGTTTTTATTTTCGGCATGATATATTTTTCGCCTAAATATCGTAAACATATCCATAAACTTAAACCAATTAAAATATATAGTAAAATAGTTGATTGGCGCATATTATAATAATTTTATATATAATATTATGCAATATTCCGTAATTGGATTCTAGTATGATTAAATAAGGGAGATTTTCCAATATTTGGATATTTATGAATAATTGGAACAGTGGAATTCGATACATTCGTAGGTGTAAATAAATCCGGAAATGGTTGTTCTCCTATATTGGAAGACTCTGGAATAGCGATGCGATATAAATCACTTTTGGAAGATGGAACATATACCCCTTGTTCAGCCCCATGTTGTAAAGCGACCTTTTGGTTTCTTAAATTCGTTTCTAAATCAATGTCTCTCAAAATAACGGCATTCTTGGATGCAGCATAAAATATAGAATTTGCTAAATGTGGTTTACAATCATAGGTTTTTAGAGGTTCATTTATTTGGAAAGACGATTTTGGATCAATAATAGAAAAACGGCTATATTTATTTTGAACCGGTCTAGGATCATAATTTGGTCGTAAATCTAAGTTGGAAAACTGTCTACCTTGAATACGTTCATTTAAATCATCTACACGGTCTTGTTGTCCAGATAAACATCCTTGCACCACTCCTTGAAATAAAGTATCTGTGTTTGAATATTCTGCCATATTATAATATTGTCCTATATAATTATCTTTGTTCTTTTTTTTCTTTCTTTAGAAAATTGAAAAAGTAAATAAAAGAAAAGTAAGATAAGATAAAAGAATAGAATCAAACATGGTGAAAATTTGCAATTCCCCATTTCCAGAAGAGTTAGAAGTAAAATACAAATCGGTTTTCGAAACGTATCCGTATCCCTTAAGTGATTTTCAAAAATATGCGATCCAAGCCATCCTAGAAGGAAACCACGTTTTAGTAACCGCCCATACCGGTTCTGGAAAAACGTTACCTGCCGAATTTGCCATACAATATTTTACAGAAAAAAAGAAAAAAGTGATTTATACCAGTCCTATAAAAGCATTATCCAATCAAAAATATTACGAATTCCAAAATAAATATCCCCATATTTCTTTTGGATTGTTTACAGGTGATATAAAAACCAATCCAGAAGCAGATGTCCTTATTATGACAACGGAAATATTAATGAATGCCTTATTTCATAAGACTGACAACAAATCCACGGAGGTAGTAAATACCCAATTCAAAATGGACATGGATACAGAATTAGCCGCAGTGGTATTTGACGAGGTGCATTATATCAATGATGCAGATAGAGGACAAACCTGGGAGAAAACCATATTAATGTTACCTTCGCATATACAGAAAATAATGTTATCTGCCACGATAGATTCTCCCGAAAAATTCGCAAAATGGTGTGAAAAATGTGGTAGAGAAAAAGAAGTATATTTATGTTCTACTTCTCATCGTGTGGTTCCACTAACCCATTATGGATACCTGACCATTTCGGAATCCACGTTAAATGGAATCAAAGATAAGACATTACAAGCAGAAATGAGAAAAATAACGGGAGATATTATTCCATTACAGACTGCAAAAGGAGTTTTCCAAGAAAATGGCTATAAAATCATGCGCAAAGTAACCGAATTCCTTGAAAATAAACCATTCATGAAACGTAAATATGTGCTTAATAATTTATGTCAATACCTTAAAAATAAAGATATGCTCCCAGCCATTGCATTTGTATTTTCAAGAAAAAATGTGGAATTATGTGCCCAGGAAATCACCGTTCCATTATTAGAAGATGACAGTAAAATACCATATACGGTAAAGAGAGAATGTGACCAAATCATTCGAAAACTCCCGAATTTTGAAGAATATATGCGTTTACCGGAATACCATTCTCTCATTGCCCTTTTAGAAAAAGGGGTAGGAATACATCATTCCGGAATGATTCCTATTTTGAGAGAAATAGTGGAATTGATGATTTCCAAAAAATACATCAAATTATTGTTTGCAACCGAATCCTTTGCAATAGGATTAGATTGTCCCATTCGAACCGCTATCTTTACTGGATTACAAAAATTCGATGGAACCGATATGCGTAATGTATATGCACACGAATATACACAAATGGCAGGAAGAGCAGGTAGAAGAGGAATCGATACGGTTGGGCACGTGATTCATTGTAATAATTTGTTTTCACTTCCTACTCAAACGGAATATCGTGAAATGTTGGGAGGTAAAGCACAAGCGTTAGTATCGAAATTCCGTATTTCGTATAGTTGGGTTATGAATTTATTTGCAACGAATGTTCCAATAGAAAATATTATAGAAACGACCAAAAAAAGCATGATATACGAAGAGTTGGAAGAAAGTATTGATAAACAATATTTATTTATAGAACAACTAGAAAAAGAATGGAGAGAAAAACGCGGTAAAATGCAACATCTACGGACCCCCGTAGATATATGTAGACGATATCTTTCTCTCGAAACGAATGTAAAAACAGTAGTAAATAAAAAACGAAAAGAAATGGAGAGAGATATCGACCAAATAAAAACAGAATATCGTTCAGTAATGGAGGATAGTAAATTAGTGAAGGTGATTGACGATTTAGAAATAAAAATAGAAAAGGATGAAAAAGCACATTTAGACTATTTAGAGAATTATTTACATTTACAAATTGGAAAAGTATTTGGTGTATTATTGGAAAAACGATTTATATGTGAATCCGTAGATGGAGTTCGATTAACCGAGGAAGGAAAAATTGCATCTAGCATTGCAGAAGTGCATCCATTGATTTGGACGAATTGTATTGGTAAAAAATGGAATTTTATGGCGGATTTCGATGTAAAACAAATAGTAGGGATTCTCTCTTGTATCACCGACATTAAAGTGGGCCAAGACTATAAAATATATGTTCCTAAAACGGAAGACAACTATTTGAAATCCCGAATATTAGAATTACAAGACGAATATTCTCTCTATTTTGATATGGAATGCCAGAGAGAAATGCGAACTGGTATGGCGTATGAAAATGTATTGTCGTTTGATATTATTGAAGAAGCGATGGAATGGTGTGAATGTGCAAGTGAAGAAGAATGTAAACTATTTATACAATCACGTTTAGCAGAAAAAGAAATTGGCATTGGTGATTTTACAAAAGCAATGATGAAAATATCCACGATTTCCAAAGAATTTCAAATGGCGTTTCCAATGGAAGAAAATGTGGCATTTCAATATAAATTATCCCAAATAGATGAATTGATATTAAAATATATTGCAACCACGCAAAGTTTATATGTTTAGATAAAAAATTGACGGGATTTTTCTTTTTTTATGGTATAAACATAAGATAACATCGAATCAAATCGAATTATCATGAATCGATCCTTGGATGCAATGATGATGGATGAAATGTATGATTATGAAGCGGAGTTTGAAGAAGAAGAAAAAGAAAGTGATAAATATTATATCGGTATGTATGTGTATGTAAAAGACATGGAGATGTTACAATCGGGAGTATTCATAGAACATTACGATAAGTTATTTCTAGGAATGGCAATATCCAATCGTCTGTTTTTCAAATATGAATATAAATATATTTTTAAATATTTATGTTCTAGTATTACGTATTGTCGAAATGCTAGGTTCTATAATTTAAATGTAAATATTATGAAACTGAATATTACAAATAATGAATTATATACGGTAATCGTAAAGACCCATTGGATTCGAATGATTCAACGGCATTGGAAAAAGGTGATTCAAAAAAGAAAAGAGATTGTAAATAAAATGAAAACACACATCTATCTACAAGGTAGAGAAATGGGAAAAAGAAATATGGAAAAAATGCCTAAATTGACAGGTATGCTGTCTATATATTCTAATAAGAAGGGCGAATATATACCGACCCATTAAAAAAGCTAAAAAGATAAGAAAATGTTCTCATGAGAACTTGTTCTATAAAGGTAATACAAAAGGGATATAAAAGAAATATGGAAATAATCCCGATTTTCGCCCAAAAGGACCAATCTGCCATTTTTTTCCCAATAAAACAGAAAAGAATGAAAAGGACCAATAACCCTAAATAAATATATACTAAAATTAGATTAAAAGCATTTAAATGATAATTGTCGATTTCTAATGTTTTTACTTTACTATCGCTAGTAGATTGCATATCTTTGAAACTTTGCAACATTTTATTTTGAATATGAAAATTATTTACATATTGGGTTTCCATATTGGAAGAATATGGGTTCATTTCAATGCTTAATGTATTTCCATTGGTTGCATATTTAGAACCAGGAACCATATACATATTCACCTTCGTTTCTGCTACCATTTTTTATTTATTATATATATTATATTATGGATAAGAATTACACCATTTCGCATCTTATACGAAGTTAAGATGCGAAACTGGTGCACTTTTACTCACTCAATTTCGCCCACTCCGTGGGCGTTTTAAATGAGAAAAGGTGTAAAAGAGAGGGAACTGGTCATGTTATTATAATATTGTATAGTATCCGTATTTATTTGAATTTCGCCGGATTGATATGCTTGTTCTAAAGACGTAAAGGGACTTTTCATACATTTATCTTTACTAGTATCATAAATCATATTACCGCTACAGCATTCACTTCCAATACATTTAGTATTCCATTGCAATTTCGTTGCTTCTGAAATATCACCAGCGGCTATACTATTTGCTAATGCATTTCCACTCGTATCTAATTTTGCAGGGGGTGAATATATTTTATCAAAATCGACATTATCTCTATATTGAATGCCTATATATACTTTGAAAACCCAAATAAAACCGATAATAGATACTAACATAATCAAAAATGTAATTAAAAAAGAAGGTAAAAAGTCTTTAAACATTAAAATAAAGACGACGATTACAATTGTAATTGCTATAATCATAATCATAAAGGAATATTCTCTCATACGGGTGGCATAACTTTGATTTAGAAAAATCATACGTTTTTGACTATCTAATGCAGTTTGAATGCCTTTTTTTTTTGTTTCTAGACGTTGTTTTTCATTGTAAACAATGCCCGATATATCCATTAAATGCGAAAGTTCATCATAAAAATCATTAACAACCACCATCTATCTATTTAAAATATAATATATACTCCTAAATTATTATTAGGACATGAATATGGAAGCAAGGATCAAGGATGCTGTAGTTACTACACCGACCAGATATAATGTGTTTTCTTGAATTAAAATATTTTGTAAATCTTTTAATCTAGCATCCTGTAATGTATTTCGAGGTTTTAAATTCCCAGATACATCCATTATATCGTAATGGGCATAGGATGGGTCAAAATTAGATAATTGGGTTTTATAATCTATGATTGCACCAGATATATCTTCTCCTCGTTTTAAAAAATCATTTAATGTTAAATTACCTTCTTTATAACTAGTATAAAAAATAGTAGGACTTTGCATATTATTTTTTAATATTATATATTGACTATATTTATATTTTTGTGAAAGCATAATATAAAACGGATGTTGCTAAAGCGGTCCATAATAAAGTAGTAAATACTGCGGAATCTACAATATTTTGTTTTTCATATAACGATTTATCGAGCCCCATTAATTTCATCGCATGTTGATCTAAACGATTTCGGTCATCCACAATATTTTTATATTTTGTGTTTAATTCATTTTTATATTTACCCATATATTGAGCATAATACTCATCTATTTGAGCGTCTTTACTAAGAGCGGATGATGCTATATTATTATCACATCTTGCTATTATTTTATTTAGATTTAGACATGAATCTTTAAATGGTTCACTTTGAACATAAGGAATACCTACAAAACTAATATCTTTTAAAACATAATCAAATTCGTTGGGTGATGTTGATCCATTACTACAATTTTTTGTATAAATATCATTAATCTTTTTATGGGTATAAAGTCCATAATTTAATTCAATTAGAGAATCCATGGATGTTCCACAAACAAGATTACTACTAAGATCCATTAAACGTCTCACCATTATTAGTATATTATGTTTGTTGATAATATATTCCATACAAAACAATTAAAATACCTATTCCTAAATTCCAACTTTGTATCCATGATCTCATATATTCTTCACGAACATCACTAAATGCTCTTAAAGATGTCTGATTTAATTCATACCAATCTCTATATTGAAAATTTTTACATATTTCACACTGTTTTAAAGGTAATAAATTTTTTTCATCATAAAATGAACTACACATAGTATCCATTGTAATATTTCCTCTTAGACATATAGGATCGGAAGGACGAGTTGGATATTCCGGATTATTATTAGTAATCAATGGACTTTGTTCAATTTGATTACATAAAAAAGTGTCACTATTAAATTCTAAAAATGCTCCATTCGAAGGTGTAGAATATATTCCATCTTGTGGTGTTGTCGATGCATACCATATGGAAGACATGTTATTCCTATATATATTCCAATACCTTCTTTTTTTCCTAAATGGGGTTATATAAAAACCATTTTTATAAAAGGAACGTCCTATATTTCTATTCTATTCGATTATATACAAATGCGATAATATTCGGTAGTTAATGCAGTAGGAGATTTTCTATAAAATTTACACACTTGTCCAGGTCGTAAACAAATAGCCAATGCCATGGGATCAAACCTAGAAATTTCCGGTAACTCTTGTAATTTCGTCAAATGATACTTTTGCATTAATTCTGCGGTTTCAGTTTCATTTAAAATCGAAATATTGGATGGCAGTAAATGATGTTCTAGTAAATTAAATTGTAAACGTTTGATATTATGAACCACCACGAAAATACCATCATGGCTAAACTTATATTTCAAATGGGTTTTCAAAGAATCGTTTGGATCGCCACCTTCATAGACTACAATCAAGGTATCTTTGGGTGTCAATGTATCGGTTAAAATAAACAAATCTTCAATAATAGGTTGCAAAGAACTTTCATTTAAATTTTTACCTAAATGAAATTTTACATAGGTTTTAGAAACATTCTCTCCTTCAGTAAATAACATATCCAATTGATTTGAATTTAGCATTACATCAATTTCATTAATGCTAAAACCTTTGTAATCATCGATATTATAATTACCCTTGGTATACAATAATTCTAAAATGGTTTTTCTCGCATTGTATATTTGTAAAACACGATTATTGGAAGAAGTCATGATTGGTATTAATTATATTAAACGATAGTTTTTATTTTATTTTGTTTTGAATAAATAGATCAATTTTTCTGGAAAAAAAGTAATCTCGCAAAAATGTAAATGTATACAAACCACTATAAAACAGATAATATTTCTTGTTCCCAAAATACGAAACAACGAATCATTATTTGTTTCGAATGTATACTTGAAATATATCGTGTTGTTATTGGAACTTGTTTAATTACGTTTGTTCCACAAAAATGTGGTAATCGAGATTGTGGATATATATGGTATGTATTTGGAAAAACGATATTCGATATTGCATATTATATAAATATAGGAACCTTGTTTTGTTTTTTAGTATTATGTTACATTGAAATGATTCGAGAGAATAGAATTATTAATTATTTAGAAGTAAATCCATTATTAGGAACCGATAATGTAGTCGTTGGGGAGATAATACAGAAATTAGATCCAGTAAAAAGAAGGAAATTATATTGGATCGACAGTATTTATGTAGGGTGGTCTGTTTTCTGTTTAGGTTGTTTTGGAGCAAATACCATCCTTAGTGGAATCGTTATTATACATAATTTAGACAGTAATACGATTAGTGGATTCATTACCAATATTTTGTTTATGTTTACGAAATTATACCGAATCTATTTCGTAATACACACGGAAAAAAATGTGTTTTATTCTGCATATTTAATTCATTTTGTTCAATTTAATGATTTAGATCCGAGAGAAATAATGTGGACGGAAAATTGGGTATCGGTAAAAGAAGATATATTTGAACCCGATTGGGTTTCGAATAAAAACGTGGTAGAAATTATAGTTTGATTTTTTATTTACATTTTTTTAATAATCATTGGTTTACTAAAATCAATCTCATTTTTATCTTTATTCTCTCCACCATTGAACGTTTCTGCGATTGAGGTAGGAAATGTATTTATAAATTCACCGGGATCACTACCTTCTTTTCTTGGAAATGACATTTCTGGTGGACAAGAGGTATCCTGAGACATATCATTTCCATGATTGAATATTTTAATTACGGGTGCGAAATTTAACTTTGGGTCGGTTGTATTTGGACAATTATTATTAGTTACCGGAATAAATCCATTTTCATTTACATTGGTAGGTATACTATACATGTAGGATTCATCCGGACCATAAATTTCTTCCGGTTTTACAATACGAATGCTATCCTGAGTAGATATACCTTGCAGATTGTCGGTATCAATCGTAAAATAAGCGGATCCTGCATGTTGAATGGTCCATAATCTAGAAGGATCATTATCCCCCCGATAATGCACTTTACCGCCAACTTGCATCGTGGATGGAGTAGGATTTTTGGGTAATTCTGGTAAATTTTCAGGAGGAGGACTTTCGGGGGAGGGAGGTCGATATCCCGGAGGAGGACCTTCGGGAGAGTCCGGTCGAATTCCAGGAGGTCCCTCTAAAGGAGGAGGTGTATATAAAGGAGAATGTGGTTCAAATTTTTTAGGAGGAAGTTCTTTAGGAGAGGTAGGAGGAGATTCTTTAGGAGAATGAGGACTATATTTACGTTGGATAACCGATGATTCTAAAACCGTTTTAGTATGATCGATCACATTTTTAGGAACAGCATTTGGTAAAAACATCAAACGTTCGATACTATCCGAAAACCCCATATTTTCAATTTGAGAGATATTATCATCTGTAATAATACTCATACGAATATTAATCGCTAATAATTCCTGCATTAATAATTTAAAAGAATACGGAACGGCAACAATACTAAAATCGCGACCGAAACGAGTCAATTGATGCACTTGGGTCGTTCCATCGACGAGAGAACCAGTATATTTAATAGGGCCATCTGCCATAGGACTGTAAAATATATTTTTATTGGGGTTATACACCGCAATCATTCCGGTTTTATTACAAACGGCCATGTAATATAAATCCCCACGTTGTAGCATGGATTCATTTAGAAAAAGTGCAGTTCCATGCGATAGAACAGCATCACGTTCCATCTCGCCAATTCTCAATCCACCATCATTCGCACGTCCACTTACCGGTTGTCTAGTCAAGTTCGTCATAGGTCCTCTCGCACGGAAATTGATCTTATCTTTTACCATGTGTTTGAGACGCATATAATAGGTCGGTCCCACGAAAATTTCGGCTTCCATTTGTGCACCGGACATACCATCGTAAAAAATCTCATTTCCACTCGAATGAAACCCAGATTGACGCAAGGCACTTTGTAGATTATCTTTAGAATTCCCCATTTTTCTTAATAAATTCCCGAAAAAAGCGACCATATTTTGTTTCAAGTTTACAAAAGGAGTGCAATCCCCGAAAGCTCCATAATGCGCACAGGCTTTAGCAGAAAGACATTCGACAATTTGACCGATCGTCATACGGGAAGGTAGGGCATGCGGATTAATAATCAAATCCGGTTTCAATCCGTCTCTCGTAAAAGGCATATCTGCTTCTGGAATAATCATACCAACCGTTCCTTTTTGTCCAGCACGAGAAGCCATTTTATCCCCCATTGCCGGAATTCTCTCTTCTCTCAAACGCACTTTCGCAATTCGTTCTCCCACTTCCCCTTCTGTCATAAATGCTTTGTCTACTTTTCCCACTTGTCCTTTTTTGGTCGTTTTCGATTCATCTTTACGCATGCCAATGACAGAAGCATTGCTAGACATACCGATTAAGATCATTTTATCATGCACTTCCAAATTTTCTTTGATTAATCCATGTTCGTCTAAATAACTGTAATCATATTCTGGTTTGATACCGACCACCCCATTTTCACGAATGAGAGATTCAATATTATTGAACGTTTTAGTATAAACGGTATCCCCTTTTTGTTCTCTCTCTTCATGTGCTTCGTAAGTAGTGTAATACGTAGTTCTAAAAAGACCACGATTCAAAGCCCCCTCATTCACTAAAATAGCATCTTCTACATTATATCCTGTAAAACACATAATTGCGACGATTGCATTCTCTCCATATGGATTCTCTTCATGATTGATATATTTCATGTATTGGGATTTTATCAATGGTATCTGTCCATAATTTAAAATGACGGCGGTTTTATCCATACGTAAAGTATAATTGGTATGATAGAGAGAACAAGCTTGTTTGGACTGTCCACAAGAAAAAGAATTACGGGTCACTGGATTATGTTCTAGAAAATCAATTTGATTGCACATAATGCCATATAATGTAGAAGAATGAATTTCACGATGAGTATAATGGGTATTTTTAGAAACGGGTTCTGTATCTAGGGCAATGAATGCACATTCGGATTCATTCGAATCAATATAATCTAAAATCGCCCTTTTCTCTCGAAATTCATCTACTGGAACCGAATATAATTCTTCCCATTCATATACTTTTTCTTTCATTGGATCGAAATTAGGATCTTTTTTCGAATGAAATCCAGAAATGAGATTGGTCCAAGAGACTTCTTTAAGTAAATGGGTAGTAAAAGATTTCCATTCGCTTCGATTTTCAAAAGGGAATTTTTTAGAATGTTCATCTTTGTAAAAAATGGGTCGACATAATCTCCCACCATCGGTATAAATAAACACAGAATTTTTAGGAATATCAAATGCAATACTATTGGAAATCGGTATCAATGCTTGTCTACGACATTCTCTCATTTTCTGCACCATTTCTATGGGTTCTGCAACACAACCTGCCCAAAATCCATTAATAAATACTTTCGTCATTTGTCCAAGACGAGCCGGATAAGATTCAATTAAAAGAACTAATTCCGTATGTTTACGCATCCATTGTAAAATAGATTCTCTCGAATGATTTCGTGTAACATAGGTTAAAATGGCTAAATATTTATGAATACCAATATTTCCACCATCAGGAGTATCAATAGGATCAATAATGCCCCATTGAGAACTATGTAAAATGCGCGGTCCAACTAATTTGACACTCGGGTCTAATGGTAAATTCGTCTTTCTAAGATGGCTCAACATGCCATTAAAAGAGAGACGATTCAAATCTTGAACCACGCCAATACGTTTCGTGTGGGTTTCGGCTCCCCAATTTCCTTTGAATGCTTTTCGAATTCCTTCATCTACTAAATTCTTCTCAAAAGCATAATTATGGGTTTCATCAATGAGAGAAGAAATATCGTTATAGATTTGTTTATTGAATTCATATTTACTTTCAAATGCCAACCGAATCCGTGATTGGAATTTCATATAATACTCTCGAAATAAATCTTTCAAGAGTGATCCAATCAATTCCACACGTTTGTATTTATAATTATCTCGATCGGTGGGAGCTTCAATACCATTGGAAACGAAATATAATTTCTGGACCATATGTCCTAAATAATATGCTTTTTCCAAGTAATTAATCTCTCCAATATGCGGTAAAAAATAGTCGGCTAATATATGCAAAACACGTGGAATGGTTCGTCCTTTAATGAGAATACTTAAATATTCGAGAGCATCTTGTTGACTTTGAATCATTCCAGCATCATGGATGGAAGGTAAGAACCAATCAATCGTAGATTCGGGAACAGAGGGATCGCTTGGATCTTTTAGTAAACACATGGAAATAATCTCTCGATCGGGAATGATTCCTAACGCACGGAAAAGAATAAAAAGGGGAACGGGTTTACGCACATTTGGAATATTGACCACGATATTTAGATTTGTATAATTTACAGTAGGGGCAACGATTCTTACAGAGAGAGTTCGGACAGGTTTCGCCACATTTTCCGAGACGGAACGAATTTCAGCAGAATAGAGATAATCCTGATCATTCACCGTTTTTTGTTCCGATTTTTTGATATACAGCATATTATCCCCGAATTTTTCTTGGGATACTACGGTTTTTTCTTTTCCATCAATAATAAAATAGGCACCTATATCGTTTTTACATTCCCCGAGAGAATAACGAGATTCTCTCGGTAATCCATGTAAAATACAATATTTGGATTGAACCATGATTGGTAATTTACAAATATATTTTCGAATAGGTTCCATTTTAAACGTTTGCATATTATTTTCATCTATCGTCGCAAGAATATTCGCGACTAATTCTTTCTTTTTATTGGCAGTTTTGTCTTCATTGGTTAATACAATTTTAACCCCATGTTCATTTACAGGAGTAGCATCCTCTAAATTAGAAAGATAACGGGTGATTTCGATTTCTAATTCGACGTAAATCGGGAGAGCATAGGTCATATTACGAAGACGCGCTTCATTGGGAAGCATATAATGAATATTATCTTTCGAATCATAAATAATGGGTTTACCGTAAAAAACACGTTGACCGGAAACGCCCCCGAAATAGATTTTGGCAGAAGATAAAAAAAGGTTTTTTTTTTTATCATACTCTAAATCTAATTTTAGAGGATTGGTTTCTTTCAATATGGTAGAAAGATCATAATCCAGAAAATCATTATAAGAATCGATATGATGTCTTACTAAACCTTGTGGATTATCACGGAAATAAACATCAATCATTTTCCAAATAATTTCATCGGATATGTCTGTATCCATTTTTTACTTTATTATATAGATAATGATATTTTTTTGTTTTGTTTTCTTTTTTTATGATATATTTTATTCATTTACAATAATAATCTCTTCATTTACCGGAATGAGTGGTCCTACATTTATATATTCGATATGAATGACCCTAGGAACAAAGGGCAGAACATTTACTTCTACAGGAGGATCAACCACAGGAGGAACATTTACTTCTACAGGAGGATCAACCACAGGAGGAACATTTACTTCTACAGGAGGATCAACCACAGGAGGAACATTTGCTTCCTCATCCTCATCCTCATCCTCATCATCACTACTGTCATCCCTATACTGATCTTTCTCTAAATCGGGAAGTATAAAAATCGGGTGTAAACATGCATTATCGCGATTATTAAATAATTGAGTAGTATTGTTATAATATTGTAATACATCCTCACATCTACAAATGGGACATTTATTTTGTTTTTTTGTAACACATTTATCTCTACAATGAAAACAAATATAATGATTGCAAAGAGTAATATCGGTAGTATCTTCAAAACAAATAGAACATTTCTCATCTTCACTATAAGGTAAAACACAAGTCTCCAATTTCAATTCTTCATAATTCGTTGGAGACTCTAGATCACCATTTAGAATTTTATAATTTTGGACTAGTTTTGGAATCAATTCTAACACAGATGTAAAAGATTTATATTTATGATAATATAATACATACGGTTGATTAAAGTCGATTCCTTCATAATTATACTTACATTTTATATTAACGGATTCAACGGTTAATATAGAATGTTTTAAATACAAAACAATATAACAAAGCACTCCATCCACAAGATAAGGACGAAAATGATATTCTTCCGATCCTTTCTCTTTTTTCTTTTCCAAAATTTCCACTAATTTATCGAAATCGGTAGACATCTTTTCTTTTATCCAAAATAATAATAATATATTCCATCCATAAAATTATTTCAATTTTTTACAAATAAAATATAACAGTATGATATGGGAGCATGTTAGCATATACTTTAGAAGTATATAACGTGTATATTTATATATTATCTTTTTTCGTTTTAATATTCATGGGAATTATCGTAGTATACAAAAAAACAAAATTTATAAAAAGAATAGTAATGACCGTCGCTATTCTCATTTTATTTTTACAATTTTTTATAGTATACGAAACATATCCAAACATGGAACATTATGCGTAAAAAAATTATATATAATAATTATAATATGGAGAATACATTATTATATATATACAGCATATGGTTTTCATTATTCCTTTTAGGAATCATAATGATCCTCAAATATAAATTATGGAAACCGGAAAACTACTGGACGATTTCAATTAGTCTATTTGCCTTTATCGTTCTTTTTTATCAAATACGAATAACCTATATATGTGATTCTAACGAAGGATTTGCTAATTTAAATGATAACTTCAAATTATACGATCGTGAAAATAATTTTCCCAAATCCATACAGTTTAGTGGGGGAGATGCACCTACCTATTTTAGTTGGGACTTTCCATTAAGTTATGGAACGAAAGATGGACAGAAAGAATATAATAACTATAATAGTAACAGTAACAAAATGTGTGATAAAAATAAAGTAATTCAACTTACGGAATTAGCATCCGTATCTATTCAACAATTGCAAGATGCATCTGCTGCTTATTACAGTTTATTAAGTGTATATAAAAATTTAGCGGGAAATAACGCTGATATTGTTTGCACATAATAAAAAAATGTATATTTTATTCGATATTATTTGTAAAAAAAGAGTGTGTTGTATTATATATAATAGAATTAATATGAATATTGTGAATGATATACATAAAGAAATTTATAATTATAATATTTTATATTATTATTTTTTATATCTTAGTATATTCTTTGTATTCTTTTTTATTTTAGGAATATTTCTCATATACAAAACTAGAAATATATCTTATATTACATGGATTGTCCTACTATTTTTATTTACAATATTCTTAGAAAATATTGGATTATTCTATTGTTATAATAGACAGGAGGATACAACCGAAGGATGGCATGATTATCAATGTTTTCGAATATATAGTCAATATGCAAATACTCAATCACAAATAGATAAATTCGATATTAGTTATACATGCTTAAAGAATGCAGTGGACAATAAAATAGCGGATTATAAAAATGAATTTAAAAAATTTGGAGCAAAGATAAGTGAACAAGGAGAAATTGTTGAGAATGTCATAGCAACAAATAATAAATATAAAAGTTTACAAGATATAGTAAATGGTAAAATAGACGATATCAATACCAATTTAAATACAAAAACATATACAAACATTATAATGCAACCGACCAAATAAAGTATACTCGCAAATAAGATCTAAAATGGTGTAGTAAATTATAATATAATATATTATATTATAATAACTGTAAACGATAAGATGTTAGAATATATCGTTGGATCTTTAGATAATAGTTATAATATATACTTTTATATAATAACATTCAGTATTGTAATTCTGTTTATAGTATTATGTTTATTTTTAATTGGTAGTCCAACTATATTTAAAAAACGAGAATCTACTTATTTTATTATTTTTATAGTTCTATTATTCATTATCGTTTTTGTCCAAAATCAATTGCTACATAGTCTTTCCTTGTTGAAAACACCATCCAAAAGAAAACATACAAACCCAATCGAAGGATATGCCTGTGGTAGTCAACGATCCATGTTAACGGATACCATTGGATCAGGTTCAAGTCCAGGATCCGGTTCAAGTCCAGGTTCAAGTTCAAGTCCAGGTTCAAGTCCAGGTTCAAGTTCAAGTCTAGGTTCCAATCTCAACGGTAATATAATAGTTGGATCCGGATCTGACACTTCCACCTATATGTCTACGGAATGTGCATATAAATATATATCCAACTATTTAGATCAAATTATAAAAAACACGAAACCATTGCAATATAAAATAGATACGAATGTAATAAATACAAAATAATCAATTGGTATAGGTTAACACTTTTGGATCTATTTGAGAACGATCCGTATGCCCATAATTTTGGACATTTGGTGTCCACATACGAGGACATGCCCAACCAGTAGATGTGCAAAATGGCTTATCATTTGTTACTGGACACGTATTAGGCTTTGCACAGTTATCATTAGTTCTACTTGGACCAATTATTTGTGGCGATTGAATCGTGGGGTTTTGTATGAGGATATCTTGATTTATTTTACCCGCCCATGTTGACCAAAATTTTGTATTATCTACAACTATATTTTTATTTGCAAAATCTCTTACTAATGCAGGGTTAACTTCATCTTTGTTAGTTAAGGTATTGATAGAATTATATAGCTGCCCTGCATTCGTATCAATTTCAGTCGCAACTCCGGCTCGTGCCGCTGAAAAAAAACCTTTCATCATTGGACCCATCTTTTCATTATCAATAGCAGTATTTAAACTAGATATAGCACCACTGTTTCCTTTCATTTCTGCTATTTGTTTATTTGCTTGTTGATTTTCACTTAATGGAGTAAAGGTTTCTGTATACCATGCATCAATGCACATTTGAAATAATAATCTATTTTGAAAATACATGATAAATGAAAATACAAACAGACTGATAACCATAGTGGTTTTCAAAAAAATAGGATATGCAATGCATAAAATACATAAAAATATTCCAAATAAAATACCAATAACGGATAATATATAAAAATATATACAATAAAATTTATCTAAAGGTCCAAACAGAATATTCCATAAAGATAACATGAACGATAGAGGCGGTATTTATATTATGCCAGGATAAAAATAATATATTTTAGGAATATATATTCATTATAAAAATGTCATCCACCCTTGATTATATTTATGGTCCAATCAGTAAAAAATACTGTTTGTATTTTTATATTTTATCGGTTATCGGGTTTGTGTTGTTAATTTTCGTATTGATCATGACCATTTATTCCGGATTTACGAAAAAAAATCCAATGTCCTTCTATTTGAACATGATTATGGTTGCACTACTATATGGTATGTTTTATTTACAAAATCGTCTTTTATATAATATGTGTATTGGATCTATGAAAAAAGAAAGTTTTGATATGGTAGAAATTACAGAAGGAAATATTGCTGGTTTAAAGAAAGATGCCGATGATGTAGCAAACAAAATGACTACATCACCTTCATACTAAAATTAGTTTAAATGAAGGATAAAAATTCTGGAATATAATACAAGATGGATATTTTGTATTATAGTAATTACTGTAAACATTCCCAACGAATCCTGAACTTTTTCGTTAAAAATAATTTAACGGATAAAGTCAGTTTTATTTGTATAGATAAGCGAAAACAAGATCCAACTACTGGTCAAATCTTTATTGTTTTAGAAAATGGAACCCAGATTTTACTTCCACCGAATGTGCATTCCGTTCCTTCCCTTCTTTTAGTAAAACAGAATTATAATGTGATGATGGGAGATAAAATAATGGAAAAGTATCAAACGACACTGGAAGAAAAAAAAACGGTGGCTACTCAGGGACAAGGGGAGCCAATGGGTGTTTCTTTAGCATCGGTTGCAAATGGTTTAGTCGTTTCCGAACAATATACGTATTATAATGCATCCGACAAAGAATTAAGTGCAAAAGGAAATGGAGTATCTAGACAGACGTTTCATTATGTAAAAGCAAATGAAGATCCTCCTTCGATTTCAACCCCACCAGACACCTATCGTCCAGATAAAGTTGCGCAAAATATAACCGTAGAATCTTTACAAGAGATCCGTAACGATGAAATACCAAAACCCGCAGGGTTAGCATCTTTTATGCCTCCGGTTTCTACTACGATTTAACATCGATGGGTGTAAATAAAAAAATGTTTAAGTAAAAAAAGAATATGAATATTTAGGAATAAATAAAAAAAGAGGAATAAATATCTAAACAATATTTTGCTACCATTATGTCGAATCCTAGTAAATCTCTTCTTTTGAAATCGTTTCATAAACAACTCTTTGATTTTCTAGATGATATTATTAGTATTGTGCCCGATAATCAAGAATTAGTGAAATCCAAAGTATATTTTACTACCTTAAAACAGGCGAATCCTACCCTAATTATTAAGATTTGGTATCAGTATATTTTTATGCCTTATCGTGATTTAATTGAAAGTGGAAATGTCGATTTTTTTCTAGAAAAAGACTACACGGAAGATTTGCAGTATATACCATATGCAGCGGATGTTTTAAGGATTATCGATACTTCTATACGTAATCCCATCAAAGAAATGGAAAAAGAAAACAAAGAAAAATGTGCGAAATATATCCAATTATTAACGAAAATTTCGGTTGTTTATGCCCAATGAATGGTCGGTGGACAAGACCATAATTCGAATGGAACCGCTTTTTCCGTGGATTTTTCCAGTGTTAGAAGTTGATCGAGAGCGGCCATTCTACGATCGAGCGGTTTTCTCTCGGTTCGTTTTCTAGATAATTGTTTCCATCTCCATTCGAATTGAAGTGCGGCTGTCCAATCTGGGAATCCACTTACAAAACAGACGCGATGCCAAGTGCAGCCCTTGGAAACTTGTGCACCGGTAGCACGAGCACCGCCCTGGATTTCTTTATTGTGTTGTCGAAGACGGCGATCTACATCGATGGTAGCACCGACATAGGTATTTCCATTAGAACATTCTAATAGATAAACGAAAGATTCGGTGGTTGTCATAAATTTATTTGTTAAGGTATATAACAAATAAATATGTAAATAAGTTGCTAAATACACTTATGTGATGACAAGTCTCATTGTGGATTATTTAGCAAAAAGTATTCTTTTATTTCTTTTCGATTTTTATTTTATTTGGAATCCGTTGGTTTTAGAAGAAGAACGAGAGAAAGAGAAAGAACCGACGTTTTTAGAAGATTTAGCAACTTATATTTTTGATGAATATTAAATAAAACAAAACATCAATCCTGTAGGAATCGAGAGATGAAAAAGTAAATGATGATAAATATGTTCCGGACAACACCATTCTTTACAAGAATAATCATTGGACAAGTAAAGATAAAATGTCACTTTTCCCAAAATCATACCGAGTAAAAACCATTCAAAAGGGGTCATTGTTTTGTAAAGAAGAATATATCCTAGACAACAAACCAAGGAAATTCTTGCTAAAATCGCATCCATCTTGTGAAAGAATCCGTTGCGCACAGCATCTTTCCAAAACAGAATAGATGCCAATACATTTGAGATAATCAACGTGGCTAGGAAAGTATAGATCCGTGAATATGGGCGGTAAAAAATATAAAACAATACTGGTAAGAGAAACCCGAGAGAAGATAAACATAAAATGGTATGGTTCATCTATTATCTATTGATAGAATTTGAAGTTAAAAAGGTTGCAAAACTAAGCCATAGGATATAAGGAACCAAACAATATCCAGCAGTTTTATTTTTATCGTAAAACATAGTTGCTAAATAGATTGCATGAATCGTCAGTAAAAAAAGAGTGAAAGTTGCGAAATCCCGATTCGGGAAATATACAAAATATGGCCACCACGCTAAAAGTAAAACAATATGTAAAATATAATTTTGTAAGGAACATTCGATTCTACCACCATTCTTTTTCCATACTAAGTAAGATGCATATCCTAGTAATAAATATAGGATCGGCCATACTACTGCAAATACCCAGGATGGTGGATTCCATTTCGAACGAACTCTCGGTATTTTCTTTTCTGGAATAAGTGCTGCGGAAGATCCTAATCCAAGAATAATCGGAGAAAAAATCCATAGATACGATGCTATATTTTGATTTTTATACATTCAATTCGAAACGGGTGGGTATATATTTATGTAAGATGATAATAGTTCACTATAAGAATCGCAATAAAAACCAAAAAGAGTAGTAACATACATAAAAAGAGGAGATAAAATATATATCTTGTGTCTTTGCAACATATATATAGAGGGGTATCTGGTTCTGGTTCGGAATCGGTTTCGGAAACAATACTTTTTTCTAAATCAGGAAGAGAATGATAGGAGAACATCATTTTTTTTAAATAAAATTAAATATCTACATCTTCATCAATTTTTTCTAAAAAGTCCGCATCGTTTTTGTAAGTTGTATAATGATGATCGTAATTTAGCAAAAACAAAATTTTGGCAGGATCCATTTGATCGATAAAATCTTTCACGACTTTTCTCCGAATAATGATTTTTTCTTTATTTGTCATCGATGGAATAAAAATAGAATGATGGATTTCATAAATCGTTGGAAAGTATTTAGGCGAAATCATGATTCCCTCTTTTCGAACATAATATGATAAATAAGATTGATGGACATTGGTTACAAAGGTATCATATTGGATTTTATATTGTGTAAATACCGAATTATATTGCGGAAAATGCTGTAAAAATGCCGCTACTTTATGAATACGACGTAGACATAAATATTGATATTGAATATTCGGTTGATTGCCACGAAGTTCCGCTAATTCTAAATAATTCGGATTGATTTGTGCATAGGTTTGTCCAGTGGATACATCGGTAATCATAATTCCTGGAATAATCAAAGGAGTATGAATAGAAGCATGAACCCGAATATATTCTTCTACGGGATATTTCTGTAAATCAAAGGATTTAGGAAAATGTATCGAATATTTTTCAAATATCGGGTCTTGTTCGTAGATTTCAGGTGAAATAAAAGTAACGGTGGTTTGGATAAGATCGATTTCATATACGGATACTAAATAGATTCTAGGTTTTTGGATTTTCATTACAATATGATTTTGAGGATGTTGTAATACAAATCCATAAGACTTATTCTTATCCAGAGAAGGTAAAAAAGGAACGTCGTCTATATGTGTATTTTTAGATAGACCGAATGCTTCCATAAACATTTCTCTATACGTAAGAGAATATTGATCCGGAATATGATAGAAAGAATAATTACCACCAATCGCTTTTTTGGTGGCAATCTCCCAAGAAAAAATAAACGGATCGTAAAAAAGATGAATATACGTCCCTTCGATATATTCGGTCACTTGTATTTTTTTATTATCAAACGTCACGGTCGGAGAATTCGGTATATCAATCGGTTTAGGAGGTGCAAGTGAAAGTATTTTTCTGGAGGAATTGTCTAAAATAACGGAATGATAATCTAAACATTCGATAGTATCCTCTCCCAATTCGGTAGGAGTATAATTTAGAATCGAATAGACAGATAGAGGAGTCGTATATTTTTTTTCGTTTATATTTGGATTTTTCTGTAAAAAATCAAAATCGACGTTTATAACTTTAGATTTAGACATCTATTGAATTGACCGAAATAAATAAAAGTAGGTTGTGATAATGTATTTATACAAAACCATTTATACTCTTTTTCGAGTGGATTTATTAGTATCCTATTTATTCTTTTTGAAAAGAATATAAAAAAATTGACCGATTTATTATTTAAACCTTCTTTTGTAAATTCATAACAATATCCATACATTAGCATAAGGTTTTAAGAAATGATTGCAATTGAACAACAACCACAACCATCTGTAATGAAATCGAAACCAAAAGTAGAGAGAAAAAAATCCAAGAAAAATGTAAAAAAAGAGGAGGAATCCATTTCTGCTCCTGCTTCTACGGGAATCGAAGTAAAAGGAGATGTCGTGGAAATTCCGGATGGAAAACATATGTTGGATCATCTCTCACATTATCAAGAAGATGCGTATACTCTACTTGGTGCCTATTTCAAAGATAAGGAATTGAATCGTCTTACGCGACATCAAACCGAATCGATGAACCATTTCACCAATTACCAAATGCAGGCTACGATCGATATGTTTAATCCTAGAACGGTGTCTTCTGAAAAAGATTTCAATGCCGATACTGGCGAATCTGCACTAACCCTTGTATATAATATAAAAAATCTCAAATATTATCCGCCGCAATTATACGAAAACAATGGTGCGACCAAAATCATGATGCCTCAAGAAGCGCGTCTACGTAATTTCACCTATGCATCGAAAACCACCATAGATTTACATATTGAAATTCAGGTTCGTAGCTCAGAAACGAACGAATTGCAAGTAAGTGAAATGATGATTCCTGCAATCAAATTCGTAGATATGCCCATCATGTTGAAATCGTCGAATTGTATTATTCAGCAATATAATAATCAAATTAAAAACAGCACGGGAGAATGTCCTAAAGATTGTGGAGGGTATTTTATTATTAAAGGATCCGAAAAAACCGTTCTAGGACAGGAACGCGCCGCCGAAAATCGCATTTACGTTTTCCCAGGAAAAAATACGCCTAAATGGGATTGGGTTGCAGAATTCAAATCCGTTCCCGATTCGAAATGTATTTCCCCGAAACAAATCGAAATGTTGGTTTCTAGTAAGACGAATGTATATGGACATGGTATTTACATTGTCATTCCGCGCATGAAACAAAAGACGTATATTGAACTCTTTGTATTATTCCGTGCACTAGGAGTTCTTTCCGATAAAACCATTTGCGAATATATTTTACTAAATGTGGAAGAGAAAAAACAGGCGGAAATGTTGAAGTTCTTGGAAGCGTCGATGGAAGATGCAAATAAATATATAAAATCCGTAGATACTGCCCAAGAAGATGCTTTAAAACACATTATGACGATGGTGGCATTCAATAATTATGCGACGACCAATGCTGCTGCCGCCAATGCAGCTATAAATGCATCTTCGAAATTAGGAGCCAATGCACCAGAACAAGAAAATAAAAAATATTATACAGATTATGTTTTACAAGATATTCATAAATATTACAAATATTATACAGAAAGTAAACAAATTGCATTTTACCGATATATTCTAGACATTGTTCAAAATCGTAAAAGACATATTAAAAAGACAAAATCCAAGAAAAGAGAATATACTTTAGACATTTTCCAGAATGAATTGTTTCCTCATTGCAAATCTTTACCGCAAAAATTATATTTACTTGGATTGATGGCAAACCGGATCATTCAAACCGCTCTAGGATGGATTGATACGGATGATCGTGATTCTTACCTCAATAAACGCATTGAATTGACGGGAACATTGCTGAATAATTTATTCCGTAATTTATACAGTAGATTCATCAAGGATTTTGAAAAACATATTATTCGTGAAATCAATACGGGTTCTTGGAACGATCCTAGTAAAATCATCAATTCTACGAATATTCATAAAATCTTTAATCCTACTTCCATTGAAAACGGAATTAATCGTGCTTTAGCAACTGGTGATTTCAGTGTGAAACAATCGAATAGTAGTAATAAAGTGGGTGTTGCACAGGTTCTCAATCGTCTTACGTATGCGGCTAGTTTGAGTCATATTCGCAGAATCAATACACCCCTAGAAAAATCAGGAGAGCTAATAGCACCCAGAAAATTACATGGAACCACTTTTGGTTACTTGTGTTTAGCGGGTGATGTGGATGTTTTATTATCTAATCGAATGGATAGTAAAAAAATCCAGGAAATACGAGATGGAGACCGAGTGAATACGGTGAATAGAGAGACATTGTTAGACGAACCATCGGATATGCATCATTACTTTAAGAAAATGCCAGATGCATTGTTTGAAATTACAACCATTAGTGGACGTAAAATAAAAGCGACGGCGGATCATCCTTTTCTTGTAAGAGATTTGGATAATGGAACATATGTCATGAAGAAATTGGGAGATTTAGACGCAAAAAAAGACAAGTTGGTCATCCGTCATATGGTTCAACCAATCAAAGATGAAAATACTACGATATTTATTTTGAATGAAAACGATGTTCCTGAACATTATCGTATGGAATTATTAGAAATGAATTTGCTAAATGTTGCGATTCCCGTTTCCAAATTGAAGATTATTGCAAGATTGATGGGAGCATTAAATACGGATGGACATCTTGGATCGAAATTAGACGAGAAGGTAGATAAAGAATATTATAGTGCATCTTTCAATGTTGGAGAAGAATATGATGTGTATCAATTAGCGGATGACATACAAGCATTGGGTTTTGGAAATCCTTCTATTACTAGAAGTATTACTAAATTCGAAGATAAAACGAATGGTAGAGTCACTATCAGTAGAACATGGGTCGTTTCTAAAAATGGTGCTTTCGCATATTTCATGTTTTGGATGGGAGCATTTTTAGGACAGAAAACAAATATGATAAGAAAACTACCAACATGGTTGATTACGGCAGAACGATCTATTCAACGGGAATTCTTGTCTGCATTTCAAGGAGGTGATGGTGGTAGATTAACATATCAGAAAAACGGCAATACATTTAAGCCAAGTTTAGGCATAACCTATCAGACGACTCATAATGATTTCTTGTTAGAAACTATCGAATATATCACACAAATAGTGGAAATGTTTCAAAAATTCCATATATCATGTAAATTGAAAACTACGGTAGTAAATGAAGTAAAAACGAAAGTTGGAATTTCGTTTGAGACTACTACAGAGAATTTATTGAGATATGCGGATATTATTCATTATACCTATTGTGAAGAGAAACGACGAACATCAGCTGTAGTAATTGAACATTTGAATATTCGGGGATTTCAAAAAACAGAGAGAGAATGTCAATATGATTATGTTTTACAGAATCGTAAAACAGAAGATTTAGCGACTTTAATAGAAAAAACGGGATTAACCGAAAATCAAATAAATAAAGTCGTTTCTAAAAATAATAAAGGAAAGAAACCGAATTGCAGATTTATATGTGAATTCAATTACGCCGATTTTGTTCGAGAGAATATTGCAAACAATGGATGTGTGAGTATTCCCATATTATCCATAGCATCGGTCGAACCAGAATATGTATATGATTTTACAACCAGTTCAGAAAATCATTCTTTTGTAGCTTCTTCGTTTGTCGTTTCGAATTGCGCCGTGGAAACTCCGGAGGGCCAGTCGATTGGTGTAGTAAAAAACATTGCAATGATGACACATATTACTATTCCTACGCAAAGTCAGGCATTGTATGAATATGTAAAACCCCATATTTTAACCGTAGAAGATGCGACATCTCCTACCCAATTATATGATAAAGTAAAAGTATTTGTCAATGGATCATGGGTGGGAGTAGCACATGATCCGGTTGCATTATACCATAATATGAAGGAAAAGAAATACAAGGGAATCATCAATATTTATACTGCAATCGTGTTTGATTATGTTCGTATGGAAATCCGGATATGTAATGATGGTGGACGTATGACGAGACCGTTGCTAAAAGTCCGTAACAATCGTGCCCTGATTACCCCCGAAATAATAACAAAACTAAATAAAAAAGAATTGCTATGGAATGATTTACTTACCGATTGTGTTTTACCGGAATCTGTGATTGAATACATTGACGCAGAAGAACAATATTATGCTATGATTGCGATGAAATGTAAATCGAACTATTTACACGATGTGGTTTACAGTGGAGATGAAACCAAAATCCAGAATCTAAAATATACTCATTGTGAAATCCATCCTAGCACGGGTTTAGGCGTATTGGCATCTTGTATTCCTTTTCCACATTTAAATCAAGCCCCTAGAAATACCTATCAATGTGCTATGGCGAAACAGGCAATCGGAATTAGTGCGCTCAATTATGATAAGAGAATGGACAAGACCTCGTATGTTTTGAATTATCCTACCAGACCGTTGATTGATACACGTATGATGGATATTTTGAAAATGAATGCGATTCCTTCTGGATGTCAAGTGCACGTTGCGATCATGTCGTATACGGGATATAATCAAGAAGATAGTATATTGATCAATAAAGGATCCATTGATCGTGGACTCTTTTTAGCCACTATTTATCATACCGAAAAAGACGATGATAAGAATATAATAAGAGACGAAATCATTCGTTGTCCACCCGATGCAAAAGATACGAAATGCATGAAATTCGGGAATTATGGTAAATTGAATGCGCATGAATTTATACCGGAAAATACATTGGTCGAAAACCGCGATATTTTGATTGCGAAAAAAGTTCCTATCAAAGAAAATCGAAATGATCCAACCAAGAAAATAAAATACGAAGATCAAAGTAAGATATTTAGGACAACGGAAGCTACATATGTAGATATGAATTATACTGGGCGTAATGGCGAAGGATGTAATTTTGCAAAAACCCGACTACGAACCTTGCGTAAACCCATGATTGGAGATAAATTCGCATCGCGTTCTGCACAGAAAGGAACGGTAGGAAATATTATTCCGGAATGCGATATGCCCTTTACGAAGAATGGACTTCGTCCAGATATTATTTTGAATCCACATGCAATCCCCTCTAGAATGACGATTGCACAATTAGCAGAAACATTATTTGGAAAAATCTTACTGGAATTGGGTATGTTTGGCGATGGAACGAGTTTCGGTGAATTGGATATTTATACGATTATTGAAGAACTGAAACGATGTGGATACGAATCGCATGGTAATGAGATTCTATATGACGGATATACGGGAGAACAATTAGAAACGGATATTTTCATTGGTCCTGTCTTTTATCAACGATTGAAACATATGGTGAATGATAAGGAACATAGTCGCGCGATGGGTCCTATGGTGAATTTGACGCGTCAACCAGCGGAAGGCCGTAGTAGGGATGGTGGTTTCCGTATTGGAGAGATGGAACGTGATGTCATGATTGCGCATGGAATGTCGAAATTCTGTAGAGAGAGAATGTATAGTGTATCGGATAAATATGCAGTTCATGTTTGTAAGAAATGTGGTATGATTGCTACGTATAATAATGGAGATTATGGTCCAATGCGTGCGAAACCGGAAATGGCGATTCATTACTGTAAAACATGTAATAATTCTTCGGATTTCGCGTATGTCGAAGTGCCATATGCATACAAATTAATGTCGCAGGAGCTACAAGCGATTAATATTGTTCCGCGTATTATTACAGAGTAGAGACGATTTAGTAATATTATGTATGTATATAATATAATATATTGTTTATATGGACGACACAACTAAACCATCATCAACAAAAATAAATAATTTTTTTCAGAAGAAAATAATTATCAGTCGATACAAACACAAATAGATGATTTAAAAACACAAAGATTAGCCATAGTGAGTAAATATAATGAAGATATTACAAATATAGAAAATGAATTTAGAACAGAATCAGATAAATTACTTAAAATAAGTAAAGATAAAAAAAAAAAGTTTTAAATGAGCATAAAAAATTAAAAAAAGAAATAGATGATAATATACAAGAATTAAAAAACAAATTAAAACAAACATTAACAATAGATAAAAATCAGTTTACACAACATATAGATAAAAAAATAGATGAAATGACTTCTGACAATTTAAAATACAATAAAACTATTGAAAAAATATATAATAATAAGACCTCACATGAATTAGGTGATTATATAAACTATTTAGAAAATATAAACAGTAAAGATTATAAGCACCATAGAGCTAAAAGGCTTGACCCTTTAAAAGAATTATACAATGAAAAAAAAATCATGCTTGAAACACCTGATAAAGATGATACAACCCCGGTTATAACAAAACATCAACAACGATTCCTACTCCCAAAATTAGACACACCAGCCAATTTACCAAAAACTTCACTCGGTGGTGGAAAACGAAAGACTCTCCATAATAAAAGAAAGAAGAATAAACAAAACCGACATCGATCCACCTTTTCTCATTCAAAACGTGCACGAAGTATGTAATTTACATGATTTCATGTATGTATATAATCATCAAATTCCATATTATTTGTGTATATTATATTATATTTTTTTCTGGATGTAATATAATATAATATACTACTATCCTATTTCGTCGGAATGGTGAATACTAGAAAAAGAAAAAGAGAGAATGAAACCCCCGAAAATGAAATAAAACTCACTATACCCAAAAAAAAATCGAAAAAAAAGGAACCATCTATCATTTATTTTATAGTATTATGCCATGGTGAAGTGAATTTTACTAAGAATATAATTAATAATAAATATGACCCAATATATGTTAATATTCCTGAAAAAATATCATTATTTAATAAAATAACCTTTGCTCCTTTAGGTATTTACAATATGATGAATGATGATCAAGACCCAAAAAGGATTTTTAAAAAATTAGAAGAAGAATTACCAAAATTAAAAACAGAAGAAATATATGGCGATTTATTGGTTAATAAATTAAAGAATAAATATTCTAATTTATTAGATCCAGCAGAAGATTTAAAAATAGAAACGAATCCACAAAGTAGAGGATATTTTCATATATTGAATAATAATAAAGATCAATATTATCAAAATGTAACGTATAATAATACCAATAAAAATAATATTCCAATAATTCAAAAACTATTTACTTTAGACCAAAAAGTAGATAAGTATGGATTTAATGACATTATGGTTGGTTTTCAAATGGGTGGGTTATTAAAAACGGGAGATAGTATATTAAGTAATAATAGCATTTTTAAAAATTACATGGTGAAATTATATGAAAAAAAAATGACGAATAATATAGATAAGGATGATAATTATATTTATATACCAGAAATAACCACAGATGAATTATTAGAAATTGCAGTGGAATATGGTTATGAAAAAGTAGTAATGATTGATTATTCATGTGATTTTTGTCGAAATATAGTAGATACAAACGCTGAAACTAGGATTCCAAGAGATATCATTAGAAAATGGAGAGAAGAGGTAAAAAATAATAAATTTGGCAGAGGAGGTAAAAAGAGAAAAACAGTTAAATTTCTCAAAAAATTGAAATAATATAAATATATTTTTTAATCTGTAATAACATAGCAAAAATAAGATGCAGTTCTTTCTTGTTTTATTCTTACTATTTCAAATGTCGAAATGTTTTATTCGTTTTATTCATAGAAATAAAGCGAATTATTGTTTATCCTCTACATGTTTTTCCGAAGATGGTGAGGATTATAAACCAAAACCAATACCAAAATCAAATTATATTAATCGGGATCTAATGGAACCTCCCTTGTATACGTTGATATGGTATGACTGTGAATCCTGTAAAAAATTATTACAAGATATGGAAAACCTACGTTTAAAAAATGTATATATCAATGGTGGTGAGTATTTTTACGATATAGAAGATATTGACAATAAATTCAATACACCTTTACTGTATAAAGAAGAAGTATTTATAGGTGATAATTTATTCGATATTTATGCCGAAATATATCGTGAAATGTAAGTATTTATAATTTAATATCGTCCAAAAAAATATATATTTATGTAAACTAAAATAAAAACCATTTTTTATTGAATGAGCATAAAAAAAGAATCAACGATAACCCAAATTGTCGATATAAGAACGGCGGCAGATTTCAAAACCATTTCCTTTTCCGAATATAAAAAAACCGAAGTAAAAAAACAGTTATTAATCAATATTTTCAATGGTAAAGTAGAACCAGCATGTTATTGGTGTGCCGAATTGGTTTGTGCTGGTCATTATACGGATATTTGGGAGATTTTGCTTTTATATTTAGGAAAACATATCCATTTAGGCAATCCGAAATTACCCATCTATTTAGATAATCGATTTTCGATTTTCCGGAATATTATGCAACAAGGTCTTTTTTACGACGAATTACAACTCCGGAATAATGAACAGATACGAAATATGTTTGCAGAAATCATATGTATCATTGCTTCTTCTCCCAAAAAGAACGCACTGGAAACGATCAAAATAAACCGTATCGAAGAATTCGATATGACACTAATCCATGACCGTTTAAAAGCCCCTTCTGTGCATTTTGCCGAACCCATTTTCTTGGAAAAAGATCCCAAAGAATTATGGATTGCCATCAATGAATTCGCTTATCATCTCTCGAATACCGAAGGACATGTGCCTAATTATATGCAGGCATGTTATTGGATTGAATGGGTCCTAGAATTCGATACTATATGTAAATCGAAAAAACAACGATGTCAAGCAGATCGTCGTGCGACTTTGTCCGTAGAACCCAAATTCCAAAAAGAATTGGTTTGGCTCATATGGGATGCACTTTCGTATACTGCAAAACAGAGAGAAAATGGATTTATTTTGAAAACCGTGGAAGCGATCCAACGTCTATTTTGTATTAAATTCACACCTGCGTCTCCCAAAAAAAGGAGATATTTACTGTATTATGCAGTTTCTCTTTTAACAGAACCATTGGTTACGAATGTAGTAATGATTGCAGATAAGGGGGTTTTAACGACTGTTTTACAGAAAATAGATACCATATATAAACAAATCAAACAAAACGAACATACTCCAAATTTGGATTATATGTTTGCAGGATTGAAAACGAATATGGATAAATCGATTTATAAATTAGAGATGATGGGTTCTCTCGATCCGGTTTTAGCAGGATCCATGGAAGAAATGATATGATATAATCTATTACTATACTATAGACCATGCCCAATTTTGTAAATACCAATGGATATATTGAACTCTCGAATCCAGTAAATGTGCAGTTTCAAAAGACCATTCCAATGACTCCCCGATTTATGATGAAAAGTTTATTTTCCAATAATGCAAATGTTCTTTATAAAGCGGGAAGTGGATCCTCCACTGCTGGATCTTCTGGTGTCTGTAATTCTCGTATTAAATCCAGAAGAACTTGAATATTTTTTTTCTCTCTTTTTCTTTTTCTTTTATTGATAAAAAGAAAAAGAATACAAATAAACGAATAGAATATATCATAAAATGATGCAAACTCCAGATTGCACCTTAGTATCTGCCTGTTTTTGTGTATATAAAAACAATCCACATTCTTTTAGTATGGAAGAAATATTGAAAAGGTCCAATACTTTATTAAACATGCCCTGTTTTTTAGTTTTGTATGGAGATACGGATACGATTTCCATGATGAGAGAAAAAAGATTAGAAAATGGATTTGACGATATCACGCAATATATAGAATTAGAATTAGATGAATTATGGACCTATAACTACAAAGATGCCGTTATTCAAAATCGCGCCATTTTCTGGCCAACTGCCGATGCCAGAGCACAAATAGATTCCCATTTAATTACCTGTAATAAATTCGATTTCTTATTGAAAGTTATCGAGAGAAATCCATTCCAAACCTCGAAATTTGGTTGGATCGATTGTTTTTTACATGAAAATGGCAGTAAAATATGTGAGAATTATTCGAATGAATTGCTAGTAGACATTCTAAATAAAATCAACGATAAATATCACATACAGGTGTTGAATGTAACGAATAAAAAATACATATTAAAACCACATAAGAAAGAATATTATTTACAATATCGATGGGTAATGTGTGGGTCGTTTTTCACCTGTGGTAAAGAATCTGGTATGAAAATTCTAAATCGATTAAAAGAGAATTTTGTAGAAACCGTCCAGATGGGATATGGACATGGAGAAGAAATGTTGCATTTAGAAATCCTAGAAGAATTTCCAGAAGATTTAGAGAGAAGTTATGGGGATTATGGGCAAATCCTGAATAATTTCCTGGAACCTACTAAAAATTTACACTATATTTACTGGTTTATTTTGAAAAATTATATGAAGCATCAATATTATAAAGAAGCATTTGAGTGTGCAGTAACATTAATAAATAGTATCGAAAGTAAAAAAATACATTATAGTTGTGAGTTGCATTTGAATATATGGATGGATTATTATATGGCATCTTATTTCATAAGGCCAACACTATGTAAAAATATCGCCAATCATATTCAAAATATGCGATATAAAGACGGTGAAATGAAAAAGGAATATGAAAAACATCAGGCCCATTATGATTTTACTCTGCAATTACATGAATAAAAAAGAGTTTATACCCAAATAAATATATATAATGTTCGATATATATTTATAATTTGCATCTGTTCTAGTATGTCTGCAAATATTGATCGTATTTTTTACATTAATCTGGATTACCGGGAAGATCGACGAGAAGAAATCGAAGGTGAAATTCAGAAAATGGGTCTCGAAGAAAAAACAGAGAGATTTCCTGGAATTCGGGTAGTAGAACAAGGTATCTTGGGATGCACCAAGTCCCATTTAGCCGTTTTAAAATTGGCAAAAGAACGAGGATATAAGAACATCCTGATTCTAGAAGACGATTTCGAATTTGTTCTCTCGAAACCCGAGGTTGAAAATGAATTACAGATTTTTTTCGATTCCGGAATCGATTACGATGTATGTATGATTTCCTATCTTTTGAACGAAGTGGAAGACGATGTGTTCATAGATGAATGTCCAAATTTAGGAAAAGTCATCGAAGCACAAACAGCTTCTGGATATTTAGTAAATGCGAAATATTACGATACCATTATCGAATTATATGAATGGGCATGGCCACTCCTAAAAAATACCAAAGCACATTGGTTATATGCAAATGATCAATGTTGGAAGAGTCTCCAAAAAAAAGATCGGTGGTTTTACTTTAAAAATCGCATAGGAAAACAAAGGGCTAGTTTTAGTGATAATTCCATGTCTTTTATGGACTATGGTAAATAAATAATATTATGAATTCGCATTGGTATTCACGTCCAAATTATATACGTCATTCACTACCTTCGGTGGTATTTCAACAGCATAATACCGCACATTATAAATATGTCCAATAAATGAAGTTTTACCAATAAAAAAATAAGTAGTTAATCGATATAACGTTTCATAAGAAACCGGTAGAGGTAGTAGACCATGTTCAGGAACCGCTTTATATAGAGAAGCCTGGACATTGGTTCCATCTACATAGATACATGCACTGATAGCACCAGTCGTAAAAGTAATATGATGCCATCCAGTATTCATAGAAGCACTGTTTAACGTAATAGTATTATAATTTATTTCTACCTGATTGTTTTTAATAAATACTTGGAGTCCGGAATTTTTTACTTTTCCATTGAAATCATTTTCATTCATTATCGAAATTACTGGATCCACTTGATTCGTATTATCATTATATATCCAAAAACTAAATGAAAATTGTTTTAATGTTGGAATTACCGAAAAGATTATTTCTGCATTTACATTACCGTCTAAATAAAGACATTTTTTACCCTTAAACGTAGTAATCCTAGTATGTGCTATTGATTTGAATTTATTATAACTAGTAGGTAATAAAATATCTTTTATTTTTACATCTATTATATTGTCCGTTTCAGCTGCATTGTTTATGTTCTGTTGATTCATTTTTAAATACATAATTGGCTGAACACTATTGATTAATAATTTATATTCATTTTTAATTAGATCCGCTATTTTGTCTGATTCATTTGTTTTATCTTTTATCGTCATATCAATGGAGACAATATCCACCTTTTTGCTATTTAATGTGCGGTATGTGTTATCTATTTTATCCAGAGAATTTTCTAGATTTTTATTTGCTGCTTTTAACAAATCTATTTTTTGCCCAAAAACGGTTTCATCTGACAAAGATAACCCACTATCAACAACCCCTTCGAATATCTTTTTTTCGTTTACGATAAAATAAAAGTATAACAAGAATAGAATTACCAATAAAATATATATTATCCATTCAAATCGATTCATAATATTCTGTTTGTTATATTATATTATCTAAATATATTATAGAATAAATTAAAATCAAGTAAACAATATAAATAAAAAAAGATATCATTATTATCTTAATATGTCAACACAAACCGAATCTGCTCGTTTAATTGGACAAGTCAAATGGTTTAACAACAAGGCTGGTTATGGATTCATTACGATTCATGATGCAGAGGATTCTAATAAATCCAAGGATATTTTCGCGCATTTTTCTACTATTCATGTAGGTGATTCTCAATATAAATATCTGGTGCAAGGAGAATATGTTGAATTTGAATTGTCTACTTCCACCAATGGAACCCATGAATTCCAAGCAACCAATATTTCAGGAATTAAAGGAGGATCATTGATGTGTGAAACTAGACAATCTAATCGTCCAGTTAGAACCGAGACCCGAAGAGTGAATACCAATAATGATGGATTCCAAACAGTTCAAAAAAAGAGAAATGGTCCTCCTAAAAAGAATGTGGTTCCTAGTGAGGTTGCTAAATAGAAACATTTATTACCCACTAAAACAATATAAAATAAAAAAGAAATAAATAGTATCTATACCAATGCCAGACGTAGATACTATTATAAAACCAATGTCTTCGGTTGATAAAATGATTGTAAAAATAGATGCATTAGAAACTGCGCTCGTTTCGCTGAAAAAAGCGGCCGAAATTGCAGTTGCTGAAATAAAACAATTGAAAAAACAATCGTTAAAATTATCTTCAAAACAACAGAAAACCAATAAAATAAAGACGAATCATAAACCACATGGGTTTGCAATACCTTCGAAAGTGTCGTATGAATTATGTGTGTTTATGGGAAAAGAGCCAGGAACATTGATTGCTAGAACCGAAGTTACTAAAAAATTAACCGAATATATTACGTTAAATGGTCTACAAAATCCGGAAAATAAACGGCAAATAATACCCGACGAGCATTTAATGCAATTATTAGGAGAAGATGCGAAAGATGTTTTTTTGACACATTTCACGATGCAAAAGTATATGAATCGTCATTTTGAAAAGGCGGGCACTGGCACTATAAACGTATAAATATACCGATAATACATAAATATTTCTTTACTTTATGTATTATTTATTAAGATGTTTCTCGTATCATTTTTAGTATTTCTGGAGGATAATCCATATCTTGTAAAATCTTGATCGCACCTTCTATTCTAGAAATACCAGGTTCGATTTTATACGTAAATTCAAAATCATTTTCCTTTGCATTGACTTCCATTCGATAATTACGGATTCCTTTCAATTTATCACATATTTGGACATAATGGGTTGTCAGTAAAAAATCCACTTTAGGATAATATTTGGTTAAATACTGCATAAACGCATAAGCAGATTTAGTAGCTTCTACTGGATTCGTTCCAGAATATAATTCATCAAAAATGCAAAAATGATGGCTTTTGATTTTTTCATCGGTATCGTTTGTATGAATAATATCTAGGATTTCTTTACATCTTCTCGATTCCGCTTGGAATAGACTATCTCTTCCAGAAGTATCGGGAATATTTAGATAAGAATGGAAATGTGTATAAGGTTCTATACAACATGATTGATAGAATCCAAAACCGAATTGTTGAGAGAAAATAAGATTCAATGCCGTGGTTTTTAAGAAGGTGGTTTTTCCAGATGCATTTGGTCCAGTAATAATGATTTTATTATCCAAATTTGCATCATTTACGACATAAGTATCATATTGATGTGCTGGATAAAACTGACCTTTCATATATTTTTTCGGTTCTCTCTTATCTGGTTCTTCCTCGTCATTGTCTTCCTCTTCCTTTTCCGTAGCATCACTTACTATAGAATCCTCATCTTTTTCTAAAGTATCTGTTTCATTGTAAAATGTGGATGGATTTAATAGACCTTTCGCCACTTGTTGATATAATCCATGCATATGTTGTAAATATCCTTCGAAACTCATTGAATATACCAATGCTCTCTCATATTCCACATTGGTATGTAATGCATAAAAACATTTCAACATATACCCGATATCGGCTACTTTGTATAAACTGACTTGAAAAGGACAAATCGACTGTAAGTCGACTTGAATTCTCTCTAAAACTTCACATTGATGCTGAACTTCTCTACAAAAACCGACATACCTGGTTTTATCACTATTGTATTGTAGAAATCGTTTCTTTTTCAAAATGGCATCATTTACATATTCTTTTAATTCACAGAGTGAATCATTGACAAACTGAATATTCTTGTAAAAACGCAGGCATTGAACCGTATTATTATACATTTGAAGTAGGTATAAACCGAGAGAACCGACTAAATAGAAAAAACTCTCTATACTAAAGGATTGAAATACTTTCAACGCTTTTCCAATAAAATGATGTTTCGCGATTTCCGTCAAACATTCAAAGTAGATGGAAAGAGTAATAGGAACCCCCTGAATTTTCAAAAGAATAAATGGAAATAGGAGGAAAATAAAAGGGATAATGAAACTCAATAAAGGAGAGATAATATTACAAATGGACATGGCTTGTAGAAATCCTTGGGAATGATTGAATTGATCTAGAACGGACCACTCGATATATCCATATTTATCCATGAAATTATCGTCATGTTTGATTGCCTGCCATATTTCCTTGATTTTCTCGCATGGAACTTGGTATTTAGGATGTTCATCGATAATCAGGGGAATGGTTTTCACGACGTTTTGACTTTGTTCTAAAAAAGAAACATCCGTAGTAAAATGGGTTTTCCAATCGGGAATGAGCTCTTTCGCAAAAAGTGTCGTTGGTTGAAATACATGTTCATACATGGATTTTCTCTCGGTTTCATTAGCATTGGCATTCGATGGAGTAGTTTCGCTTTCCACTAATTCTAAATCTCTCGCAATAATGTCGGACAAAGTATGACAAGAAATGTCTAAATAATGAATCGGTAGTTGGAACGTTTTTACAGATTCTCTCGGTTTTTCATTTACAGTAGACTTCTCTTCCGTTATTATAAGATCCGGTGAACTCGAAAACATGGCACAAATATTAATCATATACTGCTGTTATAATATGATTCTAGCTTTGAAAAAACAAAGCTAAACGAGTTGGGTTAATAAAAAATATTTACCTTTACGTGAATATTTTTATTATTTTTATGCGACTATTCAAAAGGTGTAATATGTAAAAGAAGTGGTGGAATCCTCTTCTGGGATTCTTATACTTCGTTCATGGAGATGAACGGTATGTTTCAATATATATTCCTTACATAGATTTATTTCTAAAGTAATATACGAATCTCTCGTTTTATGATTATAAATAATTCTTGGACGTTGTATAATAATATTACGTCTAGGATCCTCTTTTGAAATTGGACGGATATTATGATTTTCATTCGACATTGTATTTGGTAAGATTTAGATATTTATTATGATTTATTTTTTTAAAAATGTCAATTTTTTTTTGATTGAGACTTTTCGATGTTTGATTTTTCTTTTTTTAGATTTTCCACCTTTTTTTTTCATACTTTCCAATCCATACAATTGGGCTTTCTTAAATTTTAAATGGGCTTCCTTACGTTTTAAATCGTCTTTCATATCATCTAAACTTTTGTTTGATATTTTTTTAAAATTTTCAAAATTTTCAATACTTATTTCTTTTTCTGCAGCTGATATTTTATCTTCTTTATTTAATTTTTCTTTATAATCTAATATTTTTACACCTGACCTAATTTCTGTAGAATTTATTTTTTTTTTTAATTCTATTATTTTATTGTTAGTATATTCTATTTCTTCGTTAACCTCTTTTAATCGTTGTTCCAATGGTAATGGTGTTTCATCTTGAACATATTTTTCACTCATTATCTATACTATATCATTATAAAAAAATACCCTAAACACTCCCTGTAAAATTAGATGGCAATTCCTCAATCGTAATGGCATAATGTTTTTCAATCGCATGCATATCATATATATCTTGTTTTGTCACTAAATTAATGGCAAATCCTTTTCGTCCCCAACGGCCACTTCTCCCAATTCGATGTAAATAATTATGAACACATTTAGGAATATCATAATTGATCACCGTGCTAACTTGTTGTATATCAATACCGCGTGCAGTGATATCCGATGAAATCAACACACGTGCATCACCATGACGGAATTGCGCAAACACATGTTCTCTCTCTGCTTTCTCCATAGAACTGTGAATATTCACTACGGAAAATCCCTCTTTTTGCATAGTAAAAAAAAGCTCTTGCACTCGGCGGACACTATTACAGTAAATAATACATTTCGAAACGGAAATGGCGGAAAACAGGTCTTTTAGAACCTCGAATTTCACAAAATCATTCTGGACCGCCACATAAAATTGCTGAATACATTTCAAATTCAATTCTTCGGGTTTCATCATAATCTTTGTAGGATCTCGCATAAACTGGCTAGTTAATCGTAAAATATCCGGCGGCATCGTTGCGCTAAAAAGGACCACTTGAATCGTATCACGGAAAAACATTTGAAACATATCGCGGATTTGTTCCCCAAATCCTTTCGACAACATTTCATCGGCCTCATCCAAGACAAACATGTCTAAATCCTGTCCAATAATATGTCCTTTCGATAACATATCGAACACACGCCCAACACAACCAACGACAATATGAGGAACATTCTCTCGCATTTGTTGCACATCTTCCCGTATCGACGTGCCTCCTAAAAGCGTTTTTACATTCCATTTTCGCTCGAAATGAGATCCTAATGCTACTATAACTGCTGCTATTTGTTTTGCTAATTCATGGGTAGGTGCCAAGATCAATGCCTGGGTCTTATTTAAAGAGATATCAATTCGCTGTAAAATACCAATGGAAAAAGATCCCGTTTTCCCACTTCCAGATTGCGCCTGTGCAATCACATCTTTACCATCCTTAATTGGTAGAATCGCCTTTTTTTGAATCTCACTTGGGATTTCAAAACCATATGCATAGATACCACGTAATAATTCGTGCTTGAGATCCATATCATCCCAATTTCGAATTTCGACTTCTGTGGGAGAATTTGTATTGGGTTGTTCGGTCATTTTATGAATATATATAAAGATACAAAAAATATTTATATTATTTTTATGATATACTTTTTTCATCTTTTATATATACCAGTAAACATTATAAATGGAACGCCATAGGCGTTCATTGTTTAAAAATGTTACTTTAACTTCGTAAAAAATTAGTTGAACAATACAAAATGTTCCATTTTGATTGTTCAACGGTATAAAGCCATAAGGCGTATATGTATATAAGTATGGGTTGTGACTATTATATTGTAAAAAGTTTATATATTTATTATACCGATAATACCAAGACATCTATCGAAGTAGAACGAGATCGAGGATATTATTATTACGACGATATGGATGAAGATGAAATCGATTATGAAACCAAATTGGAAGAATACGTTCAAAAAATATTAACTCCTAAAATGAAACCAATATTGTTATATTCCAACAATGGTTTTGTAAAAACGACATATGCAGATAAATATAAAAACTTGATCGAATATGAAATATTGAAGAATGATAAAAATTGGGAGGATATTGTAAAAATAATAAAAGTGGAAAGTAGATATGAAAGAGAATAAATCTATTTACAAAAAAACAATATAAATAAAATTGCGGTGAAATCCTTGAAGCGTCAATGGTTTAGTGGTAAAATGTTTCCCTTCCAAGGAAGAGCTGGGGGTTCGATTCCCCCTTGACGCAACGCAACTATGACGCAACGCAACTATGACGCAACGCAACTATGACGCAAACAAAAAAGAATATATATAATTTTGTGTAATTATATATAATGATTTGTCTACGAAGAAGTAAACGTATAGCAGAAAAGAAAGAGCGTAATTTACAGCAAAATCCAGAACTAGAAGAAATAACACAAGAAAAAATAGATGTCATTCTTTTAAAAATATTGGAATATGTAAAAAGAGTTCTTCATACAGAAGGTGTAGTTAAAAAAATATATATTTATAATGAATTATCGAGTTATTTTCTAAAAAATAAAAATATTATAAAATACAGAAAACCCGTATGGAATTATAATGTATTTATACAAATGGTATATCATAAATATAATGAAATATATGAGGATATACCAGAAATGGTAAAAAATAATAAAATTCCAAAATATAAATTATATACGATGATTACTCATTCCAAAGACGTGATTCAGCACTGTAAAGATGAAATATGGAATTATCGAAAATATCTATTTAAATTGCCATTACCGACGGATATTATTCGGTGTATTTTTTTGGAATGGTTATAATAAATGTTTCGAGAGATAAATAATATAAACATAACTCGAGACTAATAATAACCCCCAATGGAAGATCATATTTATAATTTAGATAATGTTAAACAAATTATGCAAACCGGTTTTTCTTATCTATTGTCGAATGAAATTGTAAAACATATTCAAAAAATAGAAATGGAATTAGGAATGGTAAATACGCATATTAAATCCTATGATTCGAATCGACCGTCCCATACAACAACTCATAATCATAATGATCGTCCTCGATCGGTTATTTCCAATCGTTATAAAAAAGAAGAGGTATCCTGGGAAAATGTCCGGAATTTTAAAACCACCAAAATCGATAAAAAAGAGGGTTTAGAGAAAAAAATAAATGATATTCGAATCTGTATTAATAAAATGTCTAGTAAAAATTACGAGACACAACGTGATACGATTTTGGCATTTATTCTACAAATAAATACAGAAGATATGGATACGGATACGGAAATCGAATTGGAAAAAATTGCGCTCGTCATTTTTGATATTGCCAGCACCAATAAATTTTATTCGGAAATGTATGCGAAATTATATCGAGAGTTGATTGTTTTGTATCCGGTTTTCCAAAAAGTGCTGGATGATTTTTTACAGACGTATATTCAATCCATGCAAGATATTCGTTATGCCGACCCCAACGTAGATTATGATTTATTTTGCACCTATACAAAACAAAGTGATAAACGAAAAGCAACTGCCCAGTTTCTAGTGCATATGATGCGCGAAAAAATATTATCTCAAGAATATATTGTATCCTTGATCGATACATTGATTCAAAAAGTGAGAGAATACATGGAAATCCAAGGAAAGGTGAATGAAGTAGAAGAAATCACGGAATTAGTGAATATTTTTATTTCGCAAAGTAAAGATACCATCGTTTCCAATGAAATATGGTTGCAATGTATAGAACAGATACGTTCCTTTTCTCTGTATAAATTGAAAGAGAAGGCTAGTTTATCTAGTCGAATTATATTTAAATATATTGACTTGGTGTCATTCATCGATAAAAAATAAGAATTATTTCTATGTATATTATAGAAATAATGCAAATTACGAGAGGAGGAAAAAAAAAGAATTACAAAAATACTACTAGAAAATTAAAAATAAAAACGCCGACCTATACTCTTGAAAAAAAACAAAAGATTGTGCAAGAAATAAATCCCATTAGTAGTTTAGAAATAGACGCCGAGTTTCGACGTTTGAGAGAATTGAAATGTAAGGGTGCGATTGCGGCATCGGCCGGCGTGGTTCTAGGAAATAAAATCGTGGATTTTTATACGATGGTAGAACGGTTGGCGACCAAAGGGCATGTAGGTGTAGATTTTTATACTTTCTGGTTTAATCGTGCACATTATCGAAAATTAGATTATGTAAAAAACATGTTGAAATATTATAGTGTGCGAGAGATATCAGAAATTCGTAAATGGAAATATATTTCCAATTTGTATTTTTCGTCGATTTCAATTTTCCGTCCCGTCATGTCGATGGAAGTTTATTGTAAATTCCGGCCAAAAGTGGCAGTTCTAGATCCTACGATGGGATGGGGCGGTAGATTGGTCGGTGCATGTGCGCTCGATTTGCCTAAATATATTGGAATCGATTCCAACGTTGCATTAGATATGCCTTATCGAGAGATGTCGGCATTTTTACAGAAAACGACGAAAACGAAAATCGAGCTTTTTTTCCAAGATGCCTTGACCGTAGATTATACCCAATTAGATTATGATATGGTCTTTACATCGCCTCCTTACTATAATATTGAGGTTTACAGTGGGATGACGGAAAAGACAAAGGAGGAATGGAATGCGGATTTTTACAAACCCCTTTTCGAGAGAACATGGAAATCGATGCGTTCTCCCGGATATTATTGTTTGAATATTCCTTTGGAAGTATACGATTCGGCTTGCGTTCCTATTTTAGGAAAAAGTTGGAAGAAGATTTTGTTGAAGAAAAGAGGGAGAGGAGTGAACGGATATGAAGAATATATTTATGTATGGAAAAAATGATTTTTATTTTAATTTATAGGGGTATTGTATAAAAATATGTCTGGATTTATATCATTATTTAGTCGTAATAAAAGCACAAACAGAAGTGTAACATCGAATAGAACTATAAAAAATCATGACTATGAATCATTTTATCTAAAAGATATAACAGAATATAAAAAGAAGGTTGAAAATAATTTGATAAATGAAACCAATGAGAATAAAGCAAAAATGAAGCAGTGGTTTATAGATATATATAATTTAGAAATGCGATTTAAATATAAAAAAATTTCTGAAAAGGAATTTAAAAATGAAACATGTAACTTAAAATATAAGTCGGTTTATGGTAATATTCTCAACCAAATAAATCAAAAGATAAGTTTACCTGACAACAAGTTTTTTAATTTTTTAAAAACGTGTGAAGTTCACTTAACCGCTGGAAAATCGAGAAAAAGAAGAGCCAATAAAAAGAAAAAACATACCAGACGTAGAAAAATATAAAACTATTTTGTTTATTGTATATAATAAACAAAATATTATGGTTTTCTCTCATTTAAATAAAACGATTGAATATCCGGAATCGAGAGAAATCGATCCTGAAGATATGGATTACGATGCTGCCATATACGAAATCGAAATCTATGGAAAACCCCATTTAGTCGCATTAGGAAAGCCGAAATATACCTTTTCTACGAAATACGATGTGGTTTATTTTCCCATTTATCTTTTACGTAAAAATAAAATCCGTGGAAAAGTAGGTGTGTATGAAATCGAGAGAACGAGGGTTCTCTCGATCATGGATAAAAAAAAAGATGTGAAAATTGAACGTTTAGGCGATCCTCTATGGTTTGAGAGAACTACGGAAGAATATATTGTAAAGACCGATGCGGTATATATACCTACTACGGAAGAATCAAAAGAGGTGGTAGTAGAAGAAGTAAAAGACTTAAAAGAACCCGAACCGGAATCCGAAGAACCAGTCGAAAAAGGCGAGGATGAAGACGAGGACGATGTTCTTTCTCTCCAGAAATCAAAAGGAAAAAACAAGAGAGAGATCGAAGCAGCCGAAAGAGAGAAAAAGGAAGAAGAAGAAAAACGGCTTACGAAAGACACGGTATTTGTGAAAGACGCAAATCCATCCAGTCAAAAAACATGGCCGGAAGAATCCGAAGAAGAATCGAAGAAATATCATCAGGAATACGAGAAAACGAAATCCACGAATGATAATTGGGTGCAGACTTTCTTTCGAAATAAACATTACGGAATTATCAAAAACGAAGGAGGTGGGGATTGTTTGTTTGCAACGGTCCGTGATGCCTTTAAAGAAATTGGGTATGAAACGACCGTTCTAAAATTAAGAACCTTAATCTCTCAAGAAATCGATTTAAAACAATTCGAAGAGAGAATGAAATTATATCGAGAGATTCGATATGGTGTCGAAAATACTGAACACGAAATGGAGGAAATCACCAAGAAAAATCAATCTCTCAAAAAACAAACGGGAGGTGCAGATAAAGAACTTTTAAAAGAAATGGTGGCCGGTGCAAAAGAGTTGAAACAAAAATATCAAAAAACAAAAGAAAAACACGAAGTCGATAAAGAACTTTTAGAAGAATTCGGGTTTATGAAAGATATTACAACCGTTGACGATTTGAAAACCTATATAAAGACCTCCAGTTTTTGGGCAGATACATGGGCAATCTCTACTTTAGAGAGAATTTTGGATGTAAAAATCATTATTTTAGAAGATACACGCGACAAAGATGCAGTAATGCAATGCGGACAATTGAATGATGAAATGGACACGTTCTCTCCAAAATACTATTTAATCGTGAATTACACCATGAATGGAAATCATTACGAATTAATTACTTACCAGAAAAAACGGCTATTTACCTTCCAAGAAATCCCCTATGATGTGAAAATCCTGATTGTCAATAAATGTATGGAACGCGCGGCAGGTCCCTATGCGATCATTCCGGCCTTCCGTCAATTCCAACTAGATTTAGGAATAAAAGAACCGGAAAAACAACCGGCACCATTACTAGAAATCGAAGAAGGAATATGTGAGAAAGAAGTCACTTTCGTATTTCATGCAAATTCCGATTCTACGAAAAAACCAGGACAAGGATCGCAAGAGAAAATCGATCCAAAACGCATCAGTGAATTTGCCGGACTGATTCAAAAACCACCATTACCATGGAGACAACAATTAGACGATGCCTGGGATACAGCGCCATTTGAAGTGGACCATTTACGTTGGACGTCTATCGCACATTATTTACTGGCATTCCCATTCAAAACGGTAGAACCAGAAGTCTATAAGGAATTTTCTCTCAATGGAACGAAACCCGAAATTGCGGAAAAAATAGAAATCGCCAAAGAAGCGCTGGAATATAAGAAGGGAAAGAAAGGAATCTTTTACGATAAACAGAAACAAGTAGAAAAACCCAAAGTGACGGATATCGAAAATGCGAGAAAAGAAGCATTAATGTCCAAATTCTCTCAAAATGCAGATTTAACTACTATGTTATTAGGAACTGGAAATGCATGTTTACATAAATTCAAGAGAGGAGTAGAATCGCAACCGGATATATTACTAATGGCGGTTCGAAAGAAATTGAGAGAAAAGAAAAAGACAAGTTATAAGAATAATTTAGAAGTATAATATAAATATAAGAAAAAAAGATGCCACCTACTAAAAATATATATGATAATGAAAATTGCAATGATGAAATGAAATTCGAAGAATGTGAATTAGCGATTTTAAGACACGCCGTAGACGAAACCGATAAAATCCAGAATGAAAAAATCGCAAACACAGAAGAAGTCAAACGAATGATTCGAATTGTAGAAGGCTTTTTACGAGAGAAAAAATGTGTATGTTATGGAGGGACTGCGATTAATAATATTCTCCCAAAATCGGTGCAATTTTATAATAGAGAGATTGAAATTCCGGATTATGATTTTTTCTCTCCAAATGCACTCCGTGATGCAAAAGATTTAGCGGATCGATATTACAGTGAAGGATATAAAGACGTAGAAGCAAAAGCAGGAGTGCATGTTGGAACCTATAAAGTGTTTGTGAATTTCATACCAATGGCGGATTTAACCGAAATGCATCCTGCATTATTTAAAGAGGTATTTAAAGATTCGGTAGTAATCGAACATATCCATTATTGTCCCGCTAATTATTTACGTATGAACATGTATATTGAATTATCACGTCCAGCTGGAGATGTATCTAGATGGGAGAAAGTATTGAAACGGTTAACTTTACTAAATGAATATTATCCTTTAGAAACCCCGATTAATTGTGAAACAGTGGATTTCCAACGTAAAATGGACAATAATGTGGAATATTCCGAGAAATTATATATTACAGTGAGAGATGCATTTATAGATCAAGAAGTCGTATTTTTCGGTGGATATGCAAGTAGTTTATATTCAGAGTATATGCCAGCAAAACAAAAACGATTAATTCAATCCATACCGGATTTCGACGTTCTACATGAAGATCCATTAGTATGTGGCGAATACGTGAAAAATAAATGGTTACAAATACAAACTGCTATGGATGTCAAAGAAAAAATGGAATTAATAAAACATAAAGAATTGGGAGAAATCATTCCGGAACATATAGAAATACGTATAGGAAAAGATACCATTGCGTTTATTTATAAACCGATTGCTTGTCATAATTATAATAAAATAAAAATCGAAAAAGTAGAGAAAGAAATACGGATAGCTACGATTGATACCATGTTGAGTTTTTATTTGGCCTTTTTATTTTCAAATGCAGGATATTATTACAAAGATCGTATTTTATGTATGGCGAATTTTCTGTTTGAAGTAGAACAAAAGAATCGTTTAAATCAGAAGGGTCTTTTAAAACGGTTTAGTATCGATTGCTATGGGAAGCAACCCACCTTGGAAACCATGCGAGCAGAAAGAGCAGAAATGTTTTTAAAACTGGAAAGGAAAAAAGGAACACCAGAATACGAACGTTGGTTTCTCAAATACAATCCATCGACGGTTCGTTACCAATATAAGAAAAAATATCCATCCTCTAGAAAAAAAAACATATACAAGAAAAAACGAAATATGTGGTGGACCCGTAGAAATCGAAATGTTTTTCCATAATAATAATATGTAGTATTCAATATATAGTAGAGAGATGCATACCAAAAAGAAACATTCTAAAAAAGGGAAAAAACATAGAAAAACATATCATATAGCAAAAGGTGGTAAGGCACAATTCGATAAATTTCAAAATTTTGGAAAAACCATCGACGATTTCTTGAATTTATTTAATATCGATGAACTATCCAAAAAAAATGCGGAAGACTATTTAGGATATAAAACCTTTAATAAAAATAATATATTTACCTTTACATTACTACCTTCTACTATCAAAGGGAATCAATACGCCAATGTAAAAATAACAAAAAAAGATAAATACGATGATGGAGTTTATTTTTTTGATAAATTAAATAGTGATATAGAAGGGGTAGAAGAAGGATTAGGCGAATATGTATTAAATACGTTTAATATCACCAAAAAACCAGTTAGAAAGGGTGTTTTCAATAAGAATATCAATTTCAAAGAAACAGTGAAGGATAATTTACCCGCAGTAGAAGAAGAAAATATTGAGAGATTTGTAGAGAAACGTTTCTAAGGAATTGGATTTGAATCCATGTTACTAGATGATGATTACTGGTAAATTAGTTGAACCATAAAGAATATTTCATTTTTATGGTGCAATGGCATAAATGAAATTATCTATTTAGAAAAACAAATTACGAAAATATATATATGTCTAATGTAAAGGGATAGGATATCATGGAAAATGAAAATAAAAAAATAACCGTTATTACGGATCGACCGCTTCGTTGGAATAAAACGATGTATGATGTGATTACTTTATTAGATATGACAAATGATTTTGATAATCGCGGGGATATAGATAATGCTAAACTAGTAGAAGAAGAAAAAATAATAGAACAAGAAGATAATGCATTGAAAATAAAAGAGAAGGAAGAAAACCGAAAAAAGAATGAAACATTATTGAAACCACTGAAACTAGAATTAAATAAATTAAATAAAGAACGTATAACACTAATAAAAGAAAAAAAAAATACAGTAAAGATAGATAAACAAATAAAAGATAATAAAGAGAAAATAAAAACGTTTGAAGATGAAATAAAAAAAATAAATAATGATATAAATGAAATACGTAAAAATAAATCGGAAATCGAAAAAAAAATTGCAGATTTAGAAAAAGAATTAGAAAGTATTAAAAACCCCAAAGTATACACAAAACAAAAAGAGGAAATAGCAGTTTTGCAGGAAATAAAGAAAAAAGAGGACGAAAGAAAAAAGAAAAAAGAGGAAGAAGAGGATCTAAAAAAATATAAATCCGTTCGAAAAAATCAAGTGAATAATATTGTCATTATCGATGAAAGCATAACCAATACGGATATTGAAATGTTTACTAAAGTGTCGAATATCGATTTTTTCAACGAAATTCGTGATAATTATATAAATAAAGATGCATATTCTATATTAGTAAAACCAATCAATATATATTTAGATAAACCAGATTGGTTTAAGAAAGGAGTATTTCGTTTTACTAAGAAAACCGTATATGATATTTATTCAAATAAAGAAGATTTCGAATTAAATGTCTTTTTTAAAACCAATAAAAACATAACCGAATTTCGAAGACAAGTAAATAATATATTACCAGGTGATAATTTCGAACAAAAATATCAATTATATAAAGAGAAAATGATAAATGATGCAAATCAAAAAGATGTCGAAAATATAAAAGAATACATATATACAGTCAAAGATTATGAGACGTTTATAACCAATCGAAATAAATTTGCAACATTTTTAGCGTCTAATATAAATAATACAAATTTGAATACAAAAATTCAAGAAGCGAGTAATCATATATATACAAAAGAATTATTAGAGGAATTTAAAAAAAAATATGATTATAAGGATTCAAACCGGAGTAGTTTCCCATATACGAAAGAAAACCAATTGAATGTATTTTACATCATTGAATTAGATAATAAATTAACCAACGACCCCGCATTTGAAAATCGAAAACAAGAAATTGCGAATAACATAGGGATCTTTGCAAACTATATGAAAGGAGCTATTATACAAAGTGTTTCTTTTCTAAAAATACCCAATTATGATGCAGTAGATGTATTCAAAGTAGACGGAGAAATCTATTATAAATGGTTAAAAAAAGAACCCACGGATAGTGAGATTGCAAAGAAATTTATTGGAAAACCCGTCTATGAAAACCATATGAAAACGATGCGAAACATTATGAATAATTTAAAAGTAAAAAAGAATATTGGAATACCGAAAAAGGGGGGTAGTAAAACACGTAGAAATCGAAACGTATACCTAAATAAAACAAGATATAAAAAAATATAAAATGATATTTCCTATATTCTTTACCATTATGAATGCGGTAATATATAAATCATTATTTCGTAACCGCATTTGGAATATACAGGATGAACAAAATATAACGAATACATTAATAGATACGTTATTGGAAGAAAATTTAACAATAGAGACCATTTTTTTTTCTTCTTTATTATTTCATCTAAATAATAATGAAAAACCATTATTTCCAAAAAAAAAACAAATATTTCATAGTATATTTACCTTATCTCCCAATGTAAAGAAAACAAAAATCATAATTTTTTATAAAATTATTTGGAAACATTTATATTTAAATCAAAGTCAAAAAGATGCATTATTATGTAAATTTAGCAACATCCAGAGAACATATCATGGTTTCGCTCGATTAGCCCAAATATACAAGAAAAAATATGCAACCATTGCAGTAAATCAAGATCTATTTTTGAATCCATTGGACCCTCACCATAAAAATACATGTGGTCTTTTGATTTATAAATCCATCTATTATTTCAGTTTAACGGATATTTGGAAATTATTAGAAAAAGGATGGACACATCATGACCATTTCGATTTGGATTTATCTACTGCTAAAAATCCATATACGAATATGGCATTTTCCAAATCGGAATTATATCACATTTATTTTCATTTTAAAAAGGTTGGACATAAAATTCCACTTTTATTTGAGTTTATGTTTTTAGAACATTTTGAACTAGATGCATATGAAATAAAACATGAACACTATATTTTTAAATACATCATTCGTAAATTTGTATTTAACCATGCATCTACTGAAAATAATAGGCATTTGTATAGTCACATTATAGAAATGATAGAAGATAATCCTCATACCAATAAATGGACAATACACCCGAATTTCCCGCGAGATAAATTGATAGATATCATGCGTAATTATGTATATTTGTATTATTTAATTAATTATGGTAGACTAACTACCCATCAATATACGTTTATGTGTTCTTTTTTATACAATAGTTTATATTTATTTTGGAAATTCAATCCGTTGTTTGGACAGAAAAAAATATTGATAAGCCCGAGTCCCGCGTTTACTTTTTACGATAAACATTTAGCCATAAAAACGAATCATTTATAAACCATAGGATAGGACAAATAATGTAAATAGAAATAAAAAGTAGCAAAGAAAAGTAAATAGATACATTCACATATCATGATATCGTTTTGAACAAATAAGATCATTGCTAAAATTACCCAATAATTGAGAAAGGTAAAGGTAAATAGTATTTTTGAATTGGTAAGATAACTATGATGAACCATAAAACAAAAAATGGCGAACAAACAAAAAATGGCAAAAATATAATGAGAATTCGTTTCGACACCATATTGTAATAATCCGTAAATAGTAACTAGAATAATGGAAATATAGGCGATCGATTCCATATCGTTACGTTGTATTTCATATAAAATAGTAAAAAATCCCATGATTCCCATGTAAAAAAGTATGGTGTATTTGCATGTTTCGTCGCAAATAATATCACTCAAGGTAGTATCCGTTTGGAATTGGGTATATACATAATAGATTGGCAGACTATAACTAATCAACATACCCAATAATAATAAATGTTGGATTAACATAGGATTTCGTTTATTATAAAAAACGAAAGGGAAAAGAGAGAAAGAACCAATTTATTCAACCGTAACGACTTTCGCCAGATTTTTAGGAATATCTGGATTGATGTTTTTATAAATAGAAATATAATAACTCAGTAATTGAATAGGAATAATAGAAAGTAAAGAAGAATAGGTTGCATTGTTTGCAATAAATATTTGATTACAACGATCATCCTCATTATGTATCGAATTGGTGATCCATAAAATGGGAGAATGACGAGAATACACTTCTTCTAAACAATTTTGGGTTTTCGCACGATGTTCTTCACAACAATCAAAGATTATCGTAGGTAAGTTTTCATCTAATAATGCAAATGGTCCATGTTTCAAAGCACTCGTAGAATATGCTTCTGCATGAATATAGGTGATTTCTTTTATTTTCAATGCACCTTCTTTCGCAACATATTCATCGGGCCCTTTTCCCAGTAAAAACATACTAGAAAAGGATGCGAATTCATTTGCAATGGTTTGGATAGATCCATCTACATGTATATCTTCTAAAACATTTTTAACATCATTGGATAAATTCTGCAAATCCTGTATCATTCGAATACGTTTCATTTCATTCCAGTCCTTTATTTGCGCACACCAAATCGCAAATAAAGAGAGACAGATGACTTGACTCGTAAATGATTTCGTAGACGCCACTCCAATTTCCTTTCCAGCATTACAATAAATACCACATTGCACTTCTCTCGCAATCAATGAATCTACTACATTGATGATACCAATCGTAAAAATATCCAATTCATTTGCTATTTCAATACATCGATGTAGATCTTTGGTTTCTCCCGATTGAGAGATGAAAATACATGCCGTTTTACCAATTTTAGGAATATCATAAGAACTAAATTCCGCACCATCAATCACGTTTATCGTATTAAAATGACACAAATGTTTTAAGAAATACATCCCATATAACCCAGCATGGTAGGAGGTTCCACAACCGAGTAAAATAATATTTTGGATTTGTAAAATAGTATCGGTATGTGCTTCCAAACCTCCCAATTTCACTTCTTTCTTGTTTTTAATACGTCCTCCACGATTAATGGCATTTAGAATCGTATTTGGTTGATCAAAAATTTCTTTGATGGTCCAATGTGGAAAAGGATGAGGACTCAATTCTTCCACACGAATGGTCACGGGTTTTTTCGGGTATGAATGCGAAGTATGTATTTTTATCTTATTATTTTCTCGGTCTCGGTGAATCATACAAATATCGTCGTTGTTTAGAATGAAATAATGATTCATACGATTACAAAAACCACTCTGTTCCGAAGTAACAATCACACTATTTTCATTCTCTCCAATTAGAATCGGCGAACCATTTTTCATACAATATAACGTATCTGGATCATCTTGAAACATCAAGATAATACCATAAGTCCCTTGTAACTTGGACATTGCTTTTTCAATGGCATATATTTTATTGGGACGAGATATATCATTCTCCAATAAAAAAGAAGAAATTAAATTCACAATGACTTCGGTATCCGTTTGGGAATAGAAACGATATCCTTCTTTTAACAATTCTCGTTTAACGTCTTGGTAATTTTCAATAATGCCGTTATGAACAATCGCTATCGTTCCATCCTTGGAAACATGTGGATGCGAATTGATATCTGTTTTACCACCATGCGTAGCCCAACGATTATGTCCCATCCCAATCCAATGATCATCAGTTGGATCTAAGGCTAGATTTTCCTTGGTCAATTTTTGAATGGATGTTTCTTGTTCTGTAGATGCATATTTTTGGATGCTGAATTTACCGCCAGAATAAACACAGTAACCGGAAGAATCGTATCCACGATTTTGTAATTGGATGAGTCCGTCCAAAATAACTTGATAGATATTTTCGGGAGAATTGGAGAGAATTCCAAAAATACCACACATATGTTTATAGGGAAATAATATTTGTTAGAAGATAAATACTATTTATATTTTTATTTCTATTTACACATATTTGGTTGAATTTAATAAAAAATCATCACAATTTACACATTTTTCTAAAATCCTAGGTTGAAAAGATTCACCTGCTACAGAAGGACAAATTACAAATTGTGTATCATTTCCCAATAAATGAGCAGCAATAGATATGGAGGAATAATTCATGATAAGAATATCTGCATAAATAAAATCACTTAGTATTTGTAACACATCTGTATTTGCCCCATGTAATATAGTATTTTCATTGGTAAATGAATCTATCATACCATCACTATGAATCACTACCTGATATTTATTATCGTTTTGAAAGAATCGAATCACTTCTCCTATTTTTACGTTGTCTAAAATCCGTTGTCCTATTGCATCTCCCATACGGATATGACAACATACATATTTGTATGTGCGATCGTTTATGTAAGACGGTTCCGGTAAGAATTTATTATTTTTTACAAATGCATTTCTTAAATAAGATAAAGATGTTTGTATTTCGTCTTTTGTTTCAAAATTTGGTGGCAATTCTTCTGTAATATTAGAAGATACTCCATCATATAAATATAGTGTTTTCATATAATCTGGATCTTGTATAAAAATATCACTAAAATTTCGTTGTTCTCTGTGTTTTATTTGATTAAAGGCATTTTGCTCTTGATTTTGATTTTTCTGTTTATACAGAATATTTAAAGATTCAACTAAATATTGATTTAATTTTGTAATATCAAAATTTTGATGTTCAAATGTAAAACTGGATTTATACAAATATTGATAATCTACTTTGTTATGAATATCTAGTGAAATTAAACGTAACATTCCTTCTAATTGATGACCAAACCCATCGGTTCCATGTTGACATATTTTTAGTTTATGATACCATTTTTTATATTTCAGCATCATTTCTTTTTTTTTATGACCTATACACCAATTGAAATGTATTAAATATGGATTAATAATATTATTACTGTATGTATAATAATGATTTCCTGTAGGAAATAAAGATAGAGGCAATTTTTTATATTTTAATTTATATTTAATATTATTTACATACACTTGGTCATCCCAACCGTTTATATTTTTTAATTCTTCTACATTTTCCGGATTAAATATATATTTAGTAGTTTCATTTGATTTGATAAACATAAACCCTGAACATAAATCGTCAGGGTAATGTAATCCTTCACTTTGAATTAATAAATCATCATCCGCTATATTTTCTAATAAAAAATCAATAAAACCATTGTTTTCATAGACAATATCTCCATCTGTAATACATACAAACGAATGCTTTAATAAATTTTCATAAATAATTTTAAATTTATAATAAGTAATATTGGACCAATTACCATTTCTAAATGTTTGCATATTTGAATTTATCTCATCGTCCAAAAAATAGCAGGTATGTCCATATCCTTCTTTGATTAAAACGTTATATCCAGCCTTTCCTATGCAGTAACATTGTAAATTTATTTTAGATTTTATCATATTTAATGATTTTAAACAATTTAATGTATAATCTATATATCCAGAATTGGTTAATGTTATAAAAGCGACATCACTATAATTTAACTGTTCATCTTTCTTTTCTATTTTATTTTGTATTGGCCAATCTATCATTTCATTATAATGATTTCCTAATAATTGAATGTCCTCTTGTGTTGTAATGTTTACCTCTGGTAAAAAAACGAGCGTATATGGTATATTATTTAAAAATGAACAATGTTCACTAAATCCACTACCGTGAGGATAGAAACTAAAACAATGTGTATATTGTGATTTTGATAATATAATATAATCCAGTATAGTGGATTCTAAATCACTAGAATGTGCAGTATGACATGCAATATTGTCGATATAAAAAAATCCAAATAATTTATGAATTTTTCTTTTTATACAATAATTATTACTAATTATAATTGTATTTTTATCAAGTTGTAATTTTATAATTTCAACTAATAATTTATTGGAATCAAATTCTTTATCAAAAAATTCATCCTTACAACGAATATGTAATACGTTATATTTATCAAATTTAACTATATTTTTTACAATTTCATAATATTTTGGATGAAATTTTAATACTGAATTAATATATAATTTAATATCATCCGTTACTAAATCTAGATTATAAAATAAATTGGTATTTATACATAAAACATTTTCGTTAGAAGATACGAACCTTTCCAATAATGGAACTAATAGATAATTCGATGTTTCACCAGTGTAATGAACAAGTTCTATTTTAGTGATTTCTATTTGATTTGATTTTGATTCTACACATATATACTTAGAAAACGGATGTTTCGATATATCTATTTTAAATTGGACATTATATTTTTTAGCAAATAGGGCCAATAAAATAGAACCTCTTAAAAAATCACCAAATCCATTTTCACAATTTAATATATGCACAATTGTTTTATCTGATATTATTTTATCCAACTCAATCGAATTATTTTTAATAGTTTGAGGGATGATATGTCTATCTTCCATTATATTAAATCCCGGTAATATATATTTACTATGCTGTTCTAGTGGTAATACTTTTTGAATTTTAGGTTCTAACCTCATTTGATTTGTTTGTTTTAATGGTAATGTTTTTTGTATTGGTTGTTCGAATGGTAATGTTTTTTGTTGTTGTTTTAATGGAATTTTTTTGTTTTCATTCTTTTTTATTCCATACAATTTAAACATTACCAATAGATATATAATTGAAATATAATTAAAAATAGTATATTTGTCTAAATAGTATTTTTCATTAATATAAATCCAAAATACGGAAATCATGCCCACATGTATACATATCGAAAAATGGGAGATTCTTACGGTAAATCAAATACCATATATTAATTTCCCACATGATGGATTTTTTCGTTTGAATCGTCTGCAAGATTTCCTTTTTAGTTAGATATGCGAATTCTAATAAAGAAGCCACATTCCCACCAAATACAGAACCGGCAAATGTCCATGTTTCAATTCTATAAACATTATAATTCACAGAATATCCTTTATATTTACAAGATGCAATACGAACCTGTGGATAATTCTTAGTCGTCATCTTTAAAACCCATTGTTCAAATGGTTCTGGTTCGGTGTTTTGGACCATATGATAAATACCAAAATCAATCCAAAGATATTGATCCGTTTTATAAATATTACGATCAATCGCATTCACAACCCATTCGGTTTTATTACATTGCACAAATAAATAATCAATGGTATCTTTCTCTGGATTTCCTTGTATATCGAATTCCGTCAATTGATCTTTGTAATTGTATAAATAAATATCTTCTTTTCGAATCGGAATAAATGTGGTTAGTGGAAATTCCAATTCTCTCTCTTCGAAAAAATCCCGATACGAATCTCGATCGATATAAACTACTTTTGGATTCGGGACATTTAGCAGTTTTTTTCCGAATTCTATATAATCCTCAATGGATCTTTTAGCATTTCGATTCACCTTTTGAACAAATGCAGTAACAATAGTTGCATTGTAATGCGAGTATTTAGAATATCCAAACCTTTCAAAATCTTTAGCATAATATTCTTGAATCATTTGAATAGAACGATGATTCAAATATTTTTTATAATCCAGACAAATGCCCGATTTACATTTATTATGATGAACGTGAAAATCATCATAACCGAGAGACTTCATATCTTTTTCCAAACTTTCCGTTCGAACGATATGTATATTTTCCATCCAAATACCATGTTCATCTAATCCAAATTGATACTGTGGTAATTTATGATTATCCCGGATTTCCGTATCTATATATAAAAAAGTATGAATGGCATCTGCGACTTGTTCTGGAGTAGAATCTACAGTAATACGTTGATTCCAAAACATTTCCGACACCATTCGATCTAATGGATTTCGAACAGACATGATTATTTGGGGGTTTAAAGAGAAATCGATGTTGAAATACGTATTGTTTTCCAAAATTTCTTCATAGGTAAAATGCTGTAAAGATCTCTCCGCAGAAACACGCACTCGATTCGGTCGATCCAAATACCACCCATATACACTTTTTTCGTTTTTTTCTACAGAATATTTCGTAAAAAAATATTCTTCAATGGACATTCCACCGGTTTTAGGAACATGTAAGTAAAGGATATTGGGCTGTTTTATAAAAGGCATTTTTTGGAGGACTGTTTTGTGTTCTGTATATATTCAATACTATCTTTGTTTATATTTTTACATATGTAAAATAATATAGAAAGAATACAGAATAGTATATACCATGGAAACAATTATAGAAAAACTCAAAAATCTAAAGGTAAATGACCATAATCAAAATCCTTGGAAAGGATGGAACTTGCAAGAAAAAAAACAAGTCTTGGAAATCTATTATATTTTTTCCAAAAAAGAGGCATCTATTTATGATTTGATTTATAGTTATCACGGATGTGATAGTTGGGAAGATATATTTCGTGATTATAGTAGAAGTTTATTAAGAGATAAAGCCGAAGGAGTGGAAATTACAATCGAAGCGATTGATGAACAAATAAAACGCGAATTAGAGAGAGATGAATAAAAAATATTTTCCCAGAAAAAAATATTTTTTATTAAATTACAAGAAAACAAAACAACATTTTAAACATACATCGCCAACATACTATGATTTAGCGGTTCTTCATTTTTAATCAAAACATCCACATGTTTCTTCAAGACTGTAAATGGAAATACAACATCGCCTAAACTAATATCTTTTTCAAATACTTTACTATCGGTTTTAATCAAACGGAATAAATTCAATTTGGTATGAATAATCTCCAAACAACGCTTCAAATTACGGACCCCTTGTTCTCCTTTACACATTGCCTCATTGGAAATAATATATTGCAAAGTCTCATCTGGTATAATAATATCCTCTTCTTTGAAATTGACTTGTTCACGGATTTTAGGCAATAAATGTTTACGAGCAATAATCACTTTATCTTTCGCATCATATCCTTTCGTATGAATACGATACATACGATCTTTCAAAATAGGATTCACTTTCGACTCATCGTTATAGGAAAAGATAAACAAACATTGACTTAGTCGAAAGGACACTTCCGAGAAATACTTGTCGTGATATTCGTCATTCTGTGTAACATCGGTAAGATGAATCAAGATATTCACAATCTCTTCTCCACGAGGTGTATCGGAAATCTTGTCGAGTTCATCAAAGTAAATCACCGGATTCATACAACGAGAGTCCATGATAATTTGAATGATTTTTCCCCAACTACTACCTTCATACGTATAGGAATGTCCTTCTAAAAACGAACTATCCCCTGCTCCCCCCAATGCAATAAACGCAAATTCACGACCCAAAATTTTGGAAATACCATCTTTTACCAAAGTCGTTTTTCCAGTTCCCATCGGTCCTTTAATCGCAATGGCCGTTCCCATAGCACCAGGATTCGCAATCCATTGTCCCACCATTTGTAAAATCTGTAATTTAGCATCATTCAAACCATAGGCACAATTATCCAAAATATTTTTCGCATTTTCAATGAAATCACTACATGCTTCTACTCCGTCCTGCAATTTCACATTCAAATGTTTATAAATACCAAAAGGAACCCGCATAAATCCATCCACCCAATTCTTCAATTTAAAATATTCCGAATCTCCCGGTTCCATAGTTCTTAAAACCTTCAATTTCTGTAAAACCACCGCTTTATATTTAGGAGGAATATTGGATTCTAAAATAGAAAGACGATATGGTTTATCAATATTCGTAAAGGAATTAATCTCCTTCAAATCGCGCATAATACGCAACTGTTCTTTGTGCGAACACTTCTTCTTGAAATATGTCAATTCACTACTATTCTGTTTCTCTTCTTCTTCTCCATTCACCAACTTATAATATGCCTTGGTATTTTTGGATCGCGTCTTCTTGATCAATTTCGCAATAGAATCACGACATTCTTGAATCGCATTTCTCAAAATCTTGGATCCAGGTTTATTCGCCAATTGTTCCGTCAATTCTTTTTTCAATTGGGTGAGCTCTACATATTTTTTATCGACCATGTGTTCGTCATTTTCTTCTTCCTTTCCTTTTTTCTTATCTTCCTCCTCTTCTCTCCTTTTTTCCAATTTACGAACTTTACGATTATGTTTATTCTTTTTTTTATCTTTAGAAGATTCCGATGCAGAAGATAGATTGGCAGTAGGTGTTTTAGGAATATCAATAGGAACATACGTCTCTTTCATAAACATCTTCTCATCGTCACTATTACATGTTTCATGTTTATCATCTTGTAATAATTGCTCATATTCTTCATCTACCGACATTCCAAAATCCATACCTCCACCCCCACCCATCGACAAGATAATACTCATCTGTTTAGGGGAGACTTCCTCCTCTCCTCCTATATAATCCGAATCTGCCGAATCATCCTCCTCTTCTTTTTTCGTCTTTTTACTTTTGATTTTTTTCTTTACCTGTTTACCTCCTGCTTTTTTTCGATCCACTTCATCCTCGGTTTCGACTTCATCTTCTAAACAATCCTCGTATTTTTTTTTACTATATTCGGATGGAAATAAAGATAACAAGGTTTTACGGAATTTCTTTTTATCGAAATCATCCTCTTCTTCTAAATCCTCCTCCTCTTCGTTTTTTTTATTTTTATTTTTAGATTTAGGCATTTTTTTCTTATTTTTTACAACACAATGTTCCTCCTCTTCGGTAACAGTTTCATATTCATCTGAATCCACTGTATCATCCTCTTCCTCTTCCTCCTCGTCATCATCATCTGTATATTCAGTATCTTCTTCTTCCGAATCATATTCCATATACTCATCGGAATCAGAACCAGAAGGTAGAATATTCTTCTTTACTTCCTTCTTATCCTTTCCTTCCTTTCCTTTGGTATCTTTTTTCCCCTTCATATCTTTAAAATGTTTCGATGTCATGTCTGTAATTATATCGTGAATTGCTATTATATTATTTTTTTCGAAAAATGTCAATTTTTTGTTTATATCTTTTATTTAGAAAAATACATTTTACGAAAAAAGAGGAATAAACCAAAAAATTGAAACGAAAACAAAAACAAATATAAAAAGTATTTGTATAACAGTATAGACATTTTTGCAACGATGAAACGAATTCAAACCAATGAATACAAAAATCCGTCTCGTATTATTGGGATTCAATTTAGTATGTTATCACCCGAAGAAATTCAACGTAATTCGGTGGTAGAAATTGTTTCAAGAGAAACGATTGTGAATAATAAATTGATGGTTGGTGGTTTATTTGACTCGAAAATGGGAGTATTGGAACAAGGTTTGTATTGTCCTACCGATGGACTCACCTATATCGATAGTCCAGGATATTTCGGCCATATTGAATTAGCCAAACCAGTATTCTTTATTCAACATATCAAAGATATTATGAAAGTATGTAAATGTGTATGTAATAAATGCGGTAAATTATTAATCAATAAAAATCAATATAAACATGTGATGGAATGGTCTCCGGAAGATAGATGGGAATTTGTGAATCAACCTAGTATGCTTGTCAAACGTTGTGGAGAGAAAACCGACGATGGTTGTGGTTACAAACAACCTACTCGTGTGAAAATGGAGGGGTTTGCCACATTAATGGCCATTTGGGCCAATATTGAAATTGAAGGGAAACCAATGACGAAACGTTTGACACCGGAGAGATTGTATAAATTATTCAAGCGTATTTCCGACGAAGATGTGCTTTTTATGGGATTAAGTCCTATATGGTCACGTCCGGAATGGATGATTTGTAAAGTCTTGCCGGTGGCACCTCCTGCCGTTCGTCCTTCTGTAAAACACGATGCACAGCAACGTTCAGAAGACGATTTGACTCATATTTACATGAATATATTGAAAAACAATAATATTTTGAAAGATAAAATCCGCGAAAATGCAAGTCCAAATGTGATTTATAAACATTACCAAATTGTGCAGTATTTCGTGGCCATGATTGCGAATAATAAAGCCAGTGGCACTAGTCCTATTGCACAGACTTCTGGACGGCCATTGCAATGTATTAGTGGTCGTTTGAATTCTAAAAATGGGAGAATTCGTGGTAATTTAATGGGAAAACGTGTGGATTTTTCTGCACGTTCTGTCATTACTGGTGACCCGAATTTACCTATTACTGCATTAGGAATTCCTTTGAAGATTGCGATGAATATTACACGTCCAGTTACTGTAAATAATCGTAATCGTGCATTCTTGACCAAATTAGTGCAAAATGGACCGGATGTATTTCCAGGTGCGAAAACAATGGAGCGGAAAAATGGTGATCCTATTTCTTTAAGAACGGTAGATCGTATGTCGATTCGTTTAGAAAATGGAGATGTGGTTCACCGCCATATTATGAATGGGGATGCCGTCCTTTTTAATCGTCAACCTAGTTTGCATAAAATGAGTATGATGTGTCATCATGCGGTCATTATGCATACCGGAAATACGTTTCGATTCAATGTTAGTGTTACGGCACCATATAATGCAGATTTCGATAAACTTCTCTGTCGAAAACAGGAGGCGTGAAAAGCGTGTTACCTCCTAGTTTTAACATATTTGAATAATCAAAAACGCCAGTAAATCGGCGAATATAGAATAGTTCGAATGTGTTTAAGCGAAACACCTTGATGCGGGAAGTCCCTAAAGCCTTTACTACCACTCTTTACTGGAAACTATAAAGAGGAACTCGGTTAATAGCCGAAGCCAAGGGTAATAATGTAAAGGATATGGATGGGTAATCCGCAGTGCTACTGTCTAAGTCCGTTATGACAAGGATATGACAGGCATTCAGAGACTGAACGGGTGTTGGTGAACAATGATGGATTTGTCATCCAGAGTTTGCTTAAGATACAGTCCGGCCTTTTAGGAAACTATTAGGATTCATCGGGAGATGAAATGAATATGCACATGCCACAGTCTATTTCTGCAGAGACAGAGTTGGCATGTCTACCAGCCGTTACATATCAAATAATTAGTCCTTCTAAAAATTCCCCCATTATTGGTATTTTCCAAGATTCGCTTCTAGGATGTTTCCAATTTACGAGAGATACTGTAAAAATGGATACATTACAAGCGATGAAATTATTGATGATGTTTCCAGACGTAGATGTAGCTGCACTTGCAGAAAAAAAGACATTTACCAGTTTTGATATTTTGTCGCAAATTATGCCACCCCTTACCATCAAACAAAAAAATAAATTATATGCCGAACCAGAAAATGACAAAACCACGAATAATATTGTAGAAATTAAAAATGGAAAATATGTGCGTGGACAAATGGAAAAATCGATTTTAGGTGCAACTACCAAAGGTATTTTACATCGTGTATGTAATGATTTTGGAAATCCGACTTGTGTGAAATTCATTAATAATCTGCAAAATGTGATTACGGAATACATGAAAACGAGTTCGTTTAGTGTAGGTATTAGTGATTTAATTGCGGATCAAGAAACCAAGACAAAAATAGTGCATGTCGTAGAAAAACAAAAACAAGAAGTAGTGAATTTGATTCATAAGGTTCATTTAGGCATATTTGAAAATAATAGTGCCTATTCGAACGCGGTCGAATTTGAAAATCAAGTCAATAATTTACTAGGAGAAGCAAGAGTCCAGACGGAAAAAATCGCACACAAAAG
>Ga0114966_10000164_pt1 | contig 62955 bp, 43 predicted proteins | sample M_130207_XF_Meta_FD_87029 | JGI IMG/M metagenome (GOLD analysis project Ga0114966, IMG submission 87029) | Freshwater microbial communities from Lake Montjoie, Canada to study carbon cycling - M_130207_XF_MetaG | ecosystem: Environmental > Aquatic > Freshwater > Lake | place: Lake Montjoie... | reverse complement strand
TGTGATACAACAAACTCGTGGACATGCCGACTCCTGTGATCTGGTGGATTCTTTCCTAACCCCTAATCACAACGGCAGGTCCACACTCTCTCAACCCTCAGCACGCATCTCCCCGATGAACCCCCTCTTGTAAAGAACCGGGGGGCTGACGGCGCCCCGCTCGAAAGCATCTCACAACGGGCCGCGAGCGGCATAGACGGACTCAGCACCAACCCGTCACGCGAGGGAACCTGCCCATCCGTGAGAGCTGCCGATACAGTACCGCCGCTTCGATGGTAGCGTCGGCTGGCGGCTCGGCCCAGCCGACTTTCAACAACCGATGAGTGTCGAGTCGGGACGCCCGTCCCCGAACCAGAACGGTGAAACATCCGAGAAAGAATGAATGGACGGACGGACGAGGCGTCCACCCTACGACTCATCCCCCCACAACCTTGAGGAACAAACATGGCGACGCATCCGTTGGCTGGGAAGTTGGCTCCGGCCGAAATGTTGATCGACACCAATCGGTTGATCGAGCAGTACTTCACGCAGCAACCCGATCCGGACAATGTGACTCAGCAAGTCAGCTTTGGGACGAGCGGGCATCGAGGTACGTCCACGAATGCGACGTTCACAGAAGCTCATATCGGCGCGATCACACAAGCGTTGGTCGAGTACCGTCAGGCTCACCAGATCACGGGGCCATTGTTTTTGGGCAAGGACACGCACGCGCTGTCGGCTCCGGCTGAACGGACGGCTCTCGAAGTCCTCGCGGCGAACGGTGTCGAGACCGTCGTGCAGAACGGCAACGGGTTCACGCCGACGCCAACGATCTCGCACGCGATCCTCAACTACAACAAGGGACGACGCGATCAACTGGCCGACGGCATCGTCATCACGCCGTCACACAATCCGCCTGCCGATGGCGGCTTCAAATACAACTCAACGAACGGCGGCCCCGCCGATACGGACATCACCGGCTGGGTCCAGAACCGCGCGAACGAACTGCTGCGAGGCCGCAACTCCGGTGTGCGTCGCCTACCTTTCGAGACCGCGCTTCGCGCGCCGACGACCTTTCAACGCGACTTCGCCCGCGCCTACATCGACGACCTGAAGTCGGTGATCGATCTGGACGCGATCAAATCAGCAGGGCTGAGGCTGGGAGTCGATCCGCTCGGTGGAGCCGGTGTTGGGTACTGGCAACCAATCGCGGAGACGTATGGCCTGAACATCACCGTCGTGAACGACAAGGTCGATCCGCAGTTCGGCTTCATGACTCTCGACCACGACGGCAAGATCCGGATGGACTGCTCCAGCCCGTTCGCGATGGCGAGTCTCGTCCAACTGAAAGATCAGTACGACCTGTCGTTCGGCAACGACCCCGATACCGACCGACACGGCATCGTCACGAAGTCGTCTGGACTGATGAACCCGAACCATTACCTGGCCGTCGCCATTCAGTACTTATTCTCGAACCGACCGAATTGGTCCGCAACCGCAGCCGTCGGCAAGACGTGCGTCAGCAGCAGCATGATCGACGCGGTCGCCGCATCGCTCGGCCGCACGCTCTACGAAGTGCCGGTCGGGTTCAAGTGGTTCGTCGAGGGACTCTATTCGGGAACACTTGGCTTCGGGGGTGAAGAGAGTGCCGGCGCGAGCTTCCTCCGCCGTGATGGCCAAGTCTGGTCCACCGACAAGGACGGCATCATCCTCGCACTGCTTGCGGCCGAGATCACCGCGAAGACAGGACGCGATCCCGGCGAACACTATCAGTCGCTCGTCGAGCAGTTCGGTGAGCGACATTACGTTCGGATCGACCAGCCGATCTCACTCGCCGAGAAAGCGGCGTTCAAACATCTGACTCCCGTCGCAATTACTTCAACCACGCTGGCCGGTGACGCGATCACAGCTAAACTCAGCGAAGCCCCCGGCAATCACAAAGCGATCGGAGGAGTGAAGGTCACAACGGCGAACGGCTGGTTCGCGGCGAGACCCTCGGGAACCGAAGCGATCTACAAACTGTACGCCGAAAGCTTCCGAGACCCTGCCCATCTGAGCAGCCTCGTCACCGAAGCCCGCAATGCCGTCACGCAGGCTCTGGCGGGAGCGTAGCGTTCATCGCTCCGCGTAAAGGTAGCCGATTGGGAGTGGATCAATGCCGATGCCGATCCACTCCCAACTCGCGTTCGACTTCCTTCACGCGGAGCGATGAAGGCTACTTTCAGGCGACCCAAATGCGTGCAGCCCGACAACATTTCTAGACCAAGTAGTACAGTGCGGCACTGCCACCCCTCCGCCGTGGTAAGGGGGGCAGGTTGTGCCGAGGAAGTCCTGCGAATCGAACCGGCCGGTTGGGAGAACTCGAACAGAAACGCCAATCTTCCGTGCTGCTGGCCGATAAGACATCGCCGAGTCGCTCGCCGCCACTCACTGCGAAAAGGATGTCGTCATGGATCGTCGCCACTTCTGTTTGGGATTGTTGGGGTCGGGTGTTGCCCTGAACCGTGCGGCGAAATCAGCCGAAGCGGCTCCGCCCTTTGCCGCGCCTCCCACACAGAAGATTCGCTGGAACTACAGTTTGAAGGCGGCGCACAAGATCGCGATCGAGCAGGACAAGCCGCTGCTGATCGTCTTCGGCGCGAGTTGGTGTACGTTCTGCCACAAGCTGGAACGGGAGACCTTGGGCGACAAACGGATCACGGCGCTCGTCGAGCGAAACTTCATCCCCGTTCACCTCGACTTCGACCGCGACGCCAAGATCGCGAAGATTTTGGAAGTGGAGCGGCTCCCCTGCACGGTCATTCTCAGTCCTCAAGCCGATCTGCTGGTGAAGCACGAAGGCTATGCCAAGTTTGCGGAGTACAACCAGTCCTTGCAGACCGCGTTGGAGAAGCAGGCGGAGATTCAACAGGTTCAAGCCACGGAAGTCTCCCGGTGACTTGGCTCAAGTTTGAGGAGATCCACCCAGCTCCGTGATCCTCAATCTCCCCGCCTGAGTGACGGCAGTGCTTTGAGGACGTGTGTTGCAGAAAGCCCGTTCAAACGCCATAGTTCGCCCGCAATCTGGCGGCTGACTGGGCGTGGTTTCACGCGGTCGGTTCGCATCCAAGCCGATACCTCGTGGACCCCAGAACGTTCATGGCCAAACAACCTCCTTCCGCTTCTAAAACCAAAGACGACGATTCGTGGGGCAAGCTTGCCTCCGATCTGCTGGGCATTCAATTCGGAGGAGCCGACGACGACTTCGACCTCCCCGACGATGAGCCGCCCACAGCCAAGTCGATCCCGGCCGAAGTGTCACCTTCCCCCGAGGCCGTTTCGGGGTCGAAGGCCCGCGTTGCCGAACAGGCTTCCGAGCCGGACCTGTCTTTCCCCGAGGAAGACCTTTCGTTTCCTGAGGACACGCCCGTCACAGAGAAGAAGGCCGTTGCTCCTGAACGACGAGAAGTCGCTGCCGAACGGGATGCGGACGACGCGCCAGCTCGCGAACGTGAGCCATCGAAACGCGCACGGGAGGACAGTGACCGCGACATTTGGGACGCCCTCGAAAGCTGGAATTTCGACGAGCCGAATAAGGCTCCGGTTGCACGCCCTCAGTCCGATGTGGCTGCTTCGCGAGGCGGAGGTCGCCCCGCTCGCCGAGACAACGACGGACCACCACGCGATCGTGATGCAGGACGCGAACAACGGCCACGCGATCGTGACCGAGGGGGCGCGCGTCGCGAGGCTCCTCCTCGTGAACAGGCACCGCGTGCCGAACAGCCTCCGCGCGAACGAGCCAATCGTGATGAAGTGGACGCACGCCCGGCGCCCGTTCTGCGTGAAGAAGCCGCTCCGGCCGATGGCGTTCCTGCTCAAGGAAGGTCGGACCGAGGTCCGCGACGCCGAAGCGAATCGCGTGGTGATGCCCCGCGTGCGGAGCGTAGTGATGCCCCGCGCGAGCGAAGTGAGGCACCACGATCGGATCGGCGACCTCCTCAAAAGGCTTCTGGAGATGAAACTCGCCCGCCACGATCATTGCCTCCTCAAGCAACTTCGGCTGGTTCTGACGAGGGGTTCGCAGCAGGCTTGGATGACGAACCCAAGCCACGTCGCAGCCCCGCACCTTCCGTGAGGTCCGAGGTTCCCGCACGCAAGCCCGCCCCCGTCGCGCGGCAGACGGAACCTGTCGATGACGACGATGTGTTTGCGTCCGACTTGTTCCAAGAGTTCGCGGAAGAGGACGACGGCGAAGAGGCCGCTGACGGGGAGACGAGTTCGTCTGATGAGCCGAGCGACGAAGATCGTCGCCCACGCCGTCGCCGCCGGCGACGACGTGGTGGACGCGGTCGTCGCACGGAAGCCGAAATCGCCGCCGATGGCGGCACGGAATTGAGTGATTCGGACGATGACGACAACGACAGCGAAGACATGCTCGGCTTCGGAAGCGATGACGACTCTCAGTCTGATGAAACTCAGTCTGACGAGGAGGAGACCGCTGACTCGCGTTCCGCCAGCACTGAAGAGGAGGACGACGAGAACAACGAGGACGGTGAGAAGCGTCGCCCACGTCGCCGCCGTCGTCGCGGTCGCAAGCGATCTGATGAGCAACCTTCACCGGTCGCTGCGTCGGTAAGTGGTGAGAAAGCTGGCGAAGACGACGATGAAGACAATGAACAGGATGATGACGACGATGGCGAAGACGCTGTTGCCGGTCACAGTGGCGGCGGTCGGCCCGTTCGACCTGCGGTCGCTCCTGTCGATGAAGAGCCGCTCGCTCCCGTGAACTACGAGGGGATTCCCACATGGGAAGAGGCCATTTCGTACCTCGTTCGTTCTCACGGTCCCGAGCCGCGCGGCCGTGGAAATAGTGGCTCTCGAGGACGCGGTGGTGCTCATCAACGGCGGTAGTTCGATGACGGGCCTCGTTCCGTTTCCATCGGTACTCGGCCCTGAGTCTGTGTCCGATATTCACATTGGGGTGGGGACTCCGCCCATACTCGGCGCGTTGTCTTCGCGTCACGGGGACCGAACGTGTCGACTCGTGACGCTCGGATGCAAGGTCAACCAATACGAAACGCAGCTCGTCTTGGAAGCCTTGGAGCGGAATGGATTCCGCGAAGCGACGGAGGATGAGGCGGCCGATCTCTGCGTCGTCAACACTTGTACGGTCACGTCAAATGGTGACTCGCGATCGCGGCAAGTGATTCGCCAATTGGCGAAGCACAACCCCGGCACTCGCACACTTGTCATGGGCTGTTACGCCACGCGCGACCCGCGCGCCGTCAGTGATCTCCCGTCCGTGTTTGAAGTCGTCACCGACAAGCGCGAGTTGCCAGATATCCTCGCTCGGCACGGCATCGTCGATATGCCAACCGGAATCAGCCGGTTTGAAGGGCGGAAACGAGCGTACGTCAAAGTGCAGGACGGCTGCATCTTGAAATGTTCGTACTGCATCATCCCGCAAGTTCGCCCTGGCCTGCGAAGCCGTTCTCCCGAGGACATTGAAGCGGAAGTGCGTCGGCTGATCGACAACGGCTATCGCGAGATCATTCTCACGGGCATCCACGTCGGGCATTACGGCGTGGATACAACGCGCGGCCGATCGGGGTTGCCACCCTTTCGACTGTGGCATCTCTTCCGCAAGCTCGACCGTATCCCAGGGGCTTGGCGGATGAGACTGTCGAGTATCGAAGCGGCTGAGATCGACGATGATTTTATTTCAGCCGCCGGGGATTGCGAGCATCTTTGTCCGCAGTTTCACCCCGCTCTGCAAAGTGGTTCTAACAGCGTGTTGCAGCGGATGCGGAGGCGTTACACGGTCGAGCAGTTTCTCGGCAAGCTCAACCGTCTGCGAGAACGCCTCGACAACCCCGGGTTTACAACGGACGTGATCGTTGGGTTTCCGGGCGAAACCGACGAGGACTTCCAACAAACATTGGAGGCCTGTCGCCAAGCGGCGTTCCTGAAAATCCACATCTTCCCGTTCAGCGCCCGGCGCGAAACGCCTGCGGCAACACTACCCGATCAGGTTCACGGAACAGTGCGTGCCGAACGAATCCGAATATTGGAACGACTGGAACGCGATCTCGCCCACCAGTACCATGCCTCGCTGTTGGGTCGCGAGTTGGAAGTGATGGTGGAGGGTGAGTGCCCCGCGCGCGCCGGTTGGGTTCACGGAACAGATCGACGGTACGTTCCGATTGAGATTCCCGGTGGACCGGCCGACGTCGGGCAGATGATCTCGGGGCGTGCCACTCGAGCCACCCAACACTTTCTTGAAGCCGAGCGGGAGACGGGCCATGGCTGCACTCAGTGAATTCAAGCCGGTGTACTTCAAGATTGACGAGCGCGGTGCCGTTGTCGTGCTTCACATCATCCGGGCGAGCTTGTCCGAAGAGGACAATATCGAACATCTCGGTCAGGAACTGACGATGATCGTCGATCAGTTCGGTTGTCGCCTGTTGGTCGTCAACTTTGAAGTGGTCTCGCTTATCACCAGCGCCGCATTGGGCAAGTTCATCGCCCTGCACCGCAACCTCCATCGCCGCGAAGGACGACTGGCGTTGTGTGGTGTGACCGACATGATGGCTGACGTGTTGAGCGCGACGAAGCTCGATGAGTACTTCAGGCTGACGACCACGGTTGATGAAGCCGTCGCGATGCTCGTCGCGGAACCCGTTTCCGAATCTCCCCAAAACGCCGGGTAGCAGCTCGAAGCGTGAGCGATGAGCGGACTGGTCACACCGCGGCGGATGTTCTCACGATGGCGCGACTGTTCATTGGCAACTTCGATTTCGAGCATCGACTGGCTCAGCCCGCGCGGCAGATCTCGTCGAAGTTGGAGCGAATCAATGCCGAGTTAGCCACGTCGTGGTTGGCGATCGCGGAGGATGGCGACTTCCTCTGGACGCCTCAGCCAATAGAATCGAGCTTCTTCGACCAATCCATTTTGAACGGCTTGCCGCGTGTAAATCCTGTCGTCTCATTCGACGATGTACCGCGCGGCGTCGAGTGCCTTCCGTGGGGTTGGACCGACGATCTGAGACGACTCTGCGACATACGGGGCTGGCGGCGCAACGATTCCGCTCACGCTGCCGTTCGTGCGGGGAACTCACGCCGGTTCTCAGCCAGTCTTGAACGTGAGTGGAACGTCGGACTCGATGGCGCGAGCGAGATCGCCAACGTGACTGAGTTTGCGGAGAGGCTCACAACTCTTGGGCCTGCCACCCGCTGGGTGGTGAAGGCCGAGTTCGGAATGTCCGGGCGCGAGAGAATTCTTGGTTGCGGCGAACCGACGCCAGCGGACTCGAATTGGGTCGCCAAACGAATCGCAGCGGATGGCGTGGTCTTTTTCGAACCGTGGGTCGAACGCCTCGATGAAGTGGGCCTCCAGATAGAAGTTCCGCAAACAGGACGGCCGCAACTCATTGGTCTCGTGCCGATGCTCGTGGATGAACGAGGTCAATACGCAGGAAGTTGGTTCGCCTATCCTAACCTAGATGCTTCAAGCTGGAAGCGTGCGGTTGAAGTTGCTCTCGATGCAGCTCAGTGTCTGCAAGAGTTGGGATATTTCGGGCCGCTCGGCATTGATGCGATGCGCTATCGCGAGACCGATGGAACGATACGACTGCGGCCGCTGCAGGATGTCAACGCCCGTTGGACGATGGGGCGGCTCAGCCTCGGTTGGCGGCGGCAATTGGCCCTAGGTGAAACCCACGGTTGCTGGCAACACACGTCACGCGGTGCAATCAGTCCCGTTGAGAGCAGCTTCACACGAGTCGTCTCCACGACGGCCAATTGTGTCGGCGGCATCCTGTCACACCACACGTCATGCGTGTTGGTTCGGTAGCCTTGTCGGCTCGCCGCGAGGAAAGCTATTCTCGCCCACTGTTCCAACCGCCCACATCATGAGGAGACACGGATGCCCACCTACGACTATCACTGTGAACAGAACTCACGCACCGTCACCGTTCAGCATGGCATGAAAGACGCGATCCGAACGTGGGGCGAACTCTGCGAACGAGCGGGGATCGAACCGAGTAACACTCCGATCAACACTCCCGTCGAACGTATCATCTCGGGAGGCATCGCACTCCCGATTGCCAGTGCCTCCCCCGCATTACCAATGGCTAGCTGTTGCGGCCACCCATCGAGTTGTGGACATGGCCACTGATGGCCGCACGGTGACGATGTCTTGGTCAACGGAAGAGCGGAGGGTCATTGGTCAACGGAAGAGCGGAGGCACGCGATCGTCGCGACTGGCGTTTTACCAACCACAGCGTGCCCAAAGTCTCAGTGAGAATCGTGCCGCTTGCAGGTGGGGGCGTTCCACGAGATACTCCCCCCCAACCCGCGCCCCGACGTGGATTACATGCCTTGAGACTGAGGGAAGCCTTCTGAACGGTGCCGCCCGAAAATGCTTCCCACTTTGGTTCATTTGCTCCCGTAGCTCAGCTGGATAGAGCGACGGTTTCCTAAACCGTAGGTCGCAGGTTCGACTCCTGCCGGGGGCACTTTTCAATTCACGCCAACGTCTAGCAGGCTTTCTTGATAACTGCGGCAGGCGAGTGTTGACTGGCGTTTCGGTGAGGCGGTAGCCCGTTGGATAAGGGGCAGTAGCCGGTCAGGCCGGGGCGGCTCACCAGAGTTTGAGCAGGTTGTGAGTCAGTCAGTCAGTCAGGCGAGTTGCCATTCGGGTTGCATTTTATGGATGCCTGCCATGGCGAATTGGCGGAAACCGTCCGCTTGCTTGATCTGATCGCTGGATTTGTTGACCGAAGACAAGGCTGGCTCGACTTGTCCCTTTCGTTTCTGGTGCCTCTTACGGCCCTGTTTGGTCCGCAGCGTACAATAGACCGGGGTTGGACAACCCCAAACCGCTCCGCCACCGCAGGTGCCGAGTGCCCATCCAACAACATCGCGACGGCCTCGCGCTGGAACTCCTCCGTGAACGACAGACCTAACGGCTTCGTTTTCTGAACCGCTTTCCGTGCCCCCCTAGGCCCCTTTCTGGATCGTCCAGAATACGCTGTTGGACTGTCCGTGAAATCGAAAGCACCTCAGAGGACCTGCGACATTGATTGCGTGTACCACGTCGCGTTGTACGAGTTGCAAGCCACGTTGGGTGAGTTGGGGCTTCAAGACGCCTTCGACAGTCTTTGCCATCATGGTCGATGGAAAGTGATTGAAGGACATTTCGGACCTGCCATTGGACTTGGCTATTGAGTTGGCCGTCATCAACACATCTCTCCGTTAGCTTGACTTCTGGCAGTCGATACTCATACTGGCCGCGACTTGCTCGGGGGATGAAAAGCTGCCCCTTCTGCGGCGGGGTCGTGTGAACCGGGTCAGGCCTTAATCGGAGCAGCCCTAAGCATCAGATTTCGGGTGTGGAAGGGGTGGCATTCCGTTCCTTGGGCAATAAAACAGGCTGGTTGCACTTCGGGGCAACCAGCCTGTTTTCATATCTGCCTCGCACTGAAGCCTGACGCGCAAGCGAAGAACTCTTGATAACGGTCCTTCACTTGCGCGTCAGGCTTCGATCGGCAGCCAGACCATTTCTGCCATTCGCCTTCACGGGCGAACGAATCACTAGGCAAACAAGGCGACAACGATGGATGCTCAGTACACCGTGCTGGCTCGACGGTTTCGACCTCAAACGTTTACTGAGGTCGTCGGGCAGGATCGGATTTCTCAGACGCTGCGGAACGCGATTCAAGAGGGCCGCGTTGCTCATGCGTACCTCTTCACCGGGGCACGCGGTGTCGGCAAGACCTCGATGGCACGCATCTTCGCCAAGGCATTGAACTGCCCGAATCTCAAAGAGGGCGTGCCGTGCAACGGGTGCGAGCAGTGCCTCGGGATCGCCGCCGGGAACGATGTTGATGTCTCCGAGATCGATGGTGCGTCCAACCGAGGGATCGACGACATCCGATCGCTACGTGCCAACGTCGGCGTGAAGTCGATGCGATCGAAGTACAAAGTCTACATCATCGACGAAGTTCACATGCTCACGAAGGAGGCGTTCAACGCGCTCCTGAAGACGCTGGAAGAGCCGCCGCCGCTGGTGAAGTTCGTGTTCTGCACGACCGAGCCGAACAAGGTTCCCGACACAATCCTCTCGCGCTGCCAGCGATTCGATTTCGGCACGATTTCAATCGACAACATCTCGCTGCGGCTGAGTCAGTTGGCATTGGCGGAAGGCTTCCAGGTCGATCCCGCTGCTGTGGAATTGGTCGCGCGACGTGCGGCCGGTTCGATGCGAGACAGCCAGTCGTTGTTCGACCAACTGCTGGCATTCGGTTCTGAGCACATCACCGACGCCGACGTGCATCGCTTGTTGGGAACGGCTCCTGATGACCGGCTGATTGACTTAGTCGAAGCCCTCATCGCGCGAGACCGCTCGACCGCGTTGGAGTTGCTCGACGCGGCGTTGCGCGAGGGCGTGCAGTTGGAAGCGTTCACCGATCAGCTGATTAGCTACTTCCGCGATCTGATGGTTACGGCGTGCGGTGCCACTGAAGCGTCGCTACTCAGCGTCGGAACCGATCAGCGTGGCAAGCTGCAAGAACAGGCGGGCCGTTGGGGATTGCAGACGATCGTCGCCGCGATGCAGATTCTGGCGGAGACCAAGGCTCGGATGCAGCGTGTGACATACGGTCGAGCGTTGGCCGAGCTGGCTCTCGTGCGAGTCTCGCTTCTGGAGGATCTCGATCAACTCGACCATTTAATCGCGGCGTTGAAGTCTGGGCAGCCGGTGTCAATTTCAGGCGTCGCAACAACGAGTTCATCGGTTCCCGCGAGACTGGCGGCTCCAGCCCGGTCGTCTGCACCTTCCAGCAATCCGGGATCGAGGACACTCACTTCAGAGCCAACAGTTGATTCCCGTTCCGCAGTCGGCTCCGAAAAAAAAAATGACGTAGAGGTCGTGGGTGAGCCTCTGCCCGAGCCGACCCCGCCACTAAGTCCCGTCGCAGAACCGACAGCGGAGAGCGTCTCCCAGCCACCGTTCATCGAGTGGAAACCGTTCTGTGAACAAGAGTTGCACTCCGCCGTCATCGCCAGAACGACCGACACGACCAGTGCATCCCTGCGTCGAGTGGCCGCGACTGCAATCGCCGAGCCAAACATCTTGGAGTTTTCGTTCGCCGCAAACTATGATCTCGACCGAAGGGGCTGCGACTGTCCTGAAGTGACCGCTCAATTGGAGCGAATCGTCTCGGAACTGGTCGGCCAGCCGACGGTAGTTCGGTTTAAAACGGAGGCTGTCGCGCTGGAGGCTCCGGCGGTTGCAGTTGCGAAACAGGGAGCCACCAATCTCAATCCAAAAGTCGCCCACGAAGCGGGGGCCAATCGGCCTCGCAATGGATTCGTCGAGGCTCCCGACGATGTCTATGTTCAATCGGTCATGGCACTGTTCGGCGTGAAGGGCTGGCGGGTTCAACAGATGGCGGCTGAACCGATCTCTGATGGCGAAGTGGAACCGACGCGAGAGGACTGACGAACATGTTCAAAGAACTGTCGGCAATGGCTTCACTGATGAAGCAAGCTCAGGGAATGAGCGGCAAGGTTCAGGAAATGAAAGACCGCATGGCGAACCTCCGCAGCGAGGGCCAGGCGGGCGGCGGGATGGTTACAGTCGAAGTGAACGGCCAGATGAAAGTCCTGAGTTGTCGGATCGACTCGGCACTGATGCAGTCGGGAGACCGTGCGCTGCTCGAAGAACTCATCTGCTCCGCGACAAACCAAGCCCTCGAAAAGATTCGCGAAACACAGATGAATGCAATGCAGCAACTGACAGGTGGAATCAACATCCCCGGTTTGGGAGATGCGCTGGCGGGAATGGGGTTGGGGCGAACCTGACGGACAATTCGGAAGCGGATGGAACTGTCGGAAGCGGATGGAACTGCGGCCACGAGAGAGGAACACACGGATGCCACGCTTTGAGGAAACGACTCGCCACCCTTTCGGGAGTGCGGTCGGTAATTTGATTGACCGGCTGGCAACTCTACCGGGAATCGGCCGCAAATCGGCGGAACGACTTGCGAACCATTTGCTCGCGTGCCCGATTGAAGAAGCGAACTCACTGGCCGATGCCATTCGCGTGGTGAAGACTCGAGTCCGCCCCTGCTCGGTCTGTTTCAATTTGACCGAACAAGACCGCTGTGACATCTGCCGAGACTCGCGCCGTGAACCGCAATCGGTCTGCGTGGTCGAACAACCTCGTGACCTGTTGGCACTCGAAGCCGCAGGCATATTTTCCGGCCTGTATCACGTTTTGGGAGGACGCATCTCACCGCTGAACGGAGTCGGTCCAGACGATCTCACCATCGACGCGCTCGTCCGCCGCGTGCGTTCCCAAGGAGTGCGAGAAATTGTCATGGCCACGAATCCGACCTTGGAAGGAGATGGCACCGCGCTTTACATTTCTAATCTGCTGGCCAACGACAATGTGAAAATCACGCGACTCGCTCGCGGGATCGCGTCGGGAAGTGTGCTAGAGTTCGCCAACCGAGAAATGCTGGCCGATGCCCTCCGAGGGCGACAAGCCTTTTAAACTGGCAGGGTAAGTGTCTCGCTTGCCCGCGTTTGCAATTAGAAAACGGGTAAGTGAGACGCGCGCCCTACGTTCTGGCTAGCCTGCTACAGGCTGAGTAATTGATTTACTGACTGTCCGACTTTGAATCGACCCAACACCCCTCGGTGACGGATCGCGGCAATCCAAAATGCAGATGAATTTTTCTCAACAGATGCGCATGAGCCAGCAGATGAAGCTGGCTCCGCGCATGATCATGTCGATGGAGATTCTTCAACTGCCGGTCATGGAGTTGGAAGAGCGGATCGAGCAAGAGTTGGCCGAAAACGTCTGCCTAATCATGCGACAGGCCGACCCCGACGCTCCGGAGACCCAGCACAATCGCGACGAAGCCAAAGAGACTGCGGCCGAGAAGAGTCTCGGTGAACAAACCTTGCAAGTGGACTCCGAACACAACAACGAAGCCGATTTCGAGCGGCTGTTGGAGATGTCGCAGGACTGGCCCGAGGACAACTACACCTCCGGCAGCAAGCCGTCGTCAAACCGGATGGAGGACGATGCTGATCGGCAGAACGATCTGATTTCGAGCATCACCGAACGACCTCAATCGCTTCACGAATATCTACTGGACCAGTTCGGCTTCTATAGCGTGCCGCATGAAGTGCGAGAGTTCGGCGAGTACGTGATTCAAAACCTCACGTTGGACAGTCGGCTACCGTCCCCGTTGCCGGAATTGATGCAGTTCTACGGGAAACAGATTTCTGAGATGGACGCCCAAATGGCGCTGCGTCTGATTCAGCGGCTCGATCCCGTCGGATGTGCCGCGAAAGATTTCCGCGAATGCCTGTTGCTCCAAGTCACGGACGAGATGCCTCACCGCGATGTCGTCGTGACGCTGATCACGTCGCATCTGGAAGACCTGGCCCAAAACCGCCTGCCGCTGATCGAGCGCAAGACCGGATATTCGATCGCGCTGATCAAGGAAGCTCACGAAGAATTGAAGCATTTGAATCCGTTTCCGGGAAAGGGCTTAGAGGCCCGGCCCGCTCAAGCCGTGAAGCCGGATGTCTTCGTTGAACGGGACGCGAAGGGAGCGTGGGTGGTACGGTTGGAAGATGAGTACACGCCTCGTCTGCGAATCAGCAAACGCTACCAAGAGATGCTCCGCAACGGCGTTGATGCCAAGACGAAGGAGTACATCAAGCGCAAGATCGACTCGGCCAAATGGCTGATCGAGAGTATCGAACAGCGACACGGCACGGTGAAGCGAGTGGCACAGGCCATCGTCGATCGTCAGAACGGATTCCTTGAGGACGGCCCCAATGCGATCACCCCGCTGAAGATGCAGGAGATCGCCGACGTGGTCAAAGTCCACGTCACCACAGTTTCGCGTGCGGTCGATGACAAATGGATTCAGACGCCACGCGGTCTCTATCCGCTCAAACGATTCTTCGGCGGCGGAACCAAGACTGAAACCGGCGAAGACGTGGCGTGGGACATCATCCGCATCAAGCTCAAAGAGATCGTCGGCCAAGAAGACAAAAACGATCCGATGAGCGACGACGCACTCGTGTTAGAGCTGGCCAAGCACGGCTACAACCTCGCCCGCCGCACGGTGACGAAGTACCGCCAGGCACTCGACATCCCGTCGTCGCGCCAACGCCGCGCGTACTGATGCGGTCGTCTCTCAACACCGAAGCGTGAGCGAGGACGGGCGTTGGCACTGTTGGTCAGAAGGCGGCGAAGTGAACAAATCGCTTCCTCTCGCGTTCGTCTTCATTCGTGCCCCGGCGGAAGGCTCTTGCCCATTCACGGAGGATCACGTGGCAGAGAAAGAAAGTACTCTCAGTCTCCACCCCGTCTTGCATGGTCGCGGTACCGCCATCGAGCCACCGAATCGGTTTGCCGCGACGCACTCGATCCCCGACTACGCCGACTTCGAGCACGATCCCGAGTTCCTCGGCGAGTTGCAGCGAGTCCGCACCGAGTTCTTCCTCGATGACTCGCAGAGCATCGTCAGTGAGAACGACAGCCCCGACATCCCGTTTCGCTACAGCATCAATGCATATCGAGGCTGCGAACACGGCTGCTCGTACTGCTACGCAAGGCCGTATCACGAGTACCTCGGGCTGAATGCGGGGATCGACTTTGAAGCGAAGATTTTCGTGAAGCTCGCCGCACCGCGACTGCTGCGCGAGTGGTTGTCGCGCGATGCGTGGCGGGGCGAGCGGATCATTTTCTCGGGCGTCACCGACTGCTATCAGCCGTGCGAACGGAAGTTCGAGCTGACGCGCCAGTGCCTCGAAGTCTGTGCGGCAGCTCGTCAGCCGGTGTCGCTCATCACGAAGAACGCGCTCGTCGTGCGCGACATCGACCTGCTGCGACAGATGGCCGAATGGAACGGCACTCAGGTCAACATCAGCCTCACGACACTCGACGCGAAACTGGCGCGACGGCTCGAACCGCGCACGAGTTCGCCCACCGCGCGGCTGCGTGCGATCCGCGAACTGACCGACGCGGGAATTCCCGTCCGCGTGATGACGGCCCCGATCATCCCCGGCCTGAACGACAGCGAAGTCCCCGCGCTGCTCGAAGCCGCCGCTCAAGCGGGAGCCAAACACGCGGCCTATACGATGCTGCGGTTGCCACATGCGGTGAAGTCGGTCTTCGTCGAATGGCTCGAACGGGAAGAGCCACTCAAACGAGACCGCGTTGTCGGACTGATCGAATCGGTGCGCGACGGCAAGCTCAACAACACGAACTACGGCGAACGGATGCGCGGCACCGGTGAAATGGCCGATCAAATCCGGCAGACGTTCCGCGTCTTCGCCCGCAAACACGGCCTCGATCACCAACTGCCGCCGCTCAGCTCAGAACACTTCACGCCCCCGAGACCGGTCTCAGGACAACTGACGCTGTTCTGAGACCGCTCGTTTCGCTGATGAAGAGGTAGGAACGGCAAGACCTTTCATTCCGTTCGCCGCACCTTTTTGCGTGACACGTTTCAAACTAGCGTCTTCAGCGCAGCCATCAGCGTGTCGATGTCAGCCTGCGTGTTGTAGAGGTGACACGAGACGCGCAAATACTTCTGGCCGTGGCACTCCGTGACCAAGATCTCGATGCGATGCCGCTCCGCCAGTTGTTGTTGCCACGGATGAATGGCATTCGGCGGCGACTTCTTCTTCGTCTTCTGCCCTGACTCCTGACTCCCGTCCCCTGCCTCCTGCTTCCTGTTCTCCACCAACGGCACTGCGATCATCGAGCCGTACCAGTCGATCGAATCGGTGATCGTCGCGACTTGGCCGAGCGTCTGCTCCAACTGCGAGCGGGCGTACTGTGCGAGGTCATGCGTCTGCTGACGAAACGTGGCGAGGCCGACTCGTTCCAAGAACTCAATCGCTGCCGGAACAGCCAAGAACGGCGCGGGGTCGCGGGTGCCGAGCCAATTCAAATCGTCCTGCCAGCGTGCGGGGCGACCTCCCAAACTGCGGCCCCAACTGACGAGATGCGGCTTCAACGCTGACTGCCATTTGCGGCGCACGAACAAGAACCCCGACCCGAATGGCGCGCTGAGCCACTTATGCAGGCTGGCACAATAAAAGTCGCAGTCGATCTTCCGGAGATCGACCTCACACATGGCAATCGCGTGTGGCCCGTCGATGCAAACCGGAATGCCTCGCGCCCGAGCCGCTCGGCAAATCTCGGCCACCGGAAACACGATCCCTGTTGGCGAGGTGACATGACTGATGACGATCAACTTCGTGCGCGGAGTGATTGCCGCGAGGATCGGCTCGATGATGTCGGCCACCGCATCCGTGAACCGCCTCAGTTCCTCCGCCTTGTCCCCTCGCCCCGGCTCTGCGGGGAGAGGGCTAGGGTGAGGGGTTCTTCGCTCTTCGTTCTTCGCCGACTGCGTCACCTCACCTCGCCCCAACGTCGGCGACACAATCTTCGCCCCCGTCCGTTCGCACACACTCCGCCAGATGCGGAAGACGGCACCGTACTCGTGATCGTTCAGCAGGATTTCGTCGCCCGGCGCGAGTGGCAACGATTCCGCGACGACATTCATCGCGACAGTCGCGTTCTCCACGAACACGAGGTCCCGCGCATCGGCCCCGATGAACTGTCCCAACCGCGCCGCAGCCTCATCCAGCGCCGGCTCCATCGTCCGCAGAAAGAACTCCATCGGATTGGCATTCAACCGGCGAGACCACTCCTCACGCACTTCCTGCACCACACGCGGCGATGGTCCGAACGAACCGTGATTGAGATACGTCACGCCGCTCGGGATTGACCAGCCTGAGCGTGATGTTGTTGGTGAAGGTGTATCGGCGAGCATATGTGAGTTCAGTTTGAGAGTGCAGGGCGAACGACGCGAAACAACTTCCCCGTAGGTTGGACTCCTCGTCCGCCTCAACCGGGAGTGACTCGGACGGACGGGGCGTCCATCTTACGACGGAGATGCGATCAATCGGCAACGGCCAGCGCAAGCCGCATGGCGTCGCTTGCATGGTATCCGAGTCTCGCCGACAATCCCGCCCCGCTGGCTGCTACTGTTGGAGTTGGCCGCGAGTTTCTCCCCACAACTGCTTCTTGAAAGTGATCGCCTTCGATGACCGACCCGCATGATTTCACCCGCCGGTTGCAGAAAGACAATGGCTCCAAAATTGTGTTCCTTGTGGGAGACGGGTTGGGCGGGTTGCCGCTCACGCCGGGTGGCAAGACGGAATTGGAGACGGCTCACACGCCGAACCTCGACGCGCTGGCGCGACGTGGCACGCTTGGACTCAGCACGCCGGTTCTGCCGGGGATCGCACCGGGGAGCGGTCCCGGACATCTCGGTCTGTTTGGCTACGACCCAGTCAAGTACCAGATCGGTCGCGGCGTGCTGGAGGCACTCGGGATCGACTTCGCTCTCGGCCCCAACGATGTCGCCATTCGAGGCAACTTCTGCACGATCGACGACACCGGGCGCATTACGGATCGCCGCGCGGGGCGCATCGGGACGGAGATCGGTTCCAAGCTGAGCGCCAAGCTCAACGAGATCAAGATTCCCGGCGTTGAGGTCTTCGTGCGGGCGGGCGAAGGCTATCGCACGGTCCTCATTTTCCGAGGCGAAGGACTCGGCGGTGACGTGGGAGATACCGATCCGCAGAAGACTGGCGTTCCAGCACTCGATCCCGTCGCGCGATCGGCCGGTAGCGAGAAGACCGCCGCCATCGCGAAGGAGTTCCTCCGCCAAGCCAAAGAGGTTTTGAAGGGCGATGCTCCCGCCAACTTCCTCACGCTGCGCGGCATCGACAAGCTGCCGCTCATTCCGCCGGTGAAAGAGGTCTACGGACTGCGGGCCGCAGCGATCGCCGTCTACCCGATGTATCGCGGATTGGCGCGACTCGTCGGGATGGACATTCTCGACGCGGGCCACACGCTCGAAGACCAGTTGGCGCGACTCGAAGCCTCGTGGAACGACTACGACTTCTTCTTCATTCACTGGAAGTACACCGACTCGTCGGGTGAGGACGGCAACTTCGCGTTGAAGGTCCAGCGGACGGAAGAACTCGACCAGTTCATCCCGCGCATCACGGCACTCAATCCGGAAGTGATCGTCGTCACCGGCGATCACAGCACGCCGAGCAAGATGAAGTCGCACAGTTGGCACCCGGTCCCAACACTCCTCGCCGCCGACACCTGCCGCTTCGACGGATCGACTTCGTTCGGTGAAGCTCAATGCCTGCGCGGCGGCCTCGGCCAGTTCGAGGCCAAGCACCTGATGCTCCTCACGCTGGCACATGCCGGTCGGTTGGAAAAGTACGGCGCGTGATTGAACGATGGTGAAGAACAAGAACATCGAGGTCCAGCGTTATTCCTCATGCGGCACAGCGTGAGCGATTTCTGAGCGGGGTGGCGTCAGCCCCCCGGTTCCTGGGCGTCAGCCCTCTTCGGAAGAACCGGGGGGCTGACGCCGCCCCGCTCAGATGTTTCATCACTGTCAGATGTTTCACCACTGACTGTGCGAGGTATCAGCAAAGCCGGACTTCTGGGAACAGCAGCGACCAAGACCAACCCGCAACGGATTGCACCGCATGACACCGACCGCGACTGCCGAACTATGCCGACCGCCCGACTCGCGGGTGACACGGATGTTTCTCGTGCGACATGGATCGACCGAGGCGAACGAGCGGAAGCCGTTTGTCTTACAAGGGAGCGAGATCGACACGCCGCTGACGACCAAGGGTTGGCAACAGGCTCGTGAAGTGGCGGCCTTTCTGCGTGAGGTCGAGTTCTCGGCGGTCTATGCCAGTCCGATGATCCGCGCCCAGCAGACCGCTTCGCTGAATGCCGACCCACGCGGGATCTCGATTCGTCCCGTTGACGCCTTGAAGGAATGCAGCGTCGGTCGGTGGCAGGGCCTGTCGTGGGATGAGATTCGCGCCCGCGACCCCGATGAGGTCGCGCGGTTCCTGGCCAATCCCGCGCGAGAACGACATCCGGGGGGCGAGTCCTACGAAGACGTGCTCGCTCGCGTCGCTCCGGCACTGAACGACATCTTGGCAGCTCATTCCGGACAGAATGTGTTGGTCGTGGCTCACAACATGGTGAACCGCGCGTACCTCTCGCATCTGCTCGGCATCGACCTCACGCTGGCTCGACGAGTGCGCCAGACGAACTGCTGCGTGAACATCATCCATCGCAGCGCCGAACTGACCGATGTCGTCTCGGTCAATTCGATCTGGCACCTCACCGAGTCGTGAGTGCGCGTCGGGAATTGGAGATCGCCCGGAGAAGCAGTGCAAGGTGATCACTTTGCACTCCCCCCTTCATCTAAGGATGAGTCCCTTGAGCGACAAACGCCTGCTGCGGGGAGTGATCTTCGATCTCGATGGGACGCTCGTCGATTCGCGGTTGGATTTTGACGCAATTCGCCGCGACATGAGCTTGCCGCCGGGAGTGCCGATTTTGGAAGCGGTCGAGCAGACCGAATCGGCGGCTGAGCGAGAGCGTTTGCAGGCGATCCTCCATCGGCACGAGTTGGCTGGCGCGGAGCAAGCGACGCTGTTTGATGGCGTGCCCGAGTTTTTGAAATGGCTCGAAACGCGCGGCCTGCCGCGCGCGGTGCTGACACGCAACTCGCGCGCTTCGACGGAGATCGTGCTCGCGCGGCTGGGGCTTCAGTTCGACATGGTTCTGACCCGCGAAGACGCTCCTCCCAAACCCGATCCGGCGGGCTTGTTACTCATTAGCACGGCTTGGAACATTCCGCCCGCCGAACTGTTGTTCTGTGGCGACTACCTCTTTGATCTCGAAGCAGGTTCACGGGCGAAGATGGTGACGGCGCTGTTCGCACCGGTCGAGTTGCCAGACTTCGCGACTCAGGCCGACACGATTTTGAAGAGCTTTCGCGATGGAGTGACTTGGTTCGACCGGCATTTCCAGATCGGACAAGCCAACTGAAACCATCTTGATTCAAATCGAGAAGACCACGGCTTGAGATGAAACCACGGATAACCCGGCACGGGCCACCCGCTACTCAAGGAACCCCAAACCAGAATGACAAAATGATGAAGCAAAAAATGATGGAAGAGGTTCGCACACACACCGACTGCCTGACTTGATGATTTTGTTCCTCATCATTTTGCCAAACTCAACGTGTCGATTTTTCGCGGTCTGCGAAGCACAAGTCATCTCGCTCTTCGACTGACTGGCCTTTGCCTGATCCGGGCCTTCCGAGTTATCCGTGGTCCAACTTCTGCTTCGCCTTTTACTCTGAGGTACCAACATGATTCCGGATCATCCTCAACGCGACTATCGCGGTGTGCGCGTGTTGGTCATGGGACTCGGTTCGTTTGGCGGCGGACTGGGAGCCGTGAAGTTCTTCGTGGGGCGAGGAGCCATCGTCACCGTGACCGATACGCGCCCAGCCGAGAAGTTGGCCGAGTCGCTAGCGGAACTGAGAGCCTCTCTCCGTGAACGCGATCTTGCGGCGGTCGAGTTCAAACTGGGAGGGCACGACGACGAAGACTTTCGTCGCGCCGAATTGATCGTGGTCAATCCCGGCATCCGGCGCGACCACGCTTGTTTGCAGATCGCCCGCGCGGCGGGTGTGCCGCTGACGAGTGAGATGAATCTGTTCTGGCAGTGGAACCGCGCACCGGTCGTCGCGGTCACCGGGAGCAACGGGAAGTCCACCACGACGGCGTTGACGCATTCGATCCTCAGTCATCACGTCCGGCGAGAAGGCTCGGGGCGACGCTGTTGGCTTGGCGGAAACATCGGCATCAGCTTGTTGCCGCTCGTCGATGAGATCGCTCCGAACGATGTCGTCGTGCTGGAACTGAGCAGTTTCCAGTTGGCCGATCTGGATCGACTGCACGTCAGCCCGGCTGTCTCCATCGTGACGAACTTCAGCCCGAATCATCTCGACTGGCACGATGAGGTCGCGCACTACCGCTGGTCGAAGCAAACGCTGCTGCGGTGGCAGGAGCCGTCCGATGCGGCGGTCCTCAACGCGGACGATGCCGATGTGGCGAGCTGGCCAACGTGCGGTGAACGGCTGGCGTTTGGCTTGTCTGATCGCGGCGAGCCGGGTCTGTTCGCGATCACTGGCGATGACGAGCAGGTTTGTGTGCGTTTGAAGCAATTCGAGGAACGAGTCCCGCTGAGACGCTGGCTCAAGCTTCCCGGCCGTCACAACTTGGCCAACGCGCTGGCGGCGACGTGTGCGGCGATGACGCTCGGTGCGGACCTCGATGCCGTGCGGCTGGGTCTCGAAAACTATCAGCCTTTACCGCACCGATTGCAGTTCGTCGGTGAGGTCGCCGGACGAAAGTTCTTCAACGATTCGCTCGCCACCACGCCCGAGTCCGCCGAGGTCGCGCTCGAAGCTTTCACGTCGCCGATCGTGCTGCTGGCGGGTGGCTATGACAAACAGGTCGATCTGTCACAGATGGCCTCGGCGATCGCGCGGCGAGGGAAAGCGGTCGCACTGATGGGACAGACCGCTGCTCGCTTGAGGGAACTCATCACGCAGTCGCCGGATAATCGCTGCCTGCTCTCAGGAGAACTCACTTCATTTCAAGCGGCCTGCGAATGGGCGGTGGCTCAGTCTGAACCGGGCGATGTCGTGCTGCTCTCGCCCGGCTGTGCCAGCTACGACTGGTTCCGCAACTTCGCCGATCGCGGCCAGCAGTTCACGGAATTCGTACGGTCGTTGGAGACCGCACGAACGTTGTCACTTCTCAGCTCCTACCGGTTCGAGAAACCATAGCCCGGGGCTGATGGCTCGTGGTGGCGAGATCGGGAACTGTTCGCCGGTCAGTTGAGTCAACGCCCAGCGCACGACCAAGCTGGTTCGTTCGTACCCGTCGCGCGGCTTGGCAAAATCTTGCAGTGCTTTGACCTGGGCGACCGCCTTCATGCGGGCGATGGAGACGGCAGAGAATTCTCGCACGAGGTCCAATTCTGGCGGGAACGTGGAGGGGTCGAGAACACGGCCGATGAACAGTTCCGGCAGGTCTCCTTCCGGATTCCCTTCGTGCAGCCACCCGAGTGCCCAAATGGCCGCCCCGCGCGAATGGATTCCCATCGCCAGGTTGAGCGGGATGTAATCGCGCAACAGCGGCTCGGCGGCGTGGTACTTCATGCGGCCAAATCCTTCGCAGAGATGGGCGACCTGTTCATCGAGTCCCGCAGGATTCGCCTTCTTTCGGATCTCAGTCTGGCGGCGGGCCTTGTCCAGCATGGCGGGCAACGTCTCCGCAACTTCCAGCCGTCGCAGTCCCCATGCCGTCGCGATCATGACTTCGGGGCGAGGCGATTCGAGCAACTCGGCCAAGCGCCCCGCTGCGGGCTTGTGATCGAGAGCCGCGAGCAAGAGAGCCGCCTGTTCTTGGCCTCGCCAACTGTCGCGAGACAACTCGTGCGACGCAGCCACTCGAATCGGATTGCCCAACTCCGGCACAGCGGCAATCCGGAAGAGAGCCTCGCGAATCTCACCGCGCACCGTGGGGTGTACATCGTCGAGCAATCGCGCTAGCGACGACATTCGTTCGGGAGTCGGACGTTGGATGTAGGACTCGGCGGCGTGGCGGCGCACATGCGGATCGGGACGACTCATCGCGACTTCCGCCAACGGCAGGACGAGGCTGGGATCGATCTCATTGAGTCGCGCCAATGCGGCGGCGGCGATGGATGGCTCGGCATCTTGAGCCAGTTCGACCAGCAGCGTTCGCGCCTGCTCGCTCGCGTGCCGCGCAAGCAGACGGACGGCGCAGAGACGATCGACGATCAACAGGCTGCTCTGCGCCGCATTCGCCGTTCGCGCGACCGCCGACTTGGCCAATCGCGCCGCATCGGGTTCCAAATCGCGTTCGACCAGCACGCCCGCCGTGACGGCCGCTTCCAGCCGGAGGTCCGGGCGAAGCTGCCGGTCGAGCGTCATCTGCCGCACCATGTCGAACGCTTTCACTTCACGGACGTGAGCCAATCCGCGCAGCGCCAACACCGTGTCCCGCTGGCGACTCGAACGATCATGGAGTCGAGCCAACCAGGCGGCTCGTGCCGGTGCGAAGTCCCATTCGGCCAGAACGGGTTCGATGAGCTGTCGCAACTCGGACTCATGCCGCTGCGCCGCGTCAAACAATTTCGGCGCGGACTGTTGCGACTTCAACGCGATCAGCGCGCGGGCGGCAGCGAACCGCGTCGCCGGATGTGAGCCGTCCGCAACCAACAACTTCTCCAATTGAGGAATCGCCTCTTCGAGATCGGACACACCCATCTGATGCGCCTTGCCGATCGTCTCTGCCGCTTGTCGTTGCATGTCGTGTTCGGGACGAGCCAACGCATCCAACCAAAGCGCCTTCAATCGCGGCGTGTACGATTTGACCGTTCCGGGAAGCTGAACTTCCGGGTCGGAGTACATGAGAAACTCGGGACGAATCTCGGCGCAAGCAGGCTCGGAGGCGAGCAGACTCAGCACGAGACACGCCGCGAACAGCAGCGGAGAGAGAAGTAAATCACTGAGATGGCGTCGCATGACCAGAGGTTTCCGAGCGAGGCAAAAAGGGCTTCCGAGCGGGGCGGCGTCAGCCCCCTCGTTCTTGGGCGTTAGCCCGGTCGTCGCAGCAACAAAAAAACGGGGATGAAACCTCACGCGGCCAAGCGTGAGGCATTTCTAAGCGGGGTGGCGTCAGCCCCCTGGTTCATTGAAAACGGGCGGACGCCCAAGAACCAGGGGGCTGACGCCACCCCGCTCGGAGGACACGAGGGCTGACGCCCCAGAGTCACCGGGCGCGAGAGACTCTTCCGGTACGAACCAGCAGCACGATCAGTGAGATCACCGAGACAATGCCGAGGAACCACCAGTTGGCGGGGATCAAGGTGTAGTCACGGAAACCGGGCAGCCGAATCACCGACAGAGCGGCGGCAATCGGATTGAATTGCAGGGCCGTCTCCACCACGTCGTGACCGAACGGAGCATCGCGTCCCAGCCAGATCAACAGCGGGACCGCGCAGATGGTCAGCAGGACCGTATACGCCGCCGCCGTGGCCGTGGCCGTGCGCGAGAACAGACTGCCGACCGCCGCACTCAGCAGCATCGCGAAGACCGCTGTCGCGACGAGGCAGATGACCACGCGCTGCACTTGCAGCTTCATCCCCGGTTCGATGTAAACCATCACGACGTAGCCGGGCAGTGTCGCACAGAGGATCAAGGCCAGCGGCACGATCACGCTAAGCAGCTTGCCCCAGACGATCTGCCAAGTGGAGAGGGGCGTCATCTGGAGCAACTGCCAGCCGCCACTTTCGATCTCTTGGCTGAGCAGGCCCGACGAGAGACTCGGCGTGATGAGCACAACCAGCGCGACCTGCATCACAACGAGAATGCTGCCGATGGTTTCGACGCCCCAATCGAGTGTCCCCGCTGTCGCGGCATACGTCAGCCCCAGCGAGAGCACCGCACAGACCGCGACCAATCGCAGCAACCAATGCAGCCGGCCAAAGCGGCGGCAGCGAAACTCCTTCACCATCACCGGATTCGTGAAGGAACCGATTCCCTGCGAACGGCGCTGCGGATCAACGAGGAAGAAAAGTCGCCGAGCCGTCTGCACCTGCCACGACTGATCGTCGCTGATTTTGCCTGCCGCACGCGCCTGATCAAAGATCGTGTGATTCAATCGCGAGACCGTCCACAGCGCCGCGATTGTCGAGATCACGAGCGCTCCGATCATGAACCGCCTCGCGACATCGGTCGTCGAAATCAGACCGTTTCCCCCCATGTCGCCGGCCGAGAGCAGCGACATCATCGCCGCGAACGGCGACAGCGAACGGAGGTATTCGCCGCCGTCGGCCAACGCGCCCTTCGTCCCCTGAAAGAAGTAGTGCGGCCCAAGCGACAGGACGCTCAGCCCGAGCATCGTTCCGTACGTTCCGCGAACGGCGGCGTCGGTGGAGTTCGCGTGGCTGCTGATGAGCAACCCCAACGTCAGATATTCCAGTGCCGCCAACACGAGCAAACCGTACACCGAGCAGAGCATGGACCACGACAGGCCGCCCATCGCGTAACAGGCACTCGCGGCGGGAAGACTCGTCGCAAAAATGATTGCCGCGAGGGCCGACAGCGCCAGCAGTTTTCCAAACAAGATCCGCCACGGGCCGAGCGGCGTGTTGAGCAGCAGCGCGAGTGTCCCCTGCTGTTTCTCACGCACGATGTTCGTCGCGGGAAAAACCGGCAACAGCAACAGCACGATGGCCAACAGCCCCAAGGCAAACAGTTGGAAGACTTCTTGAGACCGCACACCCGACAACGCCACGCGCGCATCGGTCGGCCACCGCACGGCGACGAGCAACGTGAACAACGTCACCAGCCCGCATTGCAGCGCGAGCATTCGCGGCTGTCGCAGTACGGTCATCAACTCACGCAGCACGAGTGCCTTAAACATGTGTCACACCTCCCGGCGAGGGACTTGCTGCGGGAGTCGATTCCGCCGGGCGAGTGAACGTCATGAACGCCTCTTCCAAGTCCGTTTGAACTTCGCGGAACTGCGTCACGCGGATGTTGGCTTTGACGAGCTGAGCCAGCACTTCGCCCAGTTCTTGTTCTGGCCTGGCACTCCGAAATCGGACGGTCGCTTCCAACGGAACCTCGGTCACTTCCGCGTCCGCTTCGAGGTGTCTGCGAATGGTTTGAGCCGCCGCTGCGACCTGTTCGGAAGATGCGAGATGAGCTTCCATCGTGCGCCGTTGACTCACTTGACGTCCGATCTCTTCGACGGTTCCGAAGGCCCGCATCCGGCCGTGCGTGAGGATCGCGACGCGATCGCAGATGCGAGACAGCTCGGGCAGGATGTGACTCGTCACGATCAGGGTCTTGCCCAGACCGGCCAGTCGGATCAGCAGATCACGCATCTCAATCCGCGCCTGTGGATCGAGTCCGTTCACGGGTTCGTCGAGGATCAGTACACGCGGGTCGTGGAGCAGCGTGCGAGCCAGTCCGACGCGCTGCTGCATCCCGTGACTGAGGCTTTCGACGAAGCGGTCCTTCATGTACTCGGTGCCGGTGATCTCCATGACCTCCGCGATGCGGGCGATCCGAGTCTTGCAACGGATGCCGAACGCCGCTCCGAAGAAATCGAGGTACTCACGCACGCGCATGTTGTCGTACGCACCGAAGCGATCAGGCATGTAACCGACGAGCCGCTTGATCTGGTGCGAGTCGCGCACGCAGTCTGCTCCTGCGATCTGAGCGGTCCCGGAGGTCGGCCGAATCAGCCCGACGAGAATCTTGATCGCCGTGGTCTTCCCCGCGCCGTTCGGCCCGATCAGACCGAGAATCTGGCCGGGATAGAGCTTCAGCGACAGGTCTTCCAGCGCCGTGAAAGTGCCGTACTTTTTAGAGAGCTGCTCCAACACAACGACCGGCTGATCGGAGGCGGAACTGTTCGACGCCGGTTCGCGAGAGACCGGTGGAGGGGCTGCCATTCGTCATTCCTTGGTGGGTGGTGCGGTGGGAGTCGCCCACAATTGAAGTCCGAGTGATTCGATACGCCAGTAGTTGATCTTCGCACTGGCGTCCTTCTTTCCCAACGCGATCTCCGCCTGATCCGTGTCGCCCGCGTTGATGCCGAGGACAAGGCTGCCATCGCTCGCAACGGTTAGGAGCGCGGGGTCGGTGATTTCCAGCGTCAAAAGTCCGACAGGATCAATCACGGTCTGGATCGAGTGCGCCGCACCGTCGCGCTGGCCAAGTAACTCCAACCGCCCGACGGGACCGGTGACTTGGATGACCATCCGGGCGTGTGTCGCCTTCAGCGGCAGCAACTCGCGCGGGACTTGGAAACGCAGCCAGGCGGAACTCGGCGCGGCCCGCTCCTGCCATTCCTTGAGTTGGTTGTTCCACATGGCGGACGGCTGCGTCCCATCGGGGGCAAGCGTGTTGAGATACGGTAGCCACGGGGATGGAATGGCGATCTCGCGACCGATCTGTGATCGTTCCAAAACCAGCGGAATGGCCATCAGCGTGGAGCCGCGCGATTGCAGGCCCTCACCAAATTGGAAGTTCGTGTTCGGCCGGTCGCTCCACGCTAGCAACGTCGGCTGCTCGGGATAGTCGCGCCGCAGTTTGTTGGAGAGGAGTTTTTCGAGTGTGCGGCGGCGGCGATCCTGTTCGTCGGCCAGCATGTCTGCCGCGAGAAACTGTTCTCGCCCGAAGACATTCTCGGTGCGAACGACAAACGACCCGTCGTCTTGAAAATCGACGCCCATGCGCCCCAAGCGTGTGGCCAACACTCCGTCCTCAAGTTGCGTGACTCCGACGACACGACCAACCAGCCCGGTGTGGTCGAACGTCGCGCGTGCCTCAATGCGCGGGACGACACTTGCCGACACTTGGAACGCCGCGCTGTGCTGTCCCGCCGCCTGCGGCACGTTCTCCCACTGCCACGATTCGATGTCTGTCCAAACCATGCGACGGACGGTTCCGTCGAGACCGGTCATGTCGGGCATCAGTCGTCCACCGGCGGTGGCTCGAATCGGTTGTTGACTTCCTTCACGGTAGTACGTCGCCACGACTCCGCGACGGCGGACATCGTCCGTGCCAGGGATCGGCTGTACGAACTGCATGGCCGCAACAGCGTCGGCGATTGCGTGTCGATTCGACCGGCCCAATTGCAGCAACGCCGCGCCGAACAGGACGGCTAGCAACGGACCAATCCAGCCCATGTGTTCGACCGCACTCCGGGCATACAGACACGCACCGATACCCAGCATCAGCATCACCAGTACCGCCAACGCCCCCAGCACGACGCCGCGCGACGGCACCGAGTACCCGATGTATTCCCCGACCTGCGTTTCGAGCGCCGCCGTGGAGATCAACTCGTCAGGTCGGCCCGACAAGAAGAGATCGGATGCCAAACTGGACATCGCCCTGTTCGCTCGAAATGCAGTCTCCGCAGAATCGGCACTCAATGCGTCCGCATTCGTCTCGCGAGCGAGACCGCGTCGCGGCGGTGGCTTCGGCTCATCATGGCGAGAAACCATCCATCCGCGCGCCCCGAGTGTCGTCACCAACAAGCGACCGTCGCCGCACGGAACCCAAAACGCGGCGGGCCAGCCGTTCACTTCGTTCTCGATTTCGACATCCTGCACGACGACGCGGACCAGATCGACCGGCGTTTCGTATTCAACCGGCTCACCCAGCGACTTCGTGCCGGTCGGATGCACCTCAAAGAGCTGGACCGAATTTAATCCCACGCGATCAACGACGTGGCCGTTGAACCGATCTCCCACCAGCATTTCCAACAGACGGGGATCGGTGCGGTCGAGCATCACCCACAGATGTCCTCCGCCGAACAACCAACGCCGGATCGAAGCCAATGCGGCCGCGTCCTCGACCAGATGATTCCCCGCCAGAACCAAATGGTCGAGCGCGTGCAGACTGAACTCTTCGTGCGCGAGTTGCTCGCCCGAGGGAAGAGCGATCTGGCGTCCCAAGTCCTGGCTGACGCGACTCGCAGAAACCAGTTCCGTCACTTCAACCGCCAGATGTTCCTGTTCCGGCAACGACTCGTTGATGAGTCCCGTGATGCGTGGGTTGTGCGTCACCAAGATTGCGCCGTCGTGGCGGAGCAAACCGGCTTCGTCACGCAGCAGCACTTCGTGGGCTGCTCCTTCGTCACCGGAATGTCCCGCATCCAACACGAGCGTTTGAAAGTTCAGTGCCCGTCCCTGATCGGGATTCAGCGGCGGAATCAAGACGGGCTGGACAACTCGTAGCAGCGACTTCGCGGGTAAGCGCAGCCGCTGACCGAACTGCATCGTGGGGGCACCGTCAAAGTACGTCGCGGTCAGTAAGTCGCGTGGCGTCTCCTGCGTGTTGATCAGATTCACATGGAGCAGCCCCCATCGATTGGGAGCGTAGGCATGGACACCTCCGGTTGTCGCGCGCACGACGGACAGCTTCACGGCGGGCGGTTCGTCCTGTGCGAGAACATCGCTCGCGCAGGTCATTGCCAGCGCCACGATCAACGGCACCAGCAGACCTCGCGCGGTCAGTGATGAGACATCTGAGCGGGGTGGCGTAAGCCCCCCGGTTTTTGGGCGTAAGCCCGCTTGAGAAGAGCCAGGGGGCTTACGCCACCCCGCTCGGAAACCTCTCACTTTGTGCCGCGTCAGGTATTGGCTGTGAAGTGGTACTGGCAAGCGAGTTCGTACACGCCAAGCTGAAAGGTCATTGGCACACTCGACGAGAGACCGGCCGGTGATTGGCATGAAGGCGACTTCGGAAGAGTGTCGGTCAGATGAAAGTGGGGTCGTAAGATGTCAGAGTTTGCACTCGCAGACGAAGTCCGGCTAACAAAGCTCAGCCGGACTTCAGGGATCGGAACCCGCGTTCAGCCCGCCATCATCCGCTTCATGAACGCGAGCGCGTGCTGCGACAAATACTCTTCGTTCGGAAACATCCGTCGCCAGACCTTGGTGGCGGCCGCCAACGCGGGAAGAGCAAGGCCGAAGGCTTCGACCATCAACCAGCCGTCGTACTTCAGCGTCTTCAACATCTGGAATGTGGTCTCCCAATCGACATGCCCTTCGCCGGGCGTCGAGCGATCATTCTCCGAGATGTGAACATGAACGACCTGATCCCAGCACGACTGCATCGCTGCGGCGAGGTTCTTCTCCTCGATGTTCGCGTGGAACGTGTCGTACATCATCTTGAGATTCGGATGATTGACCTCGCGACAGAAACGAGCGTCGTCCGCCGCGTTCGTCAGAAAGTAGCACTCGAAACGATTGAGGTATTCGACAACCAGCGTGACGTTGTTGGCCTGCGCATGGTCGGCGGCCATTGACAGCGTCTCCTTCCCCCACTTCCATTCGTCGGCGGTCGCTCCCGATCCGCTGAACGAGCCGAGCGCCGAGTGAATCGGGCCGCAGAGGTGCGTCGCGCCGCTGGCCGCGCACATGTCGATCGCCTTCTTCAGACGAGCCAACCCCGCCGCGCGAATGCTCGCGTCGGGTGAGATCGGGTTGTCGGCATCAGTGCAAACCGTGACGGCCGTTCGTCCCAGTCCGATCTGGTCGAGCTTCGCTCCCAGCTTCTGAAACTTCGCCACTTCCATATCGAAAATTGGTAGCTCGACACCATCGAAGCCCCACTGCTTGAGACTCTCCAAAATCGGATAGTGCTCTTCGGTGACATCGGAGGTCCAGAGCAACATGTTCATGCCGTACTTCATCGCCGGAGTTCCTCAGTTATGGACGTGGATCAGCATCAGGAGTCTGTTGAAAGAGTCTTCAAAGTAGCGACCCCACCGGGCTTGCCCCGGTGGCTCGCGGGTTTTTGCACTACTTGTTGCCGCGCCGTTTCGAATGACTGAGCAAGCGAGTGACTGAGCAAGTAGTGCAAAAACCTGTTTCCACCGGGACAAGCCCGGTGGGGTTTGCTTCACGACCGCGTGTTCACTTCACTCACGGCAGTTCAAAATGTTCGGTAGGCAGTAGGTCATTCAATCGCTCACCGACAATCTTGCGAGATTCGGCGAGAACGGACGTGGCTTGCGGCGGGAGCTGGCAGAGTTTGACTCGGGTCAACACTTGATTCAAGCGAGTCAACAAGCGCTGATCATTCGTGTAGCAACGCAGAAACTGTTCGCGTCGAAACAGCGTGATGAACCACGCGAGACGATCGGACGGTTGCCGGGCCATGCGATTGATGGCCGCTTCGATGGCGAGCGGATCGACCGCATTGAGGACTCGCCAATATTCGTCGAACCGTGCGGGATACCGCTCGATCAACACCGCGTCGAGCAGCAGTTCCATCCCGACATGGCCGAGAAATCCGCAGTGGTACTGGTCGTCGGCACCGAGCTGTTCACGGAAGAGTTGCGTCAGTTCGCCCGTCACTTCGACAAACCCGCGCGTCGCGTGAAACCAGCCGTCGTCGTGCAGATGCCGCAGCGTTCCGGCGGCCACTTCCGCCTGAAGCGTCTCGCCACCGTCGGCCCACGGTTCGAGATGCTGCGGCCGAAACCGCACTTTCCGATCCGCGACCGACAACCAGTCGGGCACTGCTGTCCCAGCGACGAAGTACGGACGGTCGAGATGATTCAAGGCGTGAGTGAAGTAGTTCATGAGTCTCGAAAACTTTCGCAGTGAAGACTTCGCTCTGGGCCAACGGACGAATCGCGAAGTCACGATTGGGAAGAGATTGCAAATTGCAAATTGGTAATTGCAAATTGACCAATGAAAGACTCACGGGCGGCCCACAGCGCGCGTTTGATTCTCAATTTGCATTTAGAAATTAGCAATTATCAATTTGCAATCGCCTTCCTTCGTCGGTCTGAGGCGATGTCCTCGCGGGAGTCTTCACCGATGGTTGCGAGGCCGCGAGGGACACGCCTACACTACCGCCCCTTGACGCCGCCCGAGACCCGGTTGCGTCACTCGCTTCTGCGTCAGGCCGTCCAGTTTCGTGTCCCGCCCGCACTCAAGGATCGCACCGATGTCACAGTTCTCTCGTCGCGACTTTCTCGAAACCTCGATGTTCGCCGCAGCCACTGCGGCACTGGCCAGTCGCTCCGGATTGTCCTTCGCGGCCGAAGAAGCCGTTCCGGGATCGGCCGATATTCTGCGCGTCGCGGTGGTCGGTGTGAACGGACGCGGTGGCTCGCACATTGACGGGTTCGGCAAACGCAAAGACTGCCAAATCGCGGCGATCGTCGATGTCGATGAGGTCGTGGGGAACAGGCAGGCCGACGCGATCGAGAAAAGATTCGGGAAGCGGCCAACCGTCTACACCGACATGCGAAAGTGCTTCGACGACAAGTCGATTCATATCGCCAGCATTGCCACTCCGAATCACTGGCACGCGCTGGCCGCGATCTGGGCTGTTCAAGCAGGCAAGGACGTGTACGTCGAAAAGCCAGTCAGTCACAACGTGTTTGAAGGACGGCAACTCGTCGAAGCGGCTCGCAAGCACAAGAAGATCGTGCAGACAGGAACGCAAAGCCGCTCGAACCCCGGCATGAGGGAACTGATTCAAATCATCCACGATGGCGGCATTGGCGAAGTGAAGTTAGCGCGCGGCCTGTGCTACAAGCCGCGCGGATCGATCGGTCCACGCGGCAACTACGATGTTCCCGCCAGTGTGAACTACGACATGTGGAGCGGCCCGGCTCAGATGACCACGCTCACCCGTCCCAAGTTTCACTACGACTGGCACTGGCAGTGGGAGACCGGCAACGGCGATCTCGGCAACCAAGGCATCCATCAGATGGACATCGCCCGCTGGGGTCTGAACGAGATGAGCCTCGGTGAGACGGTCCTCAGTTATGGTGGTCGGTTTGGTTACGAAGACGCCGGTGAGACCGCGAACACGCAGGTCTGCATCCACCAATACGCGGGTGGCAGGCGGCTGGTGTTTGAAGTGCGTGGACTGAAGACCGAGAAGTACAAAGACGCGGGTGTCGGCGTGATCTTCTCTGGCAGCAACGGCTACGCAGTAATGCCGAGCTATAACGGTGGGACGCAGTTCGACAAGGACGGTAACAAGGTGAAGGACTTCGGTGGCGGAGGCGATGACAATCACTTCGGCAACTTCGTGAAGGCCGTTCGCAGCCGCAACATCGAAGACCTGAACGCCGATATTTTGCAGGGCCATCTGTCGAGTGCTCTCTGCCACGTCGGCAACATCTCGTACCGACTCGGGACGCCAGTCGCGGCCAAGGACATCACCGCAAAGTTGCAAGGTGATGACGAAGCCTTGGAAACATTCGACCGCTTCCAGCAGCACTTATTGGACAACAAGGTCGATCCCGCCACGACCAAGATCACGCTCGGCCCCAAGCTGACTCTCGCCGGCAAGGAAGAGTTCAGCGGTGAACGAGCCGCCGAAGCGAACAAGCTCACGACGCGCGAATACCGCGCACCGTACATCGTTCCGCAGACCGCGGACCTGTGACCGAATTGGAAATCCGGCTTCTCTGAAAGCCGGATTTCACTCCGCCTCTTTGCTACGACTTTTGGGATTTCCATTCCGTCGTAAGTCTGGCTTTCTCAAAGGCCGGACTTCGGCTTACACACTCGCTACAGAAAGCCACGCCGTGAGTCAGATCGACACACTCGTTTCTCAAGCCAAGTCTCAACTGGATGCTCACACCGTGGAAACGGTGCAGTGGCATTTCCACGAATCGACCGGCAGTCCGTTCTGGCTGGAGAAGGCCAAGACTTATAACTTCAATCCGCTCACCGAAGTCAAATGCTTCGACGACCTGAAGAAGTTTCCGCACTTCGAAGACGAGTGGCTGCGCGGCGGGCCGATCAACCGCTGGGTGCCGAAAGGGCTGGCGGGGAAGCCGGTCTACGTGTTTGAGACTGGCGGTACGACGGGCGTGCCCAAGAGTCGCATGGTCATCGAAGACCATTGGATCGACTACGAAAACTTCAGCGACACGCTCCCCGACGAATACTTTCCCCGAGGCTCAAACTGGCTGATGCTCGGCCCATCCGGGCCGAGGCGGCTACGGTTGGCGGTCGAACATCTGGCCCAGTATCGCGGCGGCATCTGCTTCTGTGTGGACCTCGATCCGCGTTGGGTCGTGAAGCTCATCAAGAAGGGAAAGATCAAGGAGGCCGAGGACTACAAAGACCACGTCATCGAACAAGCAGTGACGATTCTCTCGGCCAACCACGACATCAAGTGCGCCTTCATGACGCCGAAGTTGCTCGAAGCCCTCGCCATGCGGTTGCTCGACGACGGCACGAGCATCGCCGAGACCGGCATCAAGGGGATTTTTGCGGGCGGGACCGAGTTCACGCCGCAGTGGTATCGCACCTGTCGTGAAGAGTTGCTCGGCCCCGATGTGTACATCACGCCGACCTACGGCAACACGCTGATGGGCCTCGCCTGTGGCAAGCCGTTCGATCCGGCCGACAACTTTAAGATCACCTACCACGCGCCTCAGCCCCGCGCCGTCATCGAAACCGTCGAGTTCGAGGACTACAACCAAGTCGTCGGCTACGGCAAGACGGGTCGTGTGAAGCTTTACACGCTGACGAAAGAACTCTTCATCCCCGGCTTCATGGAGCGCGACGAAGGTGAACGCGAACAGCCCCACGAAAAATATCCGTGGGACGGCATCAGCGGCACACGCCCCTTCCACGTCTTTGCCAAGACCACCACGGTCGGCGTCTACTGACATTGTTCAGCCCGCGAACAAGTTCCTAAGCGTGGTGTGGATGTTGAGGATCGACTCTCCATCGACGCGCGGGGCGTTGCCCACGCGGTTAAGCCACGTGTTGACGAATTAAACCTTTACCTCTTTCAAAGCCTCTGGCGTGAACAATCGTCTCGTCGGTCAGGTCTGTCGCGGACTCACCGTCCTGCTCTTCACCGCAGGTTGGCTTCAAGCTCAGGAGGAGCCGGTTGGTTTGCCGAAGGCGGTGATCGACGGGACGGGCTTGGGATGGCGGTCGCTGGGCGAAGCCGATTTCGTCATGGTGAACGGGGATCCTGATACTTGGACGTGGAAAGAGGGCGCGGTCTCGTGCAAGGGGACTCCCGTGGGTGTGACGCGCTCCACCAAGCAGATCACCAATTTTGAACTCGTCGCGCAGTGGCGACATCTCAAGGCGGGCGGCAACTCAGGGATTTTCGTGTGGACCAGTGAAGAGGCTCTCACGAACCTCAAACCCGGCCAGCTTCCTCCCGGCGGCATTGAGGTGCAGGTCCTCGACCACGGCTACGCCGAGCAGTACGAAAAATCTTCCGGCAAGAAACCCGACTGGTTCACCACCAACGGCGATGTCTTTCCCGTCGGCAAAGCCAAGATGACACCGTTCCCGCCGGTGGCTCCCGGTGGCTCTCGCAGTTTTCCACGCAAGAACCTGAGCAAGGGGGTTGGCGAATGGAACCACTACTACGTGCGAGCCATCAACGGTGAAGTCCGCCTGTGGGTGAACGGCGAGGAAGTCTCGGGCGGCACCAACTGCGAACCGAAGACCGGGTATCTTTGCCTCGAATCGGAAGGCGCGCCCGTCGAGTTCAAGAACCTCCGCCTCCGCGAACTGCCGTAACGTTGATGTCTGGCTGTCTTGCTTTAACCGCGCGGGCGACGCCCCGCGCGTCGTGCGACGTTGAAGACTGTTTCGCTCATCGACGCGTGGGGCGTTGCCCACGCGGTTAAACGAGCCGCACTTAATCTCGCGATCCTTCCACTTTCAACACGATTCCCAAGGACCACGTCGTCATGCCGAAGAAGAAAGCTGCCAGTAAGAAGACCGTCAAGAAGGCTGCCGCTTCAGCCGCCGCTCTGCCTCGCATTGTGATGCGGACTGGCGAGGCTCTGGTCGAGGCGGCTCCGGCCTACTCGGCGGCCGAGCCAGAGGTTGTCATCGGGGAACTCGACGGACCCGTCGGGTACGCGATCGCGAACATGATCGGCGATCAATCCCGAGGCCACTCCAAGGTCTTCGCGATCCTGAACTGCGACGTTCAAGTCCGACCGGTCACGGTGATGGTGAGCAAGGTGACTGTGACCAACACCAAGTACACCAACATCCTGATGGGGTCGGTTCAGGCCGGGATCGCCAACGGCGTGCTGGATGCCGTGCGAGCGGGTGACATCCCTAAAGAGAAGGCCAACGATCTCGGGATCATCGTCTCGGTCTGGCTCGACCCGAGCGTGACGGAAGTCGAAGTCGATCACAACATCCTATTCGAGACCAACCGTGCCGCGACCGCGAAGGCCATCCACAAGGCGATGCACAACGAACCGGGGATCGACTGGCTGCTGAAGAACCAAGCCAACGTCACGCACTACTTCCACCAACTCGGCGTTGAAAAGAAGCTCTGACGGGATGCGGTTCGTGTCGCTACCGCACACCAACCCGAAGCGTGAGCGAGGACGACGGCGAGGTTCGAGCAATTCACATGGGATGGACTCATGTCCGCGTTCACGCATCGCGTTGGTGTGACCTCTGTTTGATGCTCACCTGAGAGAGAACCTCTTCCATCATGAATGCGATCTTGCTGGCGAGCCTGTTGTTCAGTCAGGTCGAACCACTGCCGACGGGCAAGTCGATGATCGAGGTCCGGTTCGGCGAAGTGCCGCTCAAGCTGTTCGTCTACAAGCCCGCCGCCTTTCGCGATGGGCCCCTGCTGATGGTCTTCCACGGTGTGCTGCGAAACGCCGAGGAATACCGCGATCATGCGATCCCCATGGGCGACCGGTTCGGAGCACTCATCGTCGCGCCCCTGTTTGATGAGGTGACGTTTCCACTCGCGAAGTATCAACTGGGTGGGATTGTGGCCGATGGTCGTGTGACTCTACCCGCCGAACGAACCGGCGAGTACGTGAACCGGATCGCGAAGGAACTTCGCCGGCGCGAAGGCCGCGAGAACATGCCGTACTCGTTGATCGGCCACTCGGGTGGCGGGCAATTTCTGGTGAGACTCGCCGCGTTCGTGCCGACCGACGCGACGCGCATCGTCGCCGCCAATCCGGGCACGCACACGTTCCCGACGCGAACTGCGAATTTCCCTTACGGCTTCGGCGGACTTCCCGACGAGTTGCAGACGGATGCCGTGCTGAAGGCGTACTTGGCTCAACCGCTGACGATCTACGTCGGAACAAAAGACACCGAACGCGACGAGTACCTCGACACGAAGCCTGCCGCTGACGCTCAAGGAAGCGTCCGATTCGAGCGAGGAAAGAATGCGTTCGCTGCCGCTCAAAAACTGGCCAAGGAACGAAGCTGGCCGTTCCGCTGGAAGCTGGTCATCGCGCAGGACGTCGAACACGACCACGAGAAAATGTTCAACCACGACGCCTGTGCGCAGGCGCTCGGCTGGATCAAGCCGTAGCACGGGCGGCTCGCCTGTGTTCTCCCATTGGAATGACGAGCAGCCTGCTCTACGTTTCTCAGCGAACTTCCCGTCAATTCCATGAGGATCAATCAAATGCGAATGGCGTTCTGTTTGATGGGGCTTTGGGCGGGCACGGCTTGGGCGCAGTTGGTGCCCGAGATTGGCTACGTCTCACCTGCCGGTGTTCGAGCGGGGACGACGGTGGACGTTGTTCTCGGTGGGTACGACTGGACGCCGGACATGCAATTGTTCGTGCATGATCCGCGTATCAAGTTGGAGCTGATCAACACGGCTTCGTCGGTGCTGGTCCCCGAACCTCCGTATTGGTTCGGATTCAAAGCACGTGGTCCGGCGTGGCCGTTGCCGCGCGAGTTCACGGCGCGATTGACGATCCCCGCCGATGTGCCTCCCGGCTTGGTGCGCTGGCAGGTGGCCAATGCGAACGGCGCGTCGCCACCGGGGACGATCCACGTCGGACATCCGCCCGAAATCAGGGAGGACTCGAACAGAAAGTCGGCTCAAGTTCTCCCCACGCTGCCCGTACTGGTCTCAGGACAAATCCGGCGCATTGAGGAGATCGACCGCTACCAGTTTCAAGTTCCCAAGACTGGTCCGGTCACGATTCAACTGCTCGCGCGGCAGCTTGGTTCGCCACTGCACGCGATGGTGCAGGTGCGCGATGTGGATGGGCGCGTCATTCTCGACGCCGCCGATTCCGAGGGCCGCGATCTCACGCTCACAATGATCGCGCAGGCGGATCGGCCCTACGAACTCAGTCTGCACGATCTCGACTTCGCGGGCGATCGCTCTTACGTCTACCGCTTGGCGCTAACTGCGGGACCGCATGTTCGCGCGTCCTACGTGGCTGCGGGGACGCGCGGCAAGACGCATCCCGTCGAGTTCGTCGGCATCGGCCTGGCAACGGGGGGCAACACACTCGAATCGGTCTTGCGCGACGTGACATTTCCCGCGGCACCGGATGTGAACTCCTTCGCTTACGTTCTCGAAACACCTTGGGGCAACGCCCTGCCGTACACGCTGGGAGTCACCGATCTGCATGAGGACGTGCAGCCGCCGTCGAAGGAATCGCCGCTCGCCGTCCCTGGCGGACGAACCGGCTTCATCGACCTGCGCTTCGGCTCCGACCAGCACCTAGTCACGCTGAAGAAGGGCGAGACATGGCGAGTCGCCGCGCAGGCGCGTGCGATCGGTTCGCCGCTCGATCTGGAACTGACGCTCTTCGGTGCCGACGGCAAACAGCTCGCGACGACGGACGATGTGCCCGGCACCACCGATCCCGAGTTGACGTTTGCGGTCCCGGCCGACGGCACGTATCGCATCGTCGTGACAGACCGCTCCGGCAAGAGCGGCTCGCGCGCGGCGAACTATCGACTGAGCGTCGAACCTCAGCGCGAGAATGTCACGCTGACGATGCCGACCCAGCTCGGCATTCCACTCGGGACGGCGGGCAAGCTGGTCGTAAACGCCGTGAGAACGGGAGGCTTCAAGGGCCCGATCCCATTGGCGTTCGACAGACTCCCCGAGGGCGTGACGGCTCCCGCTGATCTGGTCATTCCCGAGAACAAGACTGACCTGACCATCGACTTGACGTGTGCCGCCGATGCGCCGACGAATGCCGCATTGTGCCGTCTGACGGCCACGCCGAAGATCGGCGAGCAAACGGTAACTCGACCGGCTGGAACCATCCTGCTGGCCACGACGATGAAGCCGCGAATCAAGCTCACGCCGGAAGGACTCGATGATGTGCGCAAGGTGCATCGCGGCAGCACGTTTCTCGCGCCGATCCTGATCGAACGGCTCGAAGGTTACACGGGACCGATCACCTTGGAGATGACTTCCAAACAGCAACGCCACCGCCAAGGCTTGGCCAGTGACGAGTTCGTCGTCGCGCCCGATGCCCTGCGGGTCGAGTACCCGATCTTCGTCCCCGAGTGGATGGAGACGACCAAAACGAGCCGCATGATTCTGAATGGCTCGGTGCAAGTCGCCGACCCGAAAGGGACCGTGCGAACGCTGCTGCAACGACAAGAGCTGCGCATCGGCATCCTCCCGGAAGGGGCGTTGATGAAACTCAGTGCCACCAGCGGCGAGTTCTCCGCGATGCTCGGTCAAGAGATTCAAGTCCCACTCGCGCTGGTCCGCGCTCCCGAGTTCCGCGCTCCAGTGCAGATCGAACTCGTGTCGAACGAATCTCAGGTCGGACTGCTCTCCGCCACACCGATCACCGTGACGGAACAGCGCGAGGGCGTGTTGACCGTACGACTCGGCAGCGACGCCCGACTGATTGGTGAACAGTCGCTCACGTTCCGCGCGAAGGGACTCAAAGACGGTCGCTGGCCCGTCATCGCCGAGACGACTGTGCTGGTGAATGTTCAGCGGGGACAGTAAACCCACGGCCCCGCGTGTCACGTAGGACGGACGCCTCGTCCGCCCGTGATCTGCCTGTTGGCAAACAGGCGTTCGGGACGGGAGCCAGCGCCATGGACGCAAACATGCCCGCAATTCTGATTCATGGCGACGCGGTCAGCGGCAAGTCGCATCCGCGGCATCGGACCTCCGCGCCGCTTGCAGGCACCACTGCTGTCGCCCGATGCGAGAAACATGATCCTCAGAGGACAGCGATCTTAGGCGTGATTTTTCGCTTGCCCCGGCCAGCACCCAGCGGCACTCAGCACTTCGCCGATAGAATCCCGAACGACCTGGCAGAGTTCGACGACCAATTCCTCCTGCATCGCAGGGGCGGGCATGAGGACGATCACGTCCCCGATGTTGCGCAGGATGACGCCCCGACGACGACAGGCGAGTGTGACTTGGTGGCCGACTCGCCACTCGGGAGGAAACGGTGTGAGGGTCTCGCGATCCTGAACCAGTTCGATGCCGACCATCGTTCCTTTCTGTCGAACTTCGGCGACGTGAGCGTTTGTTCCTCCGAGCGTGGGAAGTGAGTCCCTCGGTTCCGCGAGTGGAGCCAGTTCACGCCGCAAAACGGACTCGATTCGCAACGCGTTGGCGAGCACATCGTGCTCGTCGATGAGTCGCAACGACGCGAGAGCCGCCGCGCACGCGAGCGGGTTCCCGGTGTATGTGTGGCCGTGATAGAAGGTGCGCCCCGACCACGGATCGCCGAGAAAGGCGTCATAGATTTCGTCGGTGACGAGCGTCGCGGCGAGTGGCAGATAGCCGCCCGTGAGTCCCTTCGACAGGATCAAGATGTCGGGCGACACGTCCTCTTGTTCGCAGGCAAACAACGTCCCGGTGCGACCGAACCCGACCGCGATCTCATCGGCGATCAGCGGGATGCCGTACTGCCGAGTGAGTTCTCGCACCCGCTTTAAGTAGCCCGGAGGATGAACCAGAATCCCCGCCGCCGCTTGGACGAGCGGCTCGATCACGAAGCCCGCGATGCGGTGTGCGTGCTCGGCGAGAATTTGTTCGAGTTCCGTCTCTGCCTCCGAGCGGGGGACGTGAGTCCCTCGGTTCTTTGGTGCGCAAACAGACATTGAAGAACCGGGGGACTCACGTCCCCCGCTCGGAAGGCGTAGGGCGGGGGACGGCACGCGCAGCGCCGGAAACATCAACGACCCGAACAGACTATGAAACCGGTCGATCCCGCCGAGGCTGATCGTTCCGACCGTGTCGCCGTGATAGGCGTGGTCGAGGCACACGAAGAGGTCTCGCTCCTCGGGGCCACTCGATTTTTGACGGTGGTATTGGAAGGCGATCTTCAACGCGACTTCGACACCCGCCGCACCGCAGTCCGCATAGAAGACTTTGTTCAAACCGGCAGGAGCGCGCCGCACCAATTCGGCCGCCAACTCGATGCTCGGCTCGTTGGCCAAGCCGAGCAATGTTGAATGGGCGACGCGGTCGAGCTGCTTGCGGATCGCGGCGTCGATCGCGGAGACTCGATGTCCGTGAATGTTGCACCACAGCGACGAATGCCCGTCGAGATATCGCCGTCCGTCGGTGTCCGTCAGATGGAAGCCGTCGGCCTCAACAATGATCGGCGCGGACTCGTCGCGATATGCTGACATCGCCGTGAAGGGATGCCAGACGTGAGCGTTGTCGAGTTGCCGGAGTTCGTGTGAGTTCATGGCGGATGAAATGAAAAGAGCGGGAGACTCCTCCCGCTCGATGTTCGACTCCTCGAAGTTCGTCTCGCTGTGCAGAACACGACGGACTTAGGGGAGCAAATCCTTGACCGTGTCTCGTTCCTGCTTCAATTCGGCGACCGTCTTGTCGATCTGGCTGCGGCTGAAGTCATCGACTTGGAAGCCGGGGAGGACTCGCCAGTTGCGACCGTCGCTCGACAGAGGGAGTCCGACAACGAGCCCCGAATCAATTCCGTAGCTGCCGTCGGAGCAGACGGCGGCGCTGAAGCACGAGCCAGCGGGGGTCGGCGTGATGATGCTCTTGATCGTGTCGAGCGCGGCGTTGGCGGCGCTGGCGGCACTCGATGCGCCGCGGGCCTTGATGACCGCCGCACCGCGCTGTTGCACCGTGCTGATGAAGTCGCCTTTCAACCAGGCATGATCGGTGATGACTTCCGTGGCGGGCTTACCGTCGATCTTCGCGTTCACGAAGTCGGGGTACTGCGTGGCCGAGTGGTTGCCCCAAATGGCGACGTTCGAGACCGAGCCGACCGGCCGTCCCGACTTCTGTGCCAACTGAGCCGCAGCGCGGTTCTGGTCGAGTCGCGTCATGGCGAACCACTGGTTGCGAGGAACATCCGGCGCGTGTGACATCGCGATCAGGCAGTTCGTGTTGCACGGGTTGCCGACGACGACGACGCGCACGTCCTTGGCTGCGGCCGCTTGGATCGCCTTGCCGGTACTCGTGAAGATCGGGCCGTTGATACGGATCAAGTCGGCTCGCTCCATCCCCTGCTTGCGCGGGATGCTGCCAACGAGGACGATGAAGTTGCAGTCGCGGAAGCCCTCTTCCATGTGATCGCTGTCGTGCTTGACGACTCCGGCGAGGGTCGGGAACGCGCAGTCATCGAGTTCCATGTGGATGCCGTCGAGCGCCGCCATGACGGGGGGAACTTCAATCAGGTGCAGCACGACGGGCCGATGCTGGCCGAAGATTTCTCCCGACGCGAGGCGGAACAACGTGGCATAACCGATCTGACCGGCGGCTCCGGTGACGGCAACATGGATGGGGGCGGTCATCAAAAAACTCCTTCAAAATGAGAGAAACGCGAACCGAGCCGGAGGGTAGCGTCTCCCTATTTGACCGGCAACCGACTGCTTGAGACGTGTGCGTGATCCGCTTTTCAGACCACGTTGCCGTCTGTGGCGGCGTGGCTCTATCGTCTCTAAAATCCCGCCCCAACGCTGCCTCGATTGACCGAGCCTTTTCCACGGACGACGCATGACCGCACGACGCATCCTTGTCACTTCGGCTCTGCCCTACGCCAACGGCCACATTCATCTCGGCCATCTGGTCGAGTACATCCAGACCGACATCTGGGTCCGCTTCCAAAAGCTGCGCGGCAACCGTTGCATCTACATCTGCGCGGACGACACGCACGGCACGGCCATTATGATTCGTGCCCGTCAGGAAGGTCGGAGCGAAGAAGCCCTGATCGCTGACATGCGCGAATCGCATCTCCGCGACTTCGCCGCGTTCGGGGTCGAGTTCGACAACTATGGTAGTACGAACAGCGAACACAACCGGCGGCTGTGCCATCAAATTTGGTCCAAGCTGCGCGACGCGGACCTCATTGCGGAGAAGGATGTCACGCAGCTTTACGATCCCAAGGCCGAGACGTTCCTCGCCGATCGCTTCGTCAAAGGGACGTGCCCGAAGTGTCAGGCTTCCGACCAGTACGGTGACAACTGCGACAAGTGCGGCGCGACGTACACGCCCGCCGATCTCATCAATCCGGTCAGCGCGCTCTCGGGCGCGACGCCCGAGTTACGGACGGCCAAGCATCTCTTCGTGCAGATCGAAAAGCTTCACGACTGGCTGAACGAGTGGACTCAATCCGGCCAGCACCTGCAGGATGAAGTGGCCAACTATCTCAAAGGACATTTCCTGTGCGATCCACTGCGTGACTGGGATGTCTCGCGACCCGCGCCGTACTTCGGCTTCGAGATTCCCGACAGTCCCGGGAATTATTGGTACGTCTGGTTCGACGCGCCGATCGGCTACATCGGTTCAACGGCCGAGTGGTGTGAGAAGCACGGCGAGACGCTCGACGATTGGTGGGCTTGCGGTCCAGAGGCCGAGTCACGCGGAGCCGAAATCCATCACTTCATCGGCAAGGACATCACCTACTTCCACACGCTCTTCTGGCCCGCGATGCTCAAGAAGGCGGACTTCCGTCAGCCGGATCGCGTCCACATTCACGGGTTCCTCACCGTCGATGGTGAGAAGATGTCGAAGACGAAGGGAACGTTCATTCAGGCGGCTACGTATGCCAAGCATCTCGAACCGGCTTACCTGCGGTACTACTACGCCTCGAAGCTCGGTGCGCGGCTCGATGACCTCGATCTGAACCTCGAAGAGTTCGCGACGAAGGTCAATTCGGACCTCGTCGGGAAGGTGGTGAACCTCGCGAGTCGAACGGCTCGGTTTGTCGAAGCCGTTGGGTTGTCGAGCGTCTACCCCGACGACGGAGGTATGTTTGCGGAGGCCGCTGCTCAGGCTGAGACCATCGCGGCGGCTTACGACGGCTGCGACTACAACGGCGCGATGAGGCTCATCATGGGATTGGCCGATCGCGCGAACAGGTACGTTGACGAGAAGGCGCCGTGGACGTTGCGGAAGGACCCGGCAAAGGCCAGTGAAGTTCAAGACGTTTGCTCCGTGACACTCAATCTGTTTCGACAGATCGTCGTCTATCTCGCCCCCGTCTTGCCAAAGCTGGTTCAGCAGACGGAACGGTTGCTCCAGCGGCCGATTCAAAACTGGAATGACTCACAAACGCCGCTCGTTGGTACGGGCGTCGCCAAGTTCGAACACCTCATGCAGCGAGTTGAACTCGCACAGGTTCAAGCCATGATCGAAGACGGAATTCAAGCCGCCCCCGAAACCACTCCCGTAGCTGCGGCCGCGCTCAATCAATGGAACGACGGCCCCGAGGCACTCGCCGCCGAGCCACTCGTCGCCGAGCACTGCACAATCGACGACTTCGTGAAGGTCGATCTGCGCGTCGCTCGCGTCGTCGCGGCCAACGAAGTCGTTGGTGCGGACAAGCTGCTCCAACTGACACTGAGCCTCGGTGGCGAGGGGACTCGCAACGTCTTCGCGGGGATCAAGAGCGCCTACAAGCCGGAAGACCTCGTCGGACGCTTGGTCATCCTGTGTGCGAACCTCGCCCCGCGCAAGATGAAGTTTGGGATCAGCGAAGGGATGGTTCTCGCGGCCGGTGCAGGAGGCAAGGAAATCTTCCTGCTCAACCCCGACACGGGAGCCAAGCCGGGGCACCGGGTCCATTGACGCCTATCAATCACGCGGTGGCTGATGTCGGCGCCGGAACAGCCTGTTGGGAATAAGGTAGGACGGACGCCCTAGTCCGTCCGTGTGCAACAGGAATTTTCTCGGACGTAGCAGCCTGTTGAAAAACGTGGGGCACGTTTCCAACGTGCCCGATTTCTTCTCGGAATCCGCTGGGGAGTCAGCACGATGAAATCGTACTCCACGATTTTAAACGGGTAAGTAGGCGACTAAGGACCGGCGCAACAATCACTGTCCCCTCGTGGCGGATGCTGCCAGCATCCGAGCCGACGCTGGCAGCGTCGGCCACGACAGTGATTGCTGCGCTGATCCTTAGCTCGAACGGGGGACGACCATGTCACGCCCTCCAACGAGGCCACCAAGCGGTTGATGGCAAACCAGAAACTCCGCCGATATGCTGCCCGCCCCTTTGGAAACACGGTCAAAACCCATTGGAAACAGACTAAAAACGTTCGTCCCTTTTTCATGAGGAGCATCACGTGGAGACGACCAACGGATCACTGAATCGCAAGCTGCGCATGGCACTTGTTGGCGGAGGACAGGGAGCGTTTATCGGCCGCGTTCACGCGACGGCGGCGGTGTTGGACAATCGGGCCGCGTTGGTGGCCGGTGCGTTGTCGTCTGACCCAGTGAAGGCGAAGGCGTCGGCCCCCGCCTACGACATTGCGGCGGATCGGGCTTACGGATCGGTCGAGGAACTCTGTGCGAAAGAGGCCGCGCTTCCTGCCGACAAGCGGATCGACTTCGTCACGGTGGCGACTCCCAACCACACGCACTTCCCGATTGCCAAGGCTGCGTTGGCGGCGGGCTTCAACGTCGTCTGCGACAAGCCGATGACGTTCGATCTGGCTCAGGCTGAAGAGTTGGTGAAGCTCGTCGAAAAGTCGGGGGCCGTATTCGCGGTGACTCACAACTACACCGGCTATCCGCTCGTTCGACAGGCGCGTGAGATGATCCTTGGCGGCGAGTTGGGTGAGATTCAGGCGATCCGCTCGAACTACATTCAGGGTTGGTTGCGCACGCGGCTCGAATCGTCCGACCAGAAGCAAGCGGCCTGGCGCACCGATCCGACGAAGTCGGGCGCGGCAGGTTGCTTCGGCGACATCGGCACTCACGCCTACAACCTCGCTCGTTACATGACGGGGCTGTTGCCCGATGCAGTCTCGTGTCACATGAAGACGTTCGAGCCAGGCCGAGCACTCGACGATTACGGTCACGCCGTGGTCCGCTTCGAGAATGGTGGCCTCGGGTCGGTGACGGCCTCGCAAATTTCGCACGGTCGCGAGAACGATCTGTTCATCGAAGTCGATGGCACCAAGGGAGCGTTGGCTTGGCGACAAGAGAACCCGAACGAAATGATCGTTCGTCGTAACGGGCAGCCTCACTCGATCTACACCCGCGACCCGAACGCGAGCTTCATGAACGCCTCGGGCAAGGCGGCTTGTCGCCTGCCGAGCGGACATCCCGAAGCGTTCTTCGAGGCGTTCGCCAACGTCTACCGCTTCGCTTACGACGACATGGTGAAACGAGCCGCTGGCCAATCGTTCGAGCGACTCAACACGGTCTATCCGAACGTCTATGACGGCGTCGAAGGGATGTACTTCATCCAACAATGCGTCGCGAGCAGCGATAACAACGGCGCATGGCTGCCGCTCAAGCATCCAGCCGCCCGACGCTGAACTCGACTCCAACTCAGCACCCCGACTGCTTCAAAACCGTCGGGGTGCTGGTGTCTCTGCCGTATTCGCAAACACCAAAATTGACCGCCCTGAAGTCGCTAACTCAAGGATTTGACCGATGAAGTTCAAGCTGGCTGTTGTCCTCGCGCTGCTCGTCCCGACGCTGGCTTCCGCCCAGCAATTCAAGCTCGAAAAGGGAGACCACATCTGCATCGTTGGCAACACGCTGGCCGAGCGGATGCAGCACTATGGGTGGCTCGAAACGCTCGTCCATGCCCGGTTCCCCGAGCATGAACTCGTCTTTCGCAACCTCGGCTTTTCGGGCGATGAGATCGACGGCTTCAAGAATCCGAGTCACCGGATGCGGTCGATGGATTTTGGTTCGCACGATCAGTGGCTGACCGGGTCGGCTCCGGTCCCTCAGCCGAACAAGCTCTCCACGCGCGACAAGGAACCCGGCACCGTCAGCGAAGACCGCTTCAAGCTGACCAACACCAAGGCCGACGTGATCTTCGCCTTCTACGGCTACGGCGAATCGTTCGCGGGCGAGGCGGGTCTGCCCGCGTTCAAGCAGAACGTGGAAGACTTCATCAAGCACACGCAGGCTCAAAAGTACAACGGCAAGTCGGCCCCGAAGCTCGTGCTGTTTGGTCCGATGGCGATGGAGTGGATGAACGAACCGAACCTTCCCAGTTTGGATGTCGTTTCCGCGACCAACGCTCGGATTAAGTTGTACTCAGATGCAATGGCGGCAGTGGCTGGGGCAAACCAGATCAAGTTCGTTGACCTCTTCACCACGAGCAATTTTGGAGACAAGCCGCCCACTGCGCCAGCTCGCCCGAACACGATCAACGGCATCCATATCAATGCCAAGGGCGACATGTGGAACGCGGTGAATGCAGGCGACCAGCTCTTCACGGGGCCAAGCCCCGCCGAACAGGGGCAAGGATGGTGGGACCGGATTGAACCGCTCCGAAAGGCCGTCCTCGACAAGAATTTCTACTGGTTCAACCGCTACCGCGTGACCGACGGCTTCTCGACCTATGGCGAGCGGGCGTTCCTCAAGTTTTCCGAGGATCCTAAAGGAGGTGGCTACGGCGACGGGCTATCGAACTACGCGGTTGGACAGCGCGAACTGGAAGTCCTCGACACGCTCACCTCGAACCGTGACAAGGTCGTCTGGGCGGCGGCTCAGGGGAAGACGGTCAAGCCGGACGATGGCAATCTGCCCAAGTTCCTCAACGTCATCACGAACAAGCCGGGGACGCTGCCCGATGGCAAGCACCTCTTCCTGTCGGGTGAGGAAGCGATCTCGAAGATGACGATCAAGAAGGGGCTGAAGGTTCAGTGCTTTGCCGACGAGGCACAGTTCCCCGAACTGATCAGTCCGCAGCAGATGGCCTTCGACACGAAGGGCCGACTGTGGGTGGCGACGTGGCCGACGTATCCGCACTGGAAGCCGACCACGCCGATGAACGACAGCCTGCTCATTTTTGAGGACACCAACAACGACGGCCGCGCGGACAAGTGCATCACGTTTGCCGGAGACCTGCACAACATCACCGGCTTCGAGTTCTGGGGCGGAGGCGTCCTCGTGGCTCAGGGGCCGAGCCTCGTGTTCCTCAAGGACACCGACGGCGACGACAAGTACGACGTGAAGGAGCGGTTGGTCCATGGCCTCGACACGGCCGACACGCATCACACGTCGAACAGCTTCGTCCTCGATCCGGGCGGAGCGGTCTACTTCCAGGAGGGAACGTTCCATCAGACACAGGTCGAATCGCCGTGGGGTCCAACGCGCCGCGTGCAGAATGGCGCGGTCTTCCGCTACGAACCGCGATCGCAGAAGTTTGATGTCTACGTCACCTACGGCTTCGCCAACCCGCACGGACATGCCTTCGATGCGTGGGGACAGGACATCGTGGTCGATGGAACGGGCGCGGTGCCGTATCACGCGCCGCTCTTCTCCAGCTATCTCGAATTCCCGAACAAGCACGGCGGCACGCCGAGCGTCTACAAGCAACGAACCCGCCCGTGTCCCGCGATCGAATACCTGTCGGGGACGCACTTCCCCGAAGAGCTTCAGGGGAACCTGCTCGTCCAGAACGTGATCGGCTTCCAGGGCATCCTCAATTACAAGGTGAAGGATCAGGATTCGAGCCTCGGTGCGACCGAAGAACCCGAACCGATCCTCTTCTCGTCCGATCCAAATTTTCGCCCCGTGGACATGGAGACCGCGCCGGATGGCTCGCTCTACTTTGTTGATTGGCAGAATCCAATCATCGGCCACATGCAGCACAACCTGCGAGACCCCAGTCGCCAACGAACCTATGGCCGCGTCTACCGCGTCACGGCCGAAGGGCGTCCGCTGGTGAAGGCCGCGCCGGTCGCGGGGCAACCAATCGAGAAGCTGCTCGACATTTTGAAGAGCAACGATGACCGCGCCCGTTATCGCGCGCGGATCGAACTGTCCGGACGCCCGACGGCCGACGTGATCGCCGCTGCGACGAAGTGGCTTGCTGACGCGAACGGTGCCAACACCGATCACGCTCAGTTGGAGGGCCTCTGGCTCCATCAATCGCACAACGTGGTGAACTCGACTCTGCTGGAGAAGACGCTCAAGTCACCCGACTTCCGTGCCCGCGCGGCGGCTGTGAAAGTGGCGACCTATTGGCGCGATCGGCTTTCCAATCCGCTCGATCTGCTGAAGACTGCCGCAGCCGACGAAGCGCCGCGAGTCCGCCTGATGGCTATCTGGGGAGCCAGCTACTTCCCGCAGGCTGAGGCAACCGAAGTGGTTCTCATCGCGCAGGACAAGCCGACTGACGCTTACATCGACCACCTCACCAAAGAAGTCATGCGGACGTTGCAGCCCTACATGGACAAGGCCAAGCAAGAAAACCGCCGCGTGGCGTTCACGACCGAATCGGGTGCCCGCTACTACTTGAAGAACCTCTCCAACGAACAGCTTCTCGCCGAGAAGAAGGACCGCATGGTCTTCGTCGAAATGCTGAACCGTGCCGGTTTGCAAGACGCCGCGCGAGGCGAGGCGATTACCGGTCTGGCCAAGCTCGACAACAAGCCCGAACTGCGCGTCGTCATGGACGCAATTGAATCGCTCGACGGCAAGTCGGCCAACAGTATTGATACGACCGTGGTGTTTGACCTCGTTCGGCAGCTCACCGGTCGCAGCGCGGCCGAGCTGACTTCCGCCCGGGCCGAACTCGAAAAGCTCGCCACCAGTGCCAAGCAGCCGGTCTTCCGACAGATCGGCTTCGTGTCGCTCATCAATGTCGATGGCGGCGTCGATCAGGCGTGGAAGCTCGCGACGAGCGATGCCAAGCGGTTGCAGGATTTCGTCAATGCGATGCCGCTGATCGGCGATGCGTCCGTCCGCGCGACGCTCTACGACAAGATCGAGCCGCTGTTGAACGGACTGCCTGAGTCGCTTGGCGGCAACAAGGCGAAGGGGACTCAAGGACGATTCGTCCGCGTCGAACTTCCCGGCAAGGGGACGCTGACGTTGGCCGAAGTCGAGGTCATGTCGGGCGGAGTCAACGTCGCTCGTAAAGGCCGCGCGACTCAGAAGAACACCAGTGCCGGAGGCGATGCGTCCAAGGCCATCGACGGCAACAAGTCTCCGGCCTATGGAGATGGCGGTCAGACGCACACGGAAGAAAATACCGGCAACCCGTATTGGGAAGTCGATCTCGGCGACGAGCAGCCGATCGACCAGATCATCATTTACAACCGAGGCGAAATTCCCGAACGCCTCGCCAACTTCACGCTCAAAGTCTTGGACGAGAAACGCGGCGAAGTCTTCAAGAAGGAAAAGAACAACCCACCACGAGTCAGTGTCGCGTTTGAACTCGGTGGCGGTGGGGCCGAGTCGCTCGTGCGCCGTGCCGCGATGAACGCCCTCACCTACGTGCGCGGTCAGGAACCGAAGACGTTCGCCACGCTGAGCAAGTTCGTGAAGGACGATGTCGATCGCGCGTCGGCCATTCGAGCCCTGCAACGTCTCCCCCGCGCGACGTGGCCTAAGGACGATGCGACCGGTCTGCTCAACGTTCTCGTCGCGTCGATTCAGAAGACTCCAGCCGCCGACAGAACGTCACCGACATCGCTCGACTCGCTCGAATTCGCCGACGCTCTGACCACGCTCATTCCGGCTGATCAGGCCAAGACCTACCGCAAGACGCTGGGAGAACTCGGCGTGAAGGTCATCAAGATCGGCACCGTCTTCGAGAAGATGTCGTTCGACAAAGATGTCGTCGTTATTCAGGCGGGCAAGCCGGTCGAGTTCCTGCTCGAAAACAGCGACCTCATGCCCCACAACTTCGCCATCCTGCAACCCGGCTCGCTGGAAGAGATCGGTCTGATGTCGGAGGCTCAGGCCCAGCAGCCCGCCTTCGCCGCGCAGCATTACATCCCCAGCTCGAACAAGGTGCTGGCCAAGAGTTCGCTGTTGCAGCCGCGCGATTCACAGAAGCTCAGCTTCACCGCACCGTCCAAAGCCGGGGTCTATCCGATCGTCTGTACCTATCCCGGCCACTGGCGTCGGATGTACGCGGCTCTGTACGTCGTCCCCGATCTCGACGCCTACCTCGACAGCCCGGATGCCTACTTGTCGGCGAACAAGATCGTCCCGCAGGATGCGTTGTTGAAGAACAACCGTCCTCGCACCGAATGGAAACTGGATGACCTCGAAGAAGCGGTCGCCGAGATGTCGAAGTCTCACGGCCGCAGCTACGGCAACGGCAAACAAATCTTCGCGGTGGCCAACTGCGTCGGCTGTCACAAGCTGGACGGAGTCGGCAAGGATTTCGGTCCCGATCTGACGAAGCTCGATGCCAAATGGGGGACGGCCGAAATCGTGAAGGAGATCTTCGACCCAAGCCTCAAGATCAACGAGAAGTACGTCTCGAACATCATCGAGTTGTCGAACGGCAAGACCGTGACGGGCCTCGTCGTGGAGGAGACTCCCGACGTGATCAAGCTGGTCGAGAACCCGCTGATCAAGACCGACCCGATCGTCATCAAACGAGGCGACGTGATCGAACGCACGAAGTCCAAGACCTCGATCATGCCGAAGGGCCTCTTGGACAAACTAACCAAGGACGAAATTCTCGATCTGATCGCCTACGTCAACGCCCGTGGCAACAAGAACCACGAACTGTTCCAGCACGGGGGGCACGACCACAAGTGACGGGGCCGCGTTGATGTCTGAGGGGGGGTGTAGGATGGGCACTCCTGCCCGTCCGGTCTTCGTCTTGCTTGAGCAGGGCGAAGACCCCATCCGGAATTGACGTTGCAAATCTCTGTTAGAAGCCCGGCGTCTCCCAAAACGCCGGGCTTCGTCATTTGGTGTTTGTGGGTATGACAACCCTTGCCGGTCGCGTTAGGCAGTTGGCCGGAAATCGCTTACCTCAAAGTAGACGAGTCACTCCGTGACTCGATGATTCCGGTCACGGAGTGACCGGTCTACTTTCTTCTGCCGGTCGTCAGTACCGGCGGTTAGCCGACGTGTCGCAGGAAGGAGACTCGTCCGGCCATGACCCATTCGACGACGAAGATGTTGCCGGACTTGTCGAAACAGGCGTCGTGCGGATGGACGAAGCGGCCGGCCTCCCAGCGTTCGGGGTGCAGTCGCATCTGGAAGCCTTGCAGCGCCTGCTTGGTCCAGTCGGCGTCGTAGCCCAGATGCGTGATCAGCTTGTTGTCCTTGTCGAGGATCGTCACCCGCGCGTGGAGGTCGGGAACGAGCAGTTCAGTCCCGCGTGTATCGAAGTGGGCGGGGAAACTGACCATGCCGTTGATCATCTTGTCGGCCAGCGGCTTTCCATCGAGCGAGAAGTATTGGAGCCGGGCATTCGCGCGATCGGCCACGACGAGTGCCGGTTCGCGACCGGGGCGGTTGTCCAACCAGATGCCGTGCGGCGTCTTGAACTGTCCCGCCTCTGTACCCGGTCCACCGAACGTACGGATGTACTTCGCGTCGCGGTCGTACTGGTGGATGTAGTTCGCTCCGTACCCGTCGGCCACGGAGAACCCGCCGTCCGGCATGAAGGCGATGTTCGTCGGGTTGAATTGGCTGGCGTCCGTGTACTTGCCGCTCGCGATCGGCTGCTGCATCTCCCAAACGATCTCGCCCTTGAGCGTCATCTTGGTGATCTTGCTCTGCGGCTTGGTCCACGCAAGGTACAGGAACTCTTCCTTCCCCTCTTTGCGGATGTCGATGCCGTGACCGGTTCCCGAATACTCCTTGCCCCACGAGCGGACGAATTTTCCCGAAGGTTCGAAGACGGCAACCGTGTCGATTCCTTTGGGGGCACGATGCGTGATGTAGACCAGCCCGGCCGCATCGACCGTCACGCCATGCGTTTCCTGCCACTTGATGTGATCGGGAAGCTGGCCCCAGCCGTGCTGGCACGAGTATTGGTGGCCGTCCACGCCGACGATCGGCGGCTTCGACCCCGACTTGTCGTCGGCATGAACAAACGGCGCTTCGATCAACGGTGCGGAGGCAAGTGTCACGGCGGCGGCTCCTGCGGCGGCGAGGAAGTCTCGGCGGGAAGGTTGTGAATCGGAGTTCGGAAGAGAATCGGTCATGGGAGGGATCCTTGACTGAAGGGGCACTGATCAGAAGTGGAGAGCAGAACAGTTTGATATGGGTTCGCAATCAGCGGTCAGAGTTTGCCCAAGAATGGGATCGACTGCAATCAGCGGAGGAAGGCTTTGGCGAGAGACAATTCCGACTTGGGCGTCAGAAAACGGGCTGACGCCCAAGAACCAGGGGGCTGACGCCGCCCCGCTCAGAGGTTTCATCAAAGACCGCGCGAGGTGCATTCATGGATCGGCTTTGAGGCTGCGACGCTGTCAGACCAACCCGCGTTTCTTGCGCAGGAACCATTCCAAGCTCATCACGCTGACGAACGTCATGAGGAACCACCAGTTGTCCCACAGGGTGATGAGTTGGATGCGAGTGAGATCACTCAGTTTGGCGACCTTCAGGCGGTCGATGAGTCCGTCGAGTTCTTCGGGATTCTGCGTGGAGCCGCCGGTGATGGATGCGAGTTGTTTGAGGAACTCGTAATCGGCACTGGGGTAGTCCAACTCCAAATCGCGGGCATCGACGATGAACCGCGTGAAGGCATCGAAGCCGAGCATCTGTCCACCCTGCTTGGCCGACGCACGCACCCAATAGTCTCCGGGAGCCTGCGTCTTCAGGAACTCGGCCGAGTACTCGCCGTTGGCGCTGCGTGGCGTCAGGCTGGTCTCAACGCCATCGGGGCCGATGACTTTGATCTGAAACTCGGCCTCCTTCAGCGGTGAGCCATCCACGGCGCGGGCACCGAACGTCAGCGTCGAGACACCGCCGGGAGCAAGGTTTCGCGGCTGGACCTTCACCCAGACCGGTTGGTCGGTGTCCGCTTCCTTGCGAGCCAGCCACAGGATCATCTGCCGCCAGAAACGCTGATGCAGGTCGGGTTGCTTGCTGACGGTACACCACAGATATGTCGTGTCTCCGGCGAATGCGGCGACGCGGGCGCGTCCGACAGTGGTTGCGAACAGCAGCGGTACGTTGTCCGCCGTGACGGCCCACGGTTCGATCAGCTCGTTCTTCGCTTTGAGTTTGCTGGCTCCCGTCAGCGGTGCGAGGTCTTGCCACAGACTGCGATTTTTGTCGGGCGGTCCCAACTGCATGACATACTCGCGCTGCCCCTTCTCGGTGGGGAGCATCTTGAGTTTGCCCGAGACCTGCGTGGCGAGGTTGACCTTACCCGCAGGCCGCGCGTCGGCCGGATCGAGTTCCACCGGAAGCCAGTTATCGAGCGGCGTGGTCGCGTAACCGCCGACGCCATAATTTTGGAGGCCACCCGTCATGAGCAGGCCCGCGCCGTCTTCGAGACGCTCGCCGAGACGCTTCAACAACTCGGGACCGAACACTTCGGCCGGGACATCACCGATGATGAAGACGTTGTAGCGCCCCGGTTCAAACCACGTCGGATCGATCTTCGTCTGCACGGCCAAGCGACCGCGCCGGACCTCTTGGAAGTCGAGCTGAATCTTGTCAGCCCCGTTGACCATGTTGAGCCACTTCTGCTCGGGCCGGGCTGTGTCGAAATAGGCGACGTTCAGACCGCCCTGTTTGACGGTGATGATCGTTGCGCGGGTGTTGTTTCCTTTGAGCAATTCGCCCTCGGCCGCTTCGACCTCGATGCCGACCTTCAGTTCACCCGGCAACTGTGGTGAAAATGACAGCTCGATCGGGATCGTCTCCGAGTCGAGCTTGATTTCGTACTCCTGCACCGTCTTCGTTTGCGAGTTGGCTGGCGCGGGCTTGAGTTCCCCCGATTCGCCTGCCGGTTTGCGACCGCGATCTTCAACGAGGATTCGCACACGGACCTTCTTCCCCGCCGCTCCCACCGCGCGCAGCTTGGCTTTGACCGGCACGCGGTTCTTCTCGAAGACGACTTCGGGAATGACGAGGTCTTCGACGGCGAGGTCCAAGGCCGCAGTCGAGATCGACGATGCGCCGTATCCGACCGGATAGACCGTGACCTGAGCCTCGGCCAACTTGCGCGCTGCCGAGAATGGATCGGCGTCGAAGGGGGGCATCGCGCGGTACGCACCGTCCGTCAGCAGCAACACCCCAAGCGTCCGTCGGTCACGCACTTCACGCAACACCTCATCGAAGACTTTTCCAAACGCGGTCTGTTCGCCAGCCGCTTCGGTGAGAGTCGCATCGAACGGAGACAGTTCACGGCCAAAGTCGAACTGCCGGACTTCGACCTGCTTGCCGAACTCCTTCCAGCGCGGCTCAAGGCGTTCGAGGTCGGCGCGGATCGCTTGGAAGCGAGTCTTCTTGTTCGGCATGTCGGCCGTGTTCATGCTCCGGCTGACATCGGCCAGAACGAGCAACTGAACGGGCGTTTCATCCGTCTCCGTCTTTTGAACGGCAGGGCGAAACATCGCGAGGATCAGCAGCACGACCGCCAGCAACCGCAGCCCCAGCAGCATCCTCGCTGTTCCCGCCGGGACCGCCTTCAGTTGCGTGCGGTACGTCGTCCAGACCAGCACCGTCAGCCCCACACTCGTCAGCACAACGAGCGGCCAAGACCAGATCGGTTCGATGCTGAGCGACATGCGACGAAGAAGTCCAAAGGGAGTGGCAACGAAATTTGGGGACGCTCACAACGTAGCCAACCCGGCGTAAGACATGAAGCGAGGAGGCTGCACGACAGGACCGTCGCCTTGTTGAATCGGGGCTATGGGATGCCACGGTCACGGAACTTCGACGTGGCCGTGAGCATGGGAATCGGCCTTCACGCCCTTGCACAGCCACGTCGAAGCTCCGTGACCGTGACACCCCAATTTAAAAAAGGCGATTGCCCTAGCTCCACGACCTCCGGCTTGACCTGTTTTGCCGATTTGCCCTATAGCTCGCCCGGCATCATGGTCGCTGTTCCGACCTTGGCCGCTCTAATGAATCCCGACGGGCCGCGCTGCATGAGATTGCTCGAACGCTATGTCCTCACCGAGCTGCTGCGGGTCTTCGGGATTCTCGTCACGATTTCCACGTCACTTCTCGTCTGCGTCGGTGCGTTTGGTCAGGCCAAGGAATATGGACTCGGCCATTGGCAGATTCTTCAAATCCTGCCCTTCATCGTGCCGAGCCTGTTGCCGTACACGATTCCCGCCACATTGCTGCTCTCCGTCTGCGTCGTCTACGGGCGGATGTCGGGCGACAACGAGATCGTCGCGGCGAAAGCGGCGGGCATCAACGTGATGAACTTGATGTGGCCCTCGTTCTTTCTGGCCAGTTTGCTTAGCGTCGCCGTGTTGCTGCTCAGCGATCAAGTCATTCCGTGGGCGTACAAGAACATTGAGCAGATCGCCACGCTGGCGATGGAAGACATCTTCATCGACCGTCTCAAAACACAAAGCACCATCAGCGTTCGTGAGCGAGACCGGCGGATCACGATCACCGTGACGGGCGTCCGTGACCGAATGCTGCTGCAACCCGTGTTTCGCTACGCGACGAATGGCCGCGATGCTTACACGGTGACGGCGCGCGAAGCGCGGCTCAGTTTCGATCTGCCGCGACAGCAAGTCTGGCTTGAACTGCACGGCGCGGAGTCGAGCCTGCCCGGAAATCAAAACTCCGCCTACATCAACTTCGACCGGATCGCCTTCCCGCTGAAAGAGACCAACCAGAAGTTGAAAGGGCGCGACCTGAGCATCGAAGGGATTCAACGAGAGCTTCCCAAGTTGAGTGCCGACTGCCAGCGACTCAAACAGTTGCAGGAGATCGAGGCCGCAATGGCCCTCGCCACGGGGAACTTCGACCGATTCGCAGAACCCTCTTTTCAGGCGTATCAGGCCGATGGTCGTGCAGCCGCGAGTACCATTCGCCGCTTGAGAACCGAACATCACTCCCGCTTCTCGATGGCGATCAGTTGCCTGTTCTTCGTGTTGCTCGGCAGCCCGTTCTCAATCCTGATGGCTCGCAATCAGTTCTTGACCTGCTTCCTGTTCTGCTTCATCCCGATTCTGCTGATCTACTACCCGATCTCGATCATGTCTTCGAACTTGGCGAAGACCGGCATGGTCGATCCCGCATGGGCGGCGTGGGTCGCCAATGGACTGATCGGCTTGGTCGCGGCCTATGTTCTGCGGCGCGTGCTGCAACATTGAGAGGCTGTCCGGAAAGAAACGGCTGGTTTTTAGCAGCCTGTTGAAAAACGTAGAGTAGGCGGCCCGCCTGCTCGCATTTCGAATTAGAAAACACAGGCGAGCCGCCTGTGCTACGGGTTCTTCAACAGGCTGTTAGGGGCTTTGCGTCGCCGTGCATTTGTCATCGCGAAGACACGGCCACGCAAAGCCGTGACCGTGGCACTCCAGAAAATACTTCTACACCTCGTGCGGCGCGTTCAGTTCTCGGACAGCCCCTGAGAGCAAAGGATGCCTTAATCGAACGCCAGTTGCCGCGCCGGAAAAACCGGGCCTTCGACACAGACACGCCGGTAGTCCCATGAACCATCGTCTTGTTTGACCTTGGTCACGCAACTGAAGCAGGCTCCAAAACCGCAGGCCATGGGTGTTTCGAGTGACAGCCAGCACGGGACGTTTGCGGCGTCGGTCAGTCTCGCGACGGCGTGCATCAGAGGCTCGGGGCCACAGCAGTAGACCGCTGCGGGGGGCGAAGTCTCGTCGAGCAATTCCTGTAACAGCTCCGTGACGAAGCCGCGATGTCCGCTTGATCCGTCGTCAGTCGCGATCCGCACGTCAATCCCTTCGCGACGGAACTCTTCGACACCGGCTAGGAACTCAGCGGAGCGGACTCCGTAACAGAGCGTAATGCGAGACGGGACGTGCCCGAGTTTGCGCGGTGGCTGGCCGTAGATGCGCCGTCGCAATGCTTCTCGAATCACGGCCAAGAACGGTGTCACGCCGATTCCCCCGGCGACAATCACCAAGTGGCCAGTCGGAGGCGGCGGAAAGCCATTACCGAGCGGTCCCCACAATTCCACATCATCACCCGGCCGCAGCGACTCCAATAGCGAAGTCATCTTGCCAACAACGACGTAGCCGAAGTCGAGGCCGCGTGGTTGACCCGATTCGTCTTGGTAGATGTCGTACACCGCGAACGGACGCCCGAGGAGCGGGTCGCTGCGTCCCGGCAGCCGCACCATGAAGAACTGTCCCGGCAGAATCTGTCGTGCGATCTCGGGGCATTCCAATTTCATTCGCCACGTGTTGCGCGCCATCGGCTCATGCTCGACGACCGTAGCGCGGCACTGCACCGCCCCGCGCACGAGTCCCGGAAGGCAGAGATCCATCATTGGCGTCGTCATCGAAAGCATCCTCAAGGTCCACGTATTTGGGGGGCGGCAACCTGGCGGCGGATCGTGACAGATCAGCCTCAGCGCGGCCAGTCTTGGTATGACCGGTTGGAAAACGAACCGTGTAATTCCCAACGCGACCACATGCCTGCCAGGCACGCACAATTCGAAGCCCGTGCTTTCAACGCAGGCAGGCAATGCCGATTTACGATTCCGTTCACCGAGAAAAATGGGATAACATCGCAGTTTGGCCCTTCCGAACGGCAATCGCGTGCCTATGATACTGGCACAACTGGCGGTCGCGTGTGCGACGGTGTGGCATCAGTGAAAGAGATAATGAAACCATGAATGGACAGAACTCAACTGCCAGCGGTCGGCCGAACGCTCCGGTTCTGGATGGCATGATTGGCGACGGACCTGCGATGAACGATGTTTATCGCCTGACGCGGCAGGTCGCGAACACGACTGCGACCGTGTTGTTACTCGGTGAGACCGGGACCGGCAAAGAGTTGATCGCGCGGGCCTTGCACGAACTTAGCCCCCGTTCGTCCGGCCCGTTCATTCGCGTGAACTGCGGGGCACTCAGCGAGAGCCTGCTGGAAAGCGAACTGTTCGGTCATGTGAAGGGAGCGTTCACGAGCGCTCATGAAAATCGGACCGGCCGGTTTGAAGCGGCTCACGGTGGGACGATCTTTCTCGATGAGATCAATTCGATGAGCTACACGTTGCAGGTCAAACTGCTACGCGTGCTTCAAGAGCAGGAGTTCGAGCGCGTCGGCGACACGAAGACCATTCGCGTGGACTGCCGCATCGTCGCGGCAACCAATCGTGATTTGCTCGACGAGATCGATGCGGGAAAATTTCGCGAGGACCTGTACTACCGGCTCAACGTGATTCCGATCTATCTCCCGCCGTTGCATAAACGTCCGGAAGATATCGGGCCGCTGGTGACGTTCTTCGCCAAGAAGTACGCCGCCGCAAACAACCGTTCCGCTCCGAAGCTCAGCCCTGATTTGATCTCGATGTTGCAGACGTATGCCTGGCCGGGGAACGTGCGTGAGCTTCAAAACTACATCGAGCGAGCGACCGTGCTCTGCATGAGTGACACGCTGACCCTCGACTTGTTCCCGCCCCATGTGCGCGGCTTGGCCCCGATTCGATTGAGTCGTTCTCGTTCGGGCGGAATCGCGACGCAGTGCAGCGAACTCGTGACGCTCGGGTTGCTTGAAGCGGGCGAGGAGGCTCAGAACGTCCATGAGCGCATCGTCTCGCTGGTCGAACGCGAGCTGATCCAACAAGTCTTGAAGACGTGTCAGGGAACTCAGACGAAGGCCGCCGCCCGACTCGGCATCAACCGCAACACGCTGCACAAAAAAATCAGCGACTACGGATTGGAAGCGGATCAGTGATGGCGATGAGTTTCACGGCGAGCGGCTTCGCGACAGTGAGACTCTCCGGTAAACTCCGGCCCGTTGATGAACTGTAGGATGGACGCCTGGTCCGTCCGTTTCTAAATCGTTCTTGTTTTGAAACTCACCCCGGCGCGGCGAGCTTCAAGACAATGCCTAGTGCCTTGTCATCTCTTAGATTTGGTATTGGTTGTCGTTCGAGAATCTCGGTCATGGAATGACTGAGCTACGTAGTCCGGTCATTCCATGACCGGAACTCAGCCGGTCTGCCAACCCCAATTCTTAATGTTGACAATGCCGCGTTTTCGCTCGGACGAGGCGTCCAAGCTACGTTTTTCCACACGCGGTGAAATGACGGTCTACTGCGAATGCCACGGAGTTTTGCGACATGCCCAACGTGAATCTCTCTTGTTTCCTCTTGAGCTACCTTGTGGCGTTTGGCTTGGATGTCGCTCGCCTGCGGTCGAAGTTGGCATGGAGTCGCTGGGTGGCGATCCTGTTTGGCGGGGCGGGACTACTCGCCCACACGCTCTATCTGTTGCTGCGATCGAGTCAGTCACAACTGCCGCCGCTGCTCAGTTCGGCGCACGATTGGTTGCTGGTACTGGCGTGGCTCGCGGTGTTGACGCATCTGTTTGTCTCACTGCTCGACGCGACCATCGCCTCGGGACTCGTGGTTTGGCCGATCGTGCTAGCGCTGGTTGGAGCGTCGTACTTAGTAACTTCATCACAAAGCCAAGTCCTCGACTTTCATCGCGGGTGGAAGATGCTGCACGCGGCGATGCTCGTGCTGGGAACGGCCACCATTCTGCTGGGTCTCGTGCTGAGCCTGCTCTATCTGTGGCAGCACCGCCGCTTGAAGGGCGGCCAAATGCGGAACAGCGGACTAACGCTGCCAAGTCTCGAACGACTGGAGCGATTCAACCGTTGGTCGATTCTCGTCTCGGTTCCGTTTTTGACGTTTGGCGTTGCGACGGGAGTGCTGTTGTCCTTTCTGAATGACGACGACGCCCGCCTCGCATGGGCTGACCCCGTGGTTCTGGGAGGCAGCGTGATGTGGTTGTTGATGTGTGGTCTGTTCGCTTGGTTGCTGACGGGGCAGCGAACCCCCGGCCGACAAGTCGCATGGTTGACGGCATGGTCGGGCGGGTTCCTGCTGTTCATGATGGTCGGCTTGCAAGTGCTGACCGAAGTGACGCGGATGCCGTCGCTGCACGGGACCGGTGCTAAGCAGCAAGTTCGCCCGATGGCCAAGTAACCGATGGAAGTCTGGCTTTAGAGACCTAATTGCCTGCACCTCGCCCCGCCTGTTCCACCACGCCAAGAGACTTCGTTCCGTGAACCTGCTCGCTCTGTATTGCACTCACCAAACAACACCACTCGCCATTCGTGAGCGGTTGGCGTTTGCGTCGCGCGAGCAACTCGCGAAAGCGTACGCCGAGTTGCGGCGGCGTTGCCCCGAATCGGAAGCAGTGATTCTCTCGACCTGCAACCGCGTCGAGCTTTACCTCGCGCAGCCGGGCGACGACACCGAATACACGCGCCAGCAACTCGCGCAATTCTTGTCCGAGTTCCACGCGGTGCCGCTCGACGAATTCGTGGGTGAGCTGCGGGCGGACTCGGGTTCAGAAGCGGTGCGGCATTTGTTCGAGGTCATCTCGTCGCTCGACAGCATGGTTCTCGGTGAGCCACAGATCGTGAATCAGGTAAAGGAGGCGTATCGCGCGGCGGAGGAACACGGCGCGTGCGGGCCGCTCGTCCATTCGCTGTTTCAAGGCGCGATCCATGTGTCGGGGCGTGTCCGTACGGAGACGAAGTTGTCCGAGGGACGAGTCTCAATCGCCAGCGTCGCTGTGGGAGATTTTGCCAAGAGCATCTTCGATCACTTCGAGGATAAGTTGGTACTCATCATCGGTGCCGGGGAGATGGCCGAGGAAACGTTGCGGTATCTGAAGGACGAGGGCGTGCGCGAGATCGTCGTGATCAACCGCAATCCCGAACGAGCGGAGCGGCTCGCGCGGGAATGGAACGGCCGCGCGGAGCCGTGGGCGGACCTCGACCACTGGCTCGGCCAAGCCGATGTCATTGTCAGTACGACCGGTGCCGAACGGCCGATCATTGATGCCGCTCGGTTTCGCAAGGCCCGCGCGGCGGCGGTCGGTCGCACGGCCTTCATTCTCGACCTTGGAGCGCCTCGCGATTTTGAACCGGCCGTCGGCAACCTCGAAGATGTGTTTCTGTACGACATCGACAGCCTGCGTCGCACTTGCGACGAGCATCGTCACGCGCGGTCGCGCGAGATCGAGACGGCAAGAAAGATCATTGCCGAGGAACAGTCCGAATTCATGGCCGAGTTCCATCGTCGCGCCAGTGGTGATGTGGTCTCGCGCCTGATGCAGGACTGGCACGGCGTCAGCAAATCGGAGCTTGATCGCCTGTTCGCCAAGCAGCCGCATCTAACCGCTCAAGACCGCGAAGCGATCGAACGGACGGTCGAACGAATCGTCAACAAGCTGCTCCATCCACCGCTCGAAACATTGAAGCACGAGTCCCGCGATGGCGCACCTCACGGCCTGATCGACGCACTCAAACGCCTGTTTCGATTGGATGGCTGATTGCGGCGATTGGCCCACACGATGCGGCCCAGACATCTCAACCCGAAGCGTACGCGACACAGCCTCTCAACTCTTTCAATCAAAACGCCATGCCTGAACTCATCCGACCGCTGAATCGAACTCATCTCCCGCGCCTGGCCGTCATCGACTTCGACGGCACGCTCAGCCTGATCCGGTCCGGCTGGGTTGAGATCATGGTCGATCTCATGGTGGACGTGCTGCAACCGCTTCCGGGGACGACCGAGTCTGACGCGGAACTGGCCGCGTATGTCACTAACTTCGTGCTGAATCTCAACGGTCGGCCGACGATCTACCAGATGGACTATTTCGTCGCAGAGGCCACGCGGCGCGGTGGCCACCCCCTGACGGCTGAGACCTATAAACAGCAGTTTCTCGACGGACTGTTCGCCAAGTCAAACCGCCGGATCGCCGCGTTGCAGGCGGGGCAAGTCACGACCGACGACCTGCTCGTTCCTGGTACGCGAGCCATGTTGGACGACCTGCAAGCGCGCGGCATCCATCTCACATTGGCGAGCGGCACGGCGGTGAAAAACGTCCGTCATGAAGCGGCTTTGCTGGGGATCGACCACTATTTTGAAGGTCGCATCTTCGGGCCGGGCGACGATCCGCGTGAGTTCTCCAAATTGGCCGTCATGCAGCAGGTGCTTGCCGAAACAAAGGCCGACGGCGCGGAACTGTTCGGGTTCGGCGACGGCTTTGTCGAGATCGAGAACATCAAACAACTCGGCGGCGTGGCGGTCGGAGTGGCCAGCGATGAAGAGCATCGCAGCGGTCGCGTGGAAGAGTGGAAGCGAACCCGCCTGATCCACGCCGGAGCCGATGCCATCGTCCCCGACTATGCTCGCTGGCCCGCATTGGCCGCGCAGTTGTGGCGTGAATAACGTGGTGGGCCGGCGCGGCGAAGCGCCACTGGTCCCACCCGACACTCAGAGCAACTTCAAATTGGACGGAGCCGTGGAAGTATTTGTAGGGTGCGTCGAGTCTTCGAGACGCACCGGCTCCGCAGTAGTGGTGCGTCTCGAAGACTCGACGCACCCTACGGAACT